>CEUS01238952.1_pt1 | contig 27382 bp, 29 predicted proteins | sample 427031 | NCBI WGS metagenome assembly CEUS01 (sample SAMEA2622837, study PRJEB7988) | marine metagenome | biome: marine biome (ENVO:00000447); feature: marine epipelagic mixed layer (ENVO:xxxxxxxxx); material: "saline water (ENVO:00002010), including plankton (ENVO:xxxxxxxx)" | depth 140 m | reverse complement strand
CCCCCACCACGACGTACCATCCGTAGTAGTAACGGGAAGGCAAAAACCGGGAGGCTAAAGGAATTCGTAAGGGTGGGTTGAACGGACCCGTCACTGGGGCGAGCCACCACCGAATGCCTGGCTAGTAATGATCTCGGAACCTTTCATGCCCATTCCTCCGCGCAAGCGTAATCCTCGGCTTAAGCCGGCCAAGGCTAGAAGTCGACACCCCGCTCGAGGAGTGCATTCAAATCTGCATCTTCGGTGTCAACAAGGGCCTGCACCCAGCGATGAAACATTTGGCCACCTCCCTCATTACGCCCAAAAAGGGAATGTGCCTTGGCACCTGTCTTAAGGGCACGCTGCACCCTAAAGCCAGTGTAATAGTCCTCATCAGCGACAACATCGCGGTACATCTTCATTGTGTCCGCGTGCCGTTCTTCATCCTCAGAATGAGGCTCTTCGGGTAGGAGGAAGTTCTGGATAGTGAAGGATGACTCAGGGGTTTCCCCGGGGAACATTTGGGAAACCATGTAAGGAGATGCCCCCTGGCCGTCATAGGCCGCAGAGCCGCGCCCACCGGCTATGGAAATGTTGGGAAAAATAGTCCAAATACCGGGAGTCATGTCTTCCAACTGCCATTGGTCCTCGGGAAGATCTGCCGCCCTAGCAAAGCGAGTTGGGGAAACCATTCGCACATGCGATCCCCAAGCATAGTAGTCAGGCTGGTATGCAGAGTCTGGGCCAAAACTGTTCCTGTGCAGAATCGGTATGTGATAGAGGTCGCGGTACCCGTCGTAGGCTACCTTCCAATTAGGTCCTTCCAGGTTCTGACGACCGATGACATGGGAGTCCGCAAACCCAAGGTGATCAAGCATCTTGTCGTAGCCAGCAAGGAATAGGTCAATGTTGACCTCAGACTCAGGGTTTAGAGTGACCCATATAAGCCCAGCGCGCTCCGCTGTTGGCAGGGAAGTAAGCCCGTAGCAAGACTTATCAATATCGCCGAAATTTCCGGAATCGAAGATGGAGATGAGGTTCCCCTGAAGGTCATAGCTCCATGCATGGTAGGGGCACCGAAACCCGCGTGAGCTTCCAGCACCCTCATCAACAATGATGGCACCCCTGTGGCTGCACATATTGACGAAGGCTCGAACCTCACCGTCGACATCTCTCACCATGAGAACAGGAACCCCGACGATTTCCAGAGCGCGGTAGTCGCCCGGTTCACGCAACTCGCAAGAGAAACCCAACGCCAGAGGTAGGCGCTTGAAGACACGGTCAACCTCAAGCTTCCAGCGATCTGGATCGTAATAAAGACTGGTGGGGATCTCGTAGACCTCATTAGCCAGGTCTATACGATCGGCAGCAAGGTTTTCGACCTCACGCCGAGTCATGGCCAGCAGCTCTTCGCGACTCATAGACGACCTCCTGCAGCAGAACAACGCATTAGCCTGATTGTACGCAGAGGCGAGTGCACCTGCGTAAGCTCCCCACATGGCCACTATTGACGTCTTACTTAATGGGTTCTCGTTTTCTACAAACGAGGGCCGACCAGCGTTCTGCTCAGTAACGCTGGTCGAGTCGAAGGGCTTTCTCATCCTGGTCGACCCAGCTCACGTGGGCCGGCGGCGGGAGTTGAGCAGTGCACTTCAGCAGCGAGGACTTACGGAGTCCAGTATCGATGCAGTGGTTTTAACTCATGCCCACTGGGATCACGCACAGAACTTTGACCGCTTTAGTGCAGCACCAGTGCTACTCCATACAAGAGAGCGCCGCTATGCAAATTCGCCCCACAAGAACGACTGGGCTACTCCACCATGGACAGGCATCGCACTAGAGACGCACCAGCTACAAGAGGTAGTGGAGGGGGATGAGCTTGCTGCAGGGGTACGTGTAATCGATCTTCCGGGACATTCAGTAGGAAGCATCGGTCTGCTTGTGGAAACTGAAGATGGGACTGCCTGCGTTGCAGGCGATGCTATTCATTCCAGTTGGGTTCTGGAATCAGGCCAGCCACCACTCGTTTTCGGATCTCTATCCCAAGCGCGCGAAAGCGTAGCGAAGGCACTAGGCACTGCCAGCATTATTTACCCTGGCCATGACCAACCCTTCCGGGTTATTGATGACAAGGCCGACTACCTGCAGTCATTTGCCCTTACCATCAACAACCTGGACCCGGAACGTGAGGGCCTACGCTTCGAGACAGGGGCCCCTTCAACTTGGACTATGCCTGGGGCAGCACCGTAGACAAAACCTCATTCAATCGCCAACGCGGCGGACAGGTTCCGAACCGTCCCATCCCTCTGAGGCAGTAGCAATAAAGGAGTAGAAGTCCAGCAAGTGCTGCTGGCCTTCATACACCTCCACCATGTGCCCATAGACCGAGACGGTATCAACAAAAGCAAACTCGAAACCACCAGAAAGCCAAAAGCGATTGGCAACAGTGAAGCCAAGGGCTTCGTATCGAAGGAGTTCCTCCTCAAATTCAGGGACGATAGTGGCGCAGTGATGGAGCCCCTGCTCATGGGGCCCAAACATGTCACGTATTCCGGAAGGCCCGTCATTATTTTGCTGGACGAGTTCGACCATGACGTCACCCAGCTGGCCATAAGCAGAGGAATGGTCGAACTCGCTAGGATTACCCCGGTAAAGAGCCCGCTCCACAGGAATGTTCTCATTGATATAGAACGGGCCAGCGCCACGCTCCGCAGCCCAGCGTTCGGCGGCTTCAAAAATATCGGGGACATGGTATGCAAGCTGGACGAAAGGGCGATGGGGCATTGGCGAGCTCCTGAAAGTAATGCTGGAAATAGAAAGGTGCTAAAGCGGCTTAGCAAATGATAGGCTAAGGGACACTGGAGGACACTTTGTCCCTCTTCCTCGTGCCGCACTGGTTCAAAAACACATACATCGGTATCGAGGTCGAGCAGTTCATCGGAATTGGTGCACTGGTGCTAGTGGCTGCGGCAGCCCACCTGTTTGTCGCACTCGTGCTACGGCTTTATTTACGAGCACGACTAGCCCAGGAAGACCGGAAGTTCTGGGATAGGGAGCGAGCACGACTGAGTCGTGCTTTGCTTGCCTTAATCACCGCCATAACCGTGATCGTAGGCTTCCCCACCCTGACCTTTGACTCCAGCATCGAGAAGGTAGTAATACAAGTTGCCAGCCTAAGCGGAGCAGTCGCCCTAGTAGTCCTGGGTTTTCGCGGCATCGACATCCTCACTGATGTGCTGCAACGACGGGCAGAAAAGACAGTAAGTCGCATCGACGACCAGCTCGTTCCTCTCGTCAACACCACCCTGAAAGGCCTGGTTGTGCTCCTCGGAGCACTCTTCGTTCTAGGAAACCTGGGAGTGAACGTTACCTCTCTGTTAGCAGGCCTGGGTCTAGGCGGACTGGCAGTTGCACTTGCTGCGCAGGACACAATCCGGAATTTACTTGGAGGCGTCACGATCTTCGCTGACCGCCCGTTCCAGGTAGGGGACTGGGTAGTAGTGGACGAAATCGAGGGAACAGTGGAGCACGTTGGTTTCCGCTCATCGCGCATACGCACCTTCTATAACTCCGTAGTGTCCGTACCAAACGCACGCATAGTTGACACCCACGTCGATAACATGGGGCTACGGGAGTGGAGGCGATATAAAACCACCCTGGCAATTGCTTATCACTCAACGCCCAGTCAAGTACAAGCGTTCGTTGAGGGAGTGCGTGCACTAATTCGATCGAATCCAGGGATGAGGAAGGACTACTACATAGTTGAATTCCATGGATTCGGGGCTGCTTCGCTGGATATTCTTGTCTACTGCTTTATCAACGCACCGAACTGGAACGACGAACTGCGCACACGGCACATCCTTAACCTGGACATCATGAGATTGGCAGAAGATCTGGGGGTTGAATTCGCCTTCCCTACCCAAACTCTGCATGTGGCATCCATGCCTTCTCCAGAGCAGGATGTTTCAAGAGAGCACGACCGAGAACAGCTAAAGAGAATCATCGAAGGCTACGGTCCAAGCGGGCAAACGGGACAGCGCATAGACACTCCGTTAACGGCAGGCTTCGACAATACCCCCGATCTACCAGAGGAACGCCCCACAGGGCGTACACCGGCTATGGGAGGCGAATAACCTTGGCTAACCCAAGCCTCTCTTGCGCTAATACCTCTCCATACATGGCCAAGCTCAACACTCACACTAAGGCCCCAAACGGCATTTCTTGAGTGGAAACGGACGATATTCCGCCCACTTGTTCCTGCCGAAGTAGAACCCAGATCTTGAATAAGGGCTCTCTGTGAAATAGCCCATCGGAATCGTGTCCGTCTTCTCAGCCTCGCGTGTGGTAGGCACGCTGAAACTGATACCAGCCAGAGCCAACGATGGACAACGCACCCTCACCAGAGAGCCGACCAGGATAGGCATTAGGATCGGAGATCCAATTCTTCAAATTCGCATCAGCCTCCTCCCAGGTTTCAGCTTCAAGCTCATAGATGGTTAGGAATCGGGAAATAACGGGAAAATCATCGTGGGGATGAGCCAGCTCATAGACCGTCCCAGAAAGAAAACCCGGGCAGTTGGCTATATCCTCAATATGGTTCCCAAGGTACCGCTCACGGAACTGCTCTTCAGCTTCGGAGCTGGGTGGTTCGACCAGCCCAACCAAAATCATCTTTGCCATCGGGAAACCTCCTATGTCTGCGGAGGATAGCTCGCATACCTCTTGCTTGCCGCTGATATGGACTGCCAGGGAGAATGCTGAACATTGTCAACTATTAACAACCGGCCGTTACTCCTGCAAGGGGGATCGTTTTTCGAAAGCGAAGCCCGTACCTTCGTTCGCGGTGACGTGTTTTGCAAAAATGGGATCATCTCAGCACTGGGAGACATGGAGGCGCCAGAGGGCACATTGATTGTCGATTGTTCAGGGCAATTCCTCATTCCGGGGCTAATCGACTGCCACGTTCACATCAGCTCCTCCGGCGACCCTGCAGAACTGACATCAGGACAGCGCCTGCCCCTGGCCCGACGGGCTTGGCACGCGGCCAAACATGCATACTCGACGCTCCAGGCGGGAGTTACGACTGTGCGGGACCTCGGGGCCGCAGACCGGCTTAACGTGGAGTTATCTAGAGCGATCGAAGCAGGTGATCTGGAGGGCCCACGAATTATTGCTGCCGGGATGGGCGTCACCATGTCGGGAGGACATGGGCACGGCTTCATAGCACGCGAAGCAGACGGTGCTGATGAAGTACGAAAGGCTGTCCGGGAGGAGATCCGGGAGGGAGCCACCGCGATTAAGCTTTTTGCGAGCGGGGGCGTACTCACACCGGGGGTGAACCCGCGCTCACCTGCATTTACACGCGAAGAGCTCACCGCTGGGGTGGAAGAGGCAACCAAGGCTTTCCGCACGGTAGCTGCCCACGCTCAATCAACTGCGGGTATCAAGAATGCCGTAGCAGCGGGTGTCACATCAATTGAACATGGCGTGTGGATGGACGAAGAAGCACTCGCAATGATGATTGAGCTGGGCACATATCTCGTGCCCACGCTCACAGCACCCTTCCACATTGCTCATGGCGCAGATAATGGCATCCCCACATACGCAGTAGAGAAGGGAAGAGAAGTACTGGAGGATCACATCAAAAGTTACGAGCAGGCAATCCAAGCAGGCGTACGCATCGCCATGGGAACAGACCAGGGAACACCACTCAACCGTCCGGGAGAAAACGCACAGGAAACAGTCCGCATGGCCGACTTTGGCCTTTCACCTGAAGCAGCATTACTTGCATCAACTGCCTGGGCCGCTGACCTGCTAAGCATTAGTGAAGAAACAGGTAGGCTGCACGTGGGGTTGGCTGCCGATATCGTGAGCCTGAACGAGGACCCCTTAAGCAATGTCCGCTGTTTGGCCCAGCCGGAGACAATCGCAAGAGTATTCCGGAACGGGAAAGCAGTAAGCACCACTGGAGGAATGATTTGAGCAAACTGAGCGAAGCGCTCCAAAAAAAGAGACGGGGCGAAAGCGCCCGGGTGATGGGTTTCGGAGCGCAAGCAGCAGAGAAAGACCGTGCCCTACTGATCGGGGCAGGCGGGGAATCAGGAGCAGAGGCACTGGAGGCGGGAGCAGACTTTGTGGCCGTAGCCGCAGACGATGCTGAATCAGCCATCGCCGCGCTGGACGGACTAGATGGGCTGCTAGGTGTCCAAATAGCATCACTTACCGAGGAGGATGTTACGGCTCTCGAAGAGGCAGGAGCCGACTTCGCCATTGTTAATGCAGAGGCGGCTGCTGCCAGCATCGTTGAAAGCGAACTTGGTCTGGTCCTGGAGGTAGACGAGGCATGGGAGGACGCCCCACTTCGCGCTTTAGCAACCCTTTCTCTCGACGCGGTTTTAGTACGCTCCCCAGTTACAAACTTCACAGTGGCACGACGCATTTCCCTTGGTCGCATTGCAGCCTTGTGCGGAGTAGCTCTGATTGTGACTGTTACACCAAGCATCTCGAGTTCCGAACTCGCAGCACTGCGGGAGACCGGAGCAGGTGGAATTATCCCAACAGAAGGAACCTCCTCCGACGAATTCTCTGACCTCATCGAACACCTTGAAGCGGTCCCAGCACGAAACACTAATCGCCGGATCGAGGGCGGATTCGCGATAGTACCCCCGGCAGGTTCCAGTGGCGAACAGGAAGAGTTCGAAGACGACGACTAGTCCAATGGCAACCGTCGAACTCTCCCGACTCCGGCGGACACTGGGACGATGGTATCGGGTTAATGGCCGTCACGACCTGCCCTGGAGAACGACTCGCGACCCATACGCAGTACTTGTATCTGAAGTAATGCTGCAACAGACACAAGTTTCCCGGGTACACCCACGTTATGAGACTTGGCTCAAGCGGTGGCCTACGGCAGAAAGCTTAGCGGAAGCAACGACAGGAACGGTTATCCGAGAGTGGGCTGGGCTGGGTTATAACCGAAGAGCAGTGAACCTCCAGAGAGCAGCAAGAGAAGCGTTAGAGAAGTTCGGAGGTATTCCAACAGAGGAAGCAAAACTTTTAACGCTTCCCGGAGTGGGGCCCTACACAGCAGCAGCCGTAGCTTGCTTCGCTGGAGACAAAAGAACCGTTGCACTCGACACGAACATCGCACGAGTAGTGGCACGCACACTGCTTGGAGAGGCCACCGCACGAGTGCCGCACAAGCAGAAACTGAAAGAGGCAGCAAAGGCCTGGCTTCCAAAGCGGGGAACGCGAGCACACCAGTTAGCAGCGATGGATCTGGGTGCGACTGTCTGTAAAGCATCTTCGCCAGCATGCGAAATCTGTCCTCTCAAGAGTGACTGCACATGGCTCGCAGCCGGGCAACCAGAAGCAGATCCCACCCCTAATGGAAAAGTGACCGCTGCACCTTTCAAGTCAACAGCACGATTCGCACGGGGACAGATCGTAGCGATCCTGGCAAAGGATTCACCACTGCCCGCTTCTTCAATTGCAGCCCAGCTACCAGAGGAGCATCAAGAAAATTGCGGGCGATACCTAGAGGCTCTCGCTGGAGACGGAATCGTCACGTTTCGGAAAGAACACTGGGGGTTGGCAGAAGACCTCTAGGGCAGCAGGAGCATGGCATCCCCAAAGCTGTAGAAACGGTAACTTTCGCGGATAGCCTCAGCGTAAGCGCTACGAATCAGATCATATCCACCGAAGGCAGACACCAACATTAACAGAGTTGAACGGGGCAAATGAAAGTTGGTTAGCAATGCATCGACAGTAGAAAAGGTGTAACCGGGTCGGATAAAGAGATCGGTCTCACCTTCTAGCACTGCATCCTGATCGGCAAAAGCATGCTCAAGGGTGCGGACAACAGTCGTACCGATGGCAATCACTCGGCGGCCATCAGCACGAGCAGATCGAATGGCCTTGGCCGCGCCAGAAGGGAGGCTGAACCGCTCCGGGCCAAGCACATGCTCTGCGGGATCCTCCGCGCGAACAGGACGGAAAGTTCCAGCACCTACTTCAAGAGTAAGGAAAGTATGGTCAACTCCCACAGTGGTTAACCGGGAAAATAATTCTTCGCTGAAATGGAGCCCAGCTGTCGGAGCAGCAGCACTCCTAGCCTCCCGAGCGTAGACAGTTTGATAACGCTCGGGATCTCCCACGAAATCCCGAATGTAGGGAGGAAGGGGTACCGTGCCGACTGAGGCCGGATCGATCGGTCGATCAAAAGCCACCGTCGCTATCTCATCTTCACGGTGGAGAACCGTGCCTGTAAGGGGACCATCGCTTCCTTCCAATCGGTATTGTCGACCCGGAATCGCGCCACGCGCAGGGCGGACAAGAGCGGACCAGGATCCATTGTCATGTTCGAAAAGCAGAAGGAACTCAACCTGTCCACCGGTATCGGCACGAAAACCTCGCAGACGTCCAGCCATGACGCGGGTGTCGTTAAGTACAAGGAGGTCACCCCGGTTCAGTAGATCCGGAAGATCACGAACATGGTGATGAGCAAGCAGTCCGCTCCCACGAGACACCACAAGCAGACGTGCCGCATCTCGGGGCTCAACCGGCTGCTGAGCGATTAGGGAAGGGGGCAGGTCATAATCAAAGTCCGAGGTACGCACACGAGCAGCATTGCCCTTTCTTGAACCGCGGTCTAGCGTACGCGAGCTGGAGGCATTAGGTGGCAGAGTTCAGTGGACCCGGTACACAAGCGCGCTTCGCCGGTATAAGACGGGACTACGCACAGGCCGTGCAGGCGGAAGAGGTCTCAATTGAGCAAGGGGTGGTGGTGCAACTCGAAGCAAAGTCAGTGAGTGTAGAACAAAGTGCAATCGCTGCAATACGCGCGGAGCGAACGACGATGCGAGACAGTGCAGCAGCAGTCCTTGCAACCAAGTCAGCAGCATGTGATGGAACATATGTGGGTGTGCTCGCCGCTCCTGTTGTGAGAGGCGATGTACACACATGGTTCGATCTACGAACAGCATTCGCGGTAGGCCTAGGACTAGCCGTCGGCAGCTTTGCTCTCAGCTTGGGGAAGGGAATGCTGCGGAGCCTCTTCCGCTAGCAGCATCGACATCTGTACGGAGTTGGCCACAGGCAGCTGCAATCTCCGAACCCTTTTCAATTCGGACCGTGGCATTGACTCCCGCCTCGGTCAAGATACGACGAAACTCGCGCACCCCACGACGGGAGGGTGCAACAAAAGGGCCTGCAGTCGGATTAAGGGGAATTAGGTTGACATGCATGCCGCTACCACGAAGTAATTTACCCAACTCCTGCGCGTGACGAGGCGCATCATTTACGCCACCAACAAGGGCATACTCGATGGAGACCCGCCGACCAGAAGTACGAAAATAGCGGCGTCCAGAGTCTAGTAACTCAGCAATGGAGTTTGGTCGAGCAGTAGGAACCAGGCGGCGCCTCAGTGCGTCATCTGGCGCATGAAGGGAGATGGCGAGGCCGACCTGAAGATTCTCGGTTGCAAGCCGATCGATGGCTCGCGGAATCCCGACTGTAGATACAGTAATGGCACGCTGGGCAAGATCAAAAGCTCGAGGGTCGGTTAACTGGCGGACCGCACGTAGCGTCTCTTCATAGTTGGCCAAAGGCTCACCCATTCCCATGAAGACAACATTAGTCACGTGCTCTCCGCGCAAAGCGAGCAACCGCTGAAAATGCAAAACCTGCGCGACGACATCCTCCGCTGGAATATTGCGTTCGAAACCCATCTGGCCAGTGGCACAGAAGACGCAACCCATAGCGCAACCTGCCTGGGTAGATACACATACGGTCGACCGAGGGCCACGACCCGATCGGGGATACTGCATTAGGACGGTCTCAACCGTTGGGCCGCTGGGCAGAGAGAGCAAGGCCTTCGTAGTGTCTCCATCATCGCTTACTACCTCGCGCAGAATGACCGGGAGCTGGACCGTTAAACCAGCTGTTTTCATCCGTTCACGAAGATCTCGAGGGAGTTGGATAAGAGCATCAATGGAATCACATCCACCTTGATACAGGGCCCTCAGAACCTGGTCTGCGCGGTAGCGGGGTGCTTCGAGTGAAACAAGAAGTTCTTCGAGCTCGTTGGGAGGAAACCGCAGCAGGCTAGTCATGTAAGACCAACCGAGCTTGGGAGAAGCCCACGCTCGCCATTGAGGAAGTCTTCACCGGAGACACGCCGGGATCCACTTCGCTGGAGTTCGTCCAGAACGAGTACACCACCCCTAAAGACGATACCTGGCTGCCCCTCGCTGATTTTGAGATCACCGGGACTTAGCCCCTCGTCCAGGTCGCCTACATGCGCCCGCCACACTGCAAGTCGGTGCCCCTTGTAGATGACAAACGAGCCAGGCCAAGGATCGTAAGCACGAACTGCTCTCTCGGCTTCGATTGCAGTCATGTTTGCAGCCAGATGCCCATTGCTCTTTGCAAGAAGCGGACAGGTAGTTACTAACGATTCATCCTGGGGAATAGACTCCAGATCGCCATCGATCCATCCAGGTAGCGTCTCAATGAGAAGGTCAGCACCCTTCGCTGCAAGACTCGTCTCGAGGGTGCCAGCGGTGTCCGTGGAAGAGACTGGAAACGGACGCGAAGCTAGGAGAGGACCTGCATCCATCTGGGGGATTAGCTCCATGATGGAGACCCCAGTCGTTTCATCCCCCGCAAGGATAGCGGCTGCGACAGGGGATGGTCCGCGCCAGCGAGGGAGGAGGGAGGGATGAACATTAACGACGTGATAGCGGGGGAGGTCAAGAACATCCAGGGGAAGGAGGCGCCCGTAGGATGCGACCACAATGAGATCGGGCTCTAAAGCTGTCAGGACGGCAAGAGACTCTGGATCACGAAAGGAATCCGGCTGAAAAACCGGAACCCCTAAGCGTTCAGCCTCAACCTTGGCAGCAGGAGAACGCATGCGGGCGCCACGTCCTGCCCGACGGTCAGGCTGCATTACAGCGCAACGAAGATCGTAGCCTTCCGAGACAAGAGCACGAAGGGAAGGTATGGCGAACTCGGAGGAGCCCATAAAAAGTGTGCGCACCTCAGAGGACTTCATAGTGGAGTAAGTAGCACGGCATCTCCCCTGACCCCTCCCGTGCGAGCAGCCGCATTGCCTTCACGCACTGCGATCGCGAGAAAGCCACTTGAATCAACATGGCAGGCGAGTGCACCAATGGCAACGTCACTAAAAGTCCGAACCATGCGCTCAATACAGTGATCTCTAATTTCGATCCTAAAGTCGATTGGGAGCTGCTCCCTTCGAATGGTCGTTATGAGGTTGCCATAGCGATCAATGTGGACCACTGAGCCGCTCAGTGAGCCTCCCTCGTAAGTGCCAGCAAAAGGAGGGAGGAGAGTGAGCTCCTTACAACGAGGTCCAAGAGTTTTGAAGTCGTTTCCCACCGCGATACTAGCGGCAGCCGGGGCAAATACATCACGCCCCTCAAAGGTTGCACTTATTGACTCGAGAGCCACCCCTACGCGCTCCTTCTGTATTTCACGAACATCAATTGCTGGCGGCACAGGGCTGACTTCAGACTTGGAGGGGCGGGCCAAGGACCCAACTACCGAAGACAGAAGGCCGTTGTCGGGCCCTACAAAATAGCGTACTGCAGTGGGATCAGCAGAGACCGGAGCCCGCACAGCAATAGGAAGGCGCTCACTGCCAACACCAGGATCAACTACAGCTAGAACCACCGCAGGGACAGGAAGGAAGGGAAGAGCAGTCTCTAGAAGCCAAGCCCCCTCATCAATCGCAAAGGGGGAGACCTCGTGGGTAAGAGAGAAGAGAGGGACACCAGGAGCCCGAGTGCTCAACACAGCCTTCACCTGACCCACATAGGTGTCCTGATTTCCAAAATCAGTCAATAGAAAGATTGGGGTGGATGCAGTCATTGGATATTCCACAGATGCACATTTAAAAAGCGATCGGTTGGGCTGAAAAGCACACCAAAGGCAGGCGACATCACCGAGGTTGCACGGATATACCGAAGACTGGGGTAAGCAAGAATGACGCTTGGGGTCTCTCTCGGCCAAAGTTCCTGAATCTGCCGGTAGGCATCGAGACGAACGAGCATGTTAGAGGTGGTCCGACCCCGCTCGAGAAGAGCATCAAAAACTATGCTTCCATAGTTCGCAATATTTGCCCCGGGGTCCACTAGTTGGGAGCTGTGCCAAGCAAAGTAGGGATCTGGATCAGCCCCCTGGTCCCAGCCAGCCAGGGCAGCATCGTAGGTACGAGGAGATAGAAAGTCCCGATTGAGAACAGCAAAGCTCGTGCTCGCAACTGTGGCCCGTATACCAATCGGCTCAAGTTGACGAGCGATTTCCCGTGCAAGGGCAAGGTTCTTAGCGTCATTGTCAGTGCGGATAGTTAATCGAAACTCAGAGCCCTGGCGAATAAGTACACCTGTCGTGGGACTAGGACGCCAGCCAACTTCTGCAAGCAAAGCTAGCGCCATCTCGACATCACTTGGCGGACTATCGAGGGACGGCTCATAGGCCCAAGTGCCAGGTGCAATGAGAGACGACGAGGGTACTGCCAACCCACCGAGAGCGTTCACCACCAGTGTTTCCCGATCAAGTGCAAGCGAGACTGCCGTACGTACCCGGGAATCACGGAAGTAGGCAGCCTGGTTGTTGTTAAGGTACAAAACAAGCGAGACCGCACGCTGAAGATCCTCAGAAACGAACCCATCTATTACAGCAAGTTCGTCGATTTGATCTTGGCTAAGGTTCTGTCGGAGGAAGATCCCATCAATCTCACCCACCTGAAGGGCTTGTCTCACTTCTGAAAGGTCCGGCAAGAACCGCATGGTGATGAGATCTATCTGGGGACGGCCAAGGTGATAGCGCGGGTTTGCGCTCAGATTGGCTTCTATCGAGGTTATCGAATCGAGTCGATAGGGACCGGCTCCGACAGGCTTTGTATTGAAAGGTGAATCAAAGAGAGCAGTTCCATCGAGGCCCTGCAGCAGGTGCTGAGGAAGGATGCCGACAGTGGCGAACCGCGCAAGAAAAGTAGCATTAGTTGCCGGCAGGCGGATGATGATGGTGCGCAAATCAGGCGTCTGTACCTCAACACCGGTCCAGGCTGCCTTCAAACGAGGATCTCCCTGAAAGTCAGCCGCTAGGATCTGGTCGATGGTGAAGGCAACATCGAGGGAGCGTACAGGGATGCCATCATGCCAACGAAGATCACGGTGAAGACGAAAGGTGTAGGTGCGACCATCCTCACCAACTTCAGGAAGGGGAGCCAGATCTGGCAAAAGACGACCGTCTTCGCCAACCCGAAGAAGTCCGGCAAACACCAACCGGGAAAGGTCCTCGTCAACAGGATTTCCATCGGAAAATAAGGGATTAATCCGCTGCCAGGTCCCAACTATCCCCTCTACATAGACGGCTTGCTTTGGCCCAGTGCTAGCGAGAGGGGAATACGACCGATCCCGGTCCGACAGAAAGAGCAAAACGCCAAGAATGACCGCGGCAACAGCACCAGCCCCAAGAAGAGCTACCGCAACTAGACCTAGCCGCGAGCCTGCCACCCCATTAAGCATGGGAGAAGGCTACTGGAATTGGACGCTCAGGAAAGACACAAACAGGAACACGACTACGAGAATAATCGTCGCCTGAAAGAGGGTCTTTTCTAGACCGCGCTTGGTTCGATAGACGGAGCCTCCGGACATACCACCGAGGGCGGCCCCAAAACCTGAGCCCTTAACCTGCAGCAGGACCGCCACTATAAGCAGGACGGAGACGATGATCTGGATTGTGTTCAACATCAGCGGGTAACAAATACGGCTTCTTCCGAAGGTCTGTGCTCAGCCCCCGGCATGCCGCTCTCTCGCCCATGGTACACGTCAAGAATGGCAGCGGCGAGCTTTTGGAAGTCATGACGATAGCGATTTTCGGAAGCCACAACATCAGCTTGAATCACTCGAACATGCTCAAAGACTCGCGCATCGGGGTGATTCAGCGCGACAGGAGTGGAATGCAGTTCGTCAGGCAAAACCCCCAGATTGTTGTTTGCAATCACCGTCTCAACGATACCTGGAGCGGTATGTCGCTCGAGAGCTTCGATGTGGTCGGCAACACCAAAATCATCGGTCTCTCCATGCTGTGTGGCGACGTTGCACACAAAAATTCTCTGGGCACTGGTTGAGAGCAGCGCCTTGCGCAAGTCCTCTACAAGCAGATTTGGCATAACGCTGGTGTATAGGCTTCCAGGACCGATGACAATGAGATCAGCATCAAGGACGGCGCGCACTGCATCGGGATGGGCTTCTGCATTAGAGGGATTGAGAAAGAGCTCGTGGATGCTGGCACCATGCTCTGTGATCTTGTGTTCACCATGGACAAATTCGTCATCTTGAGTGCGGGCAGAGAGAGTCACGTCAACAAGGGTTGATGGGAGAATATTGCCCCGCACGTTGAGAACGCGGCTAGCCTCATGAATGGCAGTCTCAAAATTCCCAGTTACATGGGCCATGGCGACGATAAAGAGGTTGCCGAAAGAGTGCCCCTCTAGCCCTTCCCCAGCACGGAAACGGTATTGAAAGAGTCGAGACATTAGCGGCTCAGCCTCAGCCAAAGCAGAAAGGCACTGACGGAGATCGCCCGGGGCAACTACACCAAAGTCTTGGCGTAACCGCCCAGAGGAACCACCATCGTCAGCAACGGTGACAATTGCGGTGAGGTTGCTGGTGTGATCTTTAAGGCCGCGAAGCAGCACTGAGAGACCAGTTCCTCCGCCGATAGCTACAACGTGAGGGCCCCGACTAAGCACACGCTTCGTGTAAAGCGACTCGGCCATACTGCCATTCTGGGAACCCGGTCGCACCACAGCGTAAAGAAGGGAAGCGTTCAGTCTCCAGAAAGCGATGCTTACACTACCAACTGCAACGCAGACAAAGATGATCCCACGACCCCAACGAGGGATGAACTGGAGGGTGAGGTAGTGGGCAACCCCAGGAAAGTCATACAGTAGATAAGCCTCACGCAGCAGGTATGCGGCCCCCAGACTTAAGAGGGTCATCCCCACAACGAGTAGAAAAAGCCAACGCTTGATATGCATCCCTGGATAAAGCCAGGTAAACAGGCTGTGATTCCGCATCCTGCGTGGCATTACGTTCTGAGAGTCTACCAGCGTAAGCGCCTGCCCCGAAGACCCTGCAAAAAGGAGGGGGAAATTCCTCAGGTGAGGATAGGGGCTATTGGTCGAGTTCCCTGGAAATTAACTCCTGGGCCACCTGGGGATTAGCCCGTCCCCGTGTCTCGCGCATGACTCCACCAAGAAGCCTCTTTATGGCGGTACCTTTGCCACCACGATAGTCTGCTACGGCCTTCTCATTCTCCGCAATCACCTTGCGCACAATCTCAACAAGTTCGTCACTTTCACGGACCTGGGCAAGACCATCCTCCTTGACGATGTCACCAGAACTCCTACCACTCACGACCATTTCATCAAACACTTGCTTACCGACCTGACCAGTAACGATCTCGCCTTCAACCATCTCGATCAGCTCAGCAAGCGCCTCTGGAGTGAGCGGAAAGTGTTCTACATCTGCATCATGGTCGTTTGCCCAGCGACCCACCTCACCTAAGACCCAGTTAGCTGAGAGCTTCGCAGAGCGAGCAGGCTCAAAGGGGAGAGCTGAAGCTACAGCGTCAGCAAAGTCGGAACGGTCGCGTGCCTCCGCCAAGGTTGAAGCCTCAAATTCAGAAAGCCCTAAGCCGATATAGCGCCCTCGACGGGCAGCAGGGAGCTCGGGAAGCTCGCTGCGCACTTCCTCCACGAATTGGCGGCTGAGGGCCAACGGTGGCAAGTCGGGCTCAGGAAAGTACCGGTAGTCGTTAGCCTCTTCTTTGGAACGCTGGGAAACAGTCCCTTGGCCATCTTGGTCCCAGCCGCGAGTCTCCTGAGAAATGGCTCCCCCTTCACTAAGAACCTCCGCCTGACGGGACATCTCGAAGACAAGAGCCTCATACACAGCGCGAAAACTATTCATGTTTTTTATCTCAACCTTTGAGCCCAATGCCTCCTGGCCTCGTGGCCGAAGGCTGATATTGGCATCGCAGCGGAAGTTTCCTTCTTCCATATTGGCTCGGCTGGCTCCAATAGCGCGCAGAATAGAACGCAGGCTGATCAAATAGGCGCGTGCTTCCTCAGGTGAGCGGATGTCTGGTTCGCTCACGATCTCCATTAGAGGGGTGCCTGAACGATTGATGTCTATCAGGCTGTATCCCTCACCACTTATGGGATCGGTCCGGTGGAGAAGACGGGCAGTATCCTCTTCCATATGCACTCGAGTAATTCCCACCCGGGTACGCTCCCCCTCTACCTCAACATCAAGCCATCCACCAGCACAGATGGGCAGATCGTATTGGCTAACCTGATAGCCCTTCATCAGATCGGGATAGGGGTAGTTCTTGCGGTCGAACTTGGAGAATTCTGAGATCTCGCAGTTTAGGGCAAGCCCTGTCTTAACAATGAGCCGGATGGCCTCCTCGTTTATCACTGGAAGCACTCCGGGAAGTCCGAGACAGACAGGACAGACATGGGTATTGGGTTCGGCCCCGGAATATTCTGCGTTGCAACCACAGAACATCTTGCTCCGGGTAATGGGCTGGCAGTGCACTTCAAGACCTATGACGGTCTCAAACTGGATGGCTGCATCGGTCACGGAGGGCCTCCTACATACGGGCATTTGGAGAATAAGAACGAGGAAGGCGTGGAGATAGCGCACCACCCGCCTGAGCTAGTGAATTCCACGAGCGTAAGCTTTGAAAAAGTCTGCATACACCAGAAAACATATCCAGGGCTTACTGATAGAGCAGATCTTACGCACCTGAACCAGGAAACGCTGGAGAGGTAGCGCTAGAAGAGCTGAATATGGGGGGCGCCTTTAGCCACACGACCAATGAGATGCAGGGATTCGTTGTCGGCAGCGAAAGCTGCTTCAAGGACTCTGGCCTTGCGAGGCGAGCACGCAAGCAGAAGGCCTCCGGAAGTTTGTGGATCAAAAGCTATAGAGGCGAGAGCAGGAGGCACACCGTTAGCAACCGTGAAATTGTCTCCGACCCAGTCTCGGTTACGAACCTCCCCTCCAGTCTGGATACCGCTTTCAGCAGATTCCCGTGCACCAGGAAGAAGCGGTAGGGCCGCGGCTTCCACAGTAACGGAAACGCCAGAGCTCTCAACCATCTCCCAGAGATGGCCAACAAGACCAAAGCCAGTAATGTCGGTTGCTGCCCGTAAGCGATGACTGATAGCTAGATGGGCCGCATGGCGGTTGAGATGGAGCATCGAAGCGATAGCAGTATTCAGCCAAGCAGAATGCTCTTCCTGGCCTCTATCGTTAGAGAGGATCACTCCTGTACCCAGCGATTTTGTGAGATATAGAAAGTCGCCAGGACGAAGCGCGGCCTTACGAAGGAGACGCGAAGGGGTCGCAATGCCAAGGACACTCAAGCCAAACTTAGGCTCATCGTCCCAAATTGTGTGACCACCCGCGACAACTCCTCCGGCCTCAGCAACCTTGTCAGCACCACCCCTGATAATTTCTGCAGCGACTTCCGAGGGCAGGTCCTCAGGAAATGCGGCAATGTTGAGGGCAAGGACCACCTCCCCCCCCATCGCGTAAACATCAGACATAGCATTAGCAGCAGCGATTGCGCCGTATTGCCAAGGGTCATCAACCAGCGGGGCGAAAAAGTCGACGGTAGCGATTACGGCAGTTCGATTATTGATTCGGTAGACGGCAGCATCATCAGGCGCCCCCAGCCCAGCCAGAAGGTCTGGATGTTGCATCGGATCAAAGTCTACGGTCAGCGGCGACAGCACCTGCGCCAGGGCCTGGGGCCCTGCCTTAGACGCTCAGCCCCCGCAACCCGTCAAATCCGTTAGCCGAATTTCTTGCGCAGTCACAGAGAGATCGTAGCGGAAGGAAGCACTCCGGGATCAAGGCATGCCAAAATGCCCCGGTGACACTCGAGCCGGGCAGCATCATGAAGACACTAGGAAAGCTATACGGGGAGCCCATATCTCGGCCTCACGGCGACCCAGTGGCCGAACTGGTTTTAACGGTCCTCTCTCAGAACACATCGGACAAGAACAGTGGCCGCGCCTTCGTGCAGCTAATGCGAAATTACCCCAGTTGGGAGAGCATCGCAGAAGCACCGCTAGAAGAGTTGATAGCGACAATCAAGACAGGGGGCCTGGCACAACAAAAGGCACCACGCATCAAGCGAATCCTAAAGGCTGTACAGGAGCGGGCACCGGACTGGAGCCTTGCGTTCCTAGAAGAAGAGCCAATAGAACAGTCACGAGCCTGGCTACGAGGACTTCCAGGCGTAGGGCCGAAGACTGCAGCTTGCGTACTTTTGTTTGCGCTGGGTCAACCAGCGCTGCCGGTCGACACGCACGTAGAAAGGGTGGCAAAACGCCTAGCGCTCCTCCCACCGAAGACAACTCCAGAACAAGCACATCAATATCTTGAGGAGCTTGTTGCACCAAGGGAATACTTCCGTTTCCACATGTTACTAATCAAGCATGGGCGTCGAACTTGCAGTGCCCGCGCACCGAACTGCCAAGCATGCCCGCTGGAAGAGGAATGTCCGAGCAGCTTTCCACAAGCAGAATCAACGAGTTAGGAATCGTCTTCGCGTATTCCATTAGCCTCGAGTTTCACTGACTCGCTCTTCGTGAACCTATTGGCCCGAATACCTCGCAACTTCAAGAACAATCGCTGGCGAAGACCAGTGCCTTCGGACAAGAAAAGGGCAACTCTCCGCTGGTCAACGAACTCCTGGGTCGGACCTGGAACAGCTGGAAAGGGGACCGCAGGGCCGGTGTCATAAGCCATTGGGTCCAATGGCTGATCGGAAAAGAAATAGTCGCTAACCAAACCCAGAACTCGCCCAGCCACCGCGACAGTGAGCCCAATCGAGCCCGCAATTAGAAAGTTACGCTCAGGTACAGCAAGCATTGCCTGAGCGACTGTCTGCAGATCGACAACAAAAGCATCTTCCGAGCCAAACCGATCAACAAGATAGCTCCCTCCGCGAGCAAATAGGTAGCCCGGCGCAGAAGCGAGAAGGACGGCGAGACCAAACGAAGTGAATCGCGAAAAACCTCGGTTGAGCTGGAGTGTAGCTGCCCCCATAACAGTAGCAGCGATGAGACTGGCTAACACCACCCAGCGAGCCTGACCATGGATATCCCCCGTAAGGAAGCCTACGAGTTCGCGGATGACGTTGGAAACGGAAAGAATCTCAGCGGCCTGCTCTCCAGTCTCGTCAAAAGCATCAAGTCCAGTCGCATAAACCACTTTGGCCGAGCGATGGAGCACCAAAGCTCGAATGGTTTCTGTATCAGCAGTAAGAACTTCCAACCGACTAAGGGTTACGGGTAGGGGGTAGTCGGGAACTTCCAGATTAGACTCATCGGAGGAGCGCGCTTCCTCCTGTAGGGAAGGAATATTCTCCTCGAGAAACTGATCAATATCCGTGAGGGAGGCGAGGCCAGCAGCCAGGAGGGTCTGGGCCCTATTGGGTTGGGTCATCTCGAAGACGCTAAGAGACACAATGAAGAGAAAGAGGGCGATTGCGAAGAGCCCTGCGGCAAGCGATCTACCGCCATGCTCAGCTTCAGCATAGGCCCGCCCAAAGACACGCTCGCTAACAGGGCCACGCTGGGGAAAGCTAGAACGCCGACTCAGCACCCATTCACCCTACACGCCCTGAACCACAATAGTTCCGGCAATGCGATCGTGGAGAGCCCTACGGTAGGGATCAAAAACGGCCCAAAGAAAGCCTGCCACACAAACGAGAAGACTAAGACCAACAAAAGCACCTGCAGCAGCAGGAGTACTCCGCAATACAAAAGCAAGAACTGCACCGATCGCCAAAAGCAGAACGTAGCTAAGCATCCCCATTACCCGAGCAAGGGCACCAAAAACACCAAGGGCAGCGCCATCAGAACGAACCACACTAATACGCATGATCGCCGCCCCAGCTGTCTTGCCCCAGAAGGCAAAGCCAAGGAAGAAGTAGAGGAAAACCGCGAGGGGAACTGCCCCAACGAGAGCCCAAAAGAGGTTTATGGCGCCCCCAGAAGCATTCACTCGATCGAAATCAGAGGAAAGGAGCAGGTTGACCGATCCAGCAATGATAAGAACTCCGGCTACGAAAAAGAGGACAAGAGCATCTATGGCAACGGCAGCAAAGCGCATCTCAAAGGACGCGTAACGCAGACGACGTGCCGAAGGGTGACTGAACGCCGCTCTTGAGGCTACCGCAGACCCTGCTGTCATGAGCGGTTCTATTGTATCGCCGGAAAGGACATGAGCGGAGAACTGGTTTGAGGAGATAGCGTCAAGCAGAAACCATAGACTGGAGGAGTGAACAACATCCGCCTTGCCGGGGTCTACTCCACACGCGTTGAGCTTATCCCTTGGCGACCATCACTTCTTATCCTCTCCACTACAGTTGCAGCAACGCTAGCACTAGCATTGATACTTGCCCTCAGCGCCTTCTTGAGCCGAGGGGAGCATAGCGAACACACATTCTCTCTCTGGCAATGGGAAGCGAGCCAGCTGCCATCCTCTATTTTCACCCTACTAGGTGTAGGAAAAGAACTAGATGCAGCAGAAGAAACGGAGCGTCTGGCGAGCTACTTCCGCCTAACTAGTGCGATTCGGGCAGAACTCCAGGCTGATGAGCCAGACCAGATACTGCTGGAAGAACTCACAAAAGAGCGCTCTCTCTTCGAGAACGATGTAGAAAGAATCATTGAGGGCTACGTGACTAACGCGGTCCTCCATGCAGGACTACGACGCCCACTTCCCCTTTTCAGCGGAATCGCAGTACTTTGGCCTCCCGTTGACATCGAATTAACCAACCCTCCTCAACTACTAGTGCGTTCACCACGGAAGGAGATCCGTCGGGCAGGCGACACTCTTCTGAGCCCAGACTTAGGCCTGACCGCTATCGAAAAGATCGAGGCCCAAACCGACAACGAGAACATCGTCTCACTAGTGGTCTCGATTGGAGGGCTGGCGGCATACCCAGCAATTGTGCTCGAAAACCGCTCATACGGTTCAGTTCTTCGCCTGGCTGCACACGAGTGGGTCCACCATTACCTCGCGTTCTACCCGCTAGGAGAAGCATGGGGACAGGGGGAGGGGACCAAGCTCAACGAGACTGTAGCGCATGTTGCTGAGCAGGAGATCGCACGCCTCGCAAGGGAGCTGAACCCCATCGCATTAGAGACAGCAGCTGATGGGCGGGCACCACCGCACAAACATTCCCTTCCTGACTTCCCTGGCACGATGCGGCAGCTACGACTAGACGTCGACAAACTCCTAGAGCAGGGTCTCGTGGCCGAAGCCGAGACATTGATGGAAAAGCAGCGACAACAGTTTGCCTCCCACGGAATCAACATCCGCAAAATCAACCAAGCGTACTTCGCTTTCTACGGGTCATACGCAAACCTGCCTCAGTCCTCAGATCCAATAGGGCCGAAGGTCGAGCGGGTATGGGAAGAAACGAAACATCTTGCCCTATTCATGTCCCTAGTACGAAACATTCGGACTGAGAGGGATCTTGATTCCATACTTGTGAAGCTAGGTGTGGACCCTGAAAACGTAACAGTAGATTAGAAGGTAGGCCACGAAGGGGAGTTGGCTGGGGACGGAGGAGTCGAACCCCCACATACGGAACCAGAATCCGCTGTCCTACCATTAGACGAGTCCCCAACTCCACTGAGGAGCCTAGCACGGAGGAGGGAACGCGCTCCAGAGGGATGGGAATAGGACAGCCCATCAGGCCAAGAAGGGTAAGGGGGTTGCCATGCCCCCACTAAAACCTGTAACTATCGGCGAGCGAGCAGAGTCCGAGGAGGCTGCCATGCGAGGACGGTTCGAACGCCTCGGGGGTTTGTGCACTGAGGAGAGTGCCGATGGGCACGTGATCACCTACATGCGCGTCGCATATGAGGGAGAGGGGCCATTCCATGAGAGCACACGCCCAATCGCTCTGGGCCTGGATGACGGTTCCCCTCAGCCATTAGGACCCTCACACGAGCAGGTGGCGGAACGACTCGTGCGTCAAGCCAACTACGGAGTGCAGCTTCTAGCAGAGTCTGATGTTCCGAAGTACGCACGGGAGTTTTTCTTCGCTGCGATTAACCGACCCCTAATTCCTCGGGAATTCGCTGTACCCCTCCGGGTACAGGACACCCTCGAGGCACTACTGGCGCTAGAAGATATCGTTGGACATGGGCCATCACCGTTACGTCCACCAAGCGATCCCTAGGAACACCAACCCACGCTAGACAGTGTTGGTTCCACCGTCGACCCCAAGCGTCTTCCCAGTAACGTAGCTCGATCGATCGCTGGTGAAAAAGAGCACCGCTTCGGAAACCTCTTCTGGCTTCGCCATACGCCGCAGGGGTAGCCCTCCCCCTTGGGACTGAAGAGAACCTGTGCTACGTAACGACTCGGTCATCGGAGTTTCGATAGGTCCAGGGGCCACCGCATTGACACGTATTCCATGAGGACCAAACTCAACAGCGAAGCAACGGGTAAGCATGATCACGCCGACCTTCGAAACACAGTAGTCCATTATCCCCGGCGAAGGAGCGTAAGCAGCGATGGATGCGAAGTTAACGATAGTGCCACCGTGGCCCTCCGCCATCATTTGGCGAGCAGACTCCCGAGCACAGAGCATGACGCCAGTGAGGTTCACGTCCAGCACCTTCTGCCAACGCTCAGTGGGTTTATTAAGGATGGTTGCAGCGTCTGGGTGAAGGAAGGGGTCAGTAGCCTCATCCCCCTCGACGTAGTCCGCATAGGAGATACCAGCCGCCGTAACCATAGAATCAAGCCGCCCAAACTGATCCACCGTCGTAGACACAAGATTGACTACATCTTGCTCGCTGGAGGTATCGGTGTGGACGAATGTCGCATTTCCTCCAAGATCCTCGATCTGGGCTGCCGTGGCCTCACCCCCTTCATCGTTAACATCAGCGATAGCGACGGACGCACCCTCGCGCGCAAACATAAGGGCTGTAGAGCGACCCATTCCCGACCCACCACCTGTGATAATGGAAACTTTACCTTCGAGCTCTCCCGGCATGATTTTCTCCTTCTAGTCTTTGAAGCTATTACATCAATGCGCGCAGCCTACGCCTTTAGAGAAAAGGGCCTAAGCCCCAGCTGTTGCCCTGAAGACAACAAACATCCCAAAAACGAGCAACGGGCCTAGCGTAACTCTCTATAGAAATCTCTTATGTCATCCACAAAAAGGCTGGGCACCTCTGCGGGAGCAAAGTGGCCGCCACGGGGTTGCTCCGTCCAGTGAACCACATTGCCAGCCGCCTCTGCGGCAGCCCGGGGCACAAACACCATCTCCTTGGGATAGACGGGCAGGCCAAGGGGCACCTTGCGAGCGGCTTCAGGGTCGGGCAAGGGCTGGGGAGGTGTCCGGAAGGTGTGCCAGTACCAGCGCGAGGTTGTTACAAAACTTTCTGTGAACCAGTAAATGCTGACCGTGTCGAGAAGAAACTGGCGCGAGAAAGACTGCTCGACGTCGCCTTCATTGTCACTCCAATTTCGACGGCGTTCTACCAGCCACGAGGCCAATCCAGCAGGCGAGTCGTGAAGAGCGAAGGAAAGGGTCTGGGGATCGGTGGTATGAACAGCAATATGAGCCAGGGCTGTAGTCCAGCGTTCCTCCATGAGGTCATATCGGTGGCGCTCCTCCGGCGCAAAGTCATCCCTGTTTGTCCGCATCGCAGGTCCCATAAGGGTGCCAATTAATTGGCGCGCACTACCCGGCTCGGGCAAGTTGTCAGGCGTTGCAGTAGGCGGCAAGGAAGGCAGGGTTAGGTAGACCCCAAGAACCCGTTCCGGATAACGAAAGCCGAGAGCGCTAGAGAGCATCGCCCCAAAGTCTCCGCCTCCGGCTGCGAACCGGTCATAGCCCAGGACATCAGTCATCAGCCGGGCCCATAGGTCTACAGCCTTGTTGGTCTGGAGACCGTCAATCCGAAGAGGGGTTGAGAAGCCAAAGCCAGGAAGCGAGGGCACCACAACATCAAAGGCATCGGCAGGATCGCCGCCATATGCAGCAGGGTCGGTAAGAGGCTTAATCACCTGTTCGAAATCCCAAAATGTCCAGGGCCAGCCGTGGGTGAGGACCAAAGGAATGGGGTTCGGGCCCTTTCCTCGCTCATGAATAAAATGGAGGGGCACTCCCTCGAAGTCCACCTGGTAGTTGTTGTAAGCATTTATTCGGGCTTCAGTTTCCCGCCAGTCAAATTCGTGCCTCCAAGAGTGCAGAAAAGACTCCAAATATTCGCGGTTCATCCCGAAACGCCAATCTTCATTTGCAAAGTCGGCGGGAAAACGAGTGTGGTCGATTCGGCGATGGAGATCGGCTATGTCTTCATCTGGAATATTGACGGTGAAAGGTTCCGCTTGCGTCATATGGGTTAACTCCATTCTGAATAGAAGTTCTACACCTCAGAGAGGAGGACGGCTCGGCCTTCGGTGCGACTCAGATAGGTAGCTTCGATTACCCGCATGTAGTGGAGGCCATCAGCAAAGCTAGTAAGGATGACAGGAACACCACTACGTACGGAATCGACAAAGTCCTGCTCTACACGCCACTGCCCGGCAGTGCCAGGATCGGGCTCAAGAGGGGCCAGCTCCTCTCCGAGAGAAGCGAAGGCCATAGTGTCACCAGGAAACCAGTGGAGGGTTCCAGCGGACCCATAAACAGAGATCCCGTTCGCCTCTGAAGGAACCGCGTGGAGTACGGTCGAGACGCGATAAGTCACACGTCCACCCCGCTCCAACTCAGCAAATACCCCCAGACTATCGGGGACCTCAATAGCAGTTTGTTCCCCTGTCTCAGCGTTAGTGCGTGAGCGAACGAACGTCTCTCCGTGTGAAAGAACGGACCGAGTTGGACCAAACCAGCGAGAAACAATCTCAGCGTAGATGCCGTAGGCCATTACATTCATCCCGGAAAGGTCAGTGCGATCCCGCCAATGCAGCGGGGCCTTGGCATCTAGAGCCCCACCCCCAAGGACAGTCACGTGCACTTCTCGAACGTCTCCGATGGAGCCATCCTCCAGCAAGCGGCGAACGGTTCTCCAACTCTTAAAATCGAACGGTGCAGGAACTAACTGTGCGACTAGGTCCGGCCGGGCCTCGGAAGCGGCCAGCATCTCACGTGCCTGGGAAGCATCCATCGCCATTCGGGCTTCGCATAGAACGTGCTTACCAGCCTCAAGGGCGGCAATGGTGAGAGCACTATGCATATAGGGCCAAGTACCAATGCAGACAGCGTCGATGTCTGTGGAGCTAAGCAGGGTTTCCACATCAGGTTCGATGCGAGGAATACCGAACTCCTCAGCTACGGCACGGCTACTAGCCTCACTGCGGTTACAAACAGATACGAGATCAACATTCCCGCCTTCGCGGAAACCAGGGATGTGACGAAGCTTCATGTTTCCACCGGCACCAATAAGGCCAACACGGAGGGGCGTTTCTTTTGAAGTCATCTGTGCTCCTTTGAGCTAGCGGCCTTGCCAGCGGGGATCCCGCTTTTCGGCGAAGGCTCGCGGGCCTTCCTTCGCATCTTCGGAGTTAAGGACAGCACGGCTAACCCATTCACCAGTTCTGTATGACTCGTCGATCATCAGCTGCCGCCATTGCTGGGCCATGAATTTGCTGCCCTCCACAGAGAGAGGCGCATTCTTCGCAATCGCACCAGCGATTTCCTCAGCTCGGGACATGAGTTCATCCGGTTCGAGCATTTCGCTAACGAGCCCCATTCGGAGGGCATCAGGGGCCTCAACACGCTCACCGGTTAGGAGGATATACATGGCATGACTAAAGGGTATGAGGCGAGCCAAATTATGAATTGCGTAACCAGCAAGAATGCCTCGCTTCACCTCAAATAAGCCGAACCAAGCCTCGGTTGAACAAACACGAATGTCACAGTCCAAGGCACGCTCGAGGCCACCGGCGATACAAAGCCCATTGATCGCCGCGATAAAGGGTTTGGGCGAGCGGGAAAAGGGAAGGCTGCTAGCCGGATCAAACGTACGCCGAGGAGCAGCCTGCTCAGCCCTATCAATGTTACGTCGGTTCATCTCCTTGAGATCCGCCCCAGCGCTAAAGGCACGGCCTGCACCGGTCAGGACTCCAGAGCGCATCTCAGGATCGGCGTGGAAGTCAGCAAGCGCTTCCACAAGATCCTCCGACATCGTGCCACCGAGAGCATTGAGCCGCTTAGGCCGATTCATGGTGAAGATAGCGAACCCATCACGCTTTTCGTAAAGCAGGTCGGGCATAGGTGGCCTCCAGTGCTAGGGCGCGTAGTCTCGCACGTACACACTGGATTAGGTGATATGGAGAACTCCATGAGTGAAGAGACCGACATCTTCGAAGTTATTTTCAATTGCCGAGCAATGCGGCGGATCAAACCGGACCCAGTTCCAGAAGAGCTTCTCATAAAGCTGATCGATGCGGGCAATCACGCGCCTACCGGATCGAACGTCCAGAACGTGCGCTGGGTTATCGTGCGCAACCCTGAACAAAAACGTTTGCTGGCAGAAGAGAACCGCCGCCACATCACTGCCTACATGGCAGCAGACAGAGTAGAGGAGCTCCCGCACCACTCCAAAGAGAAGCGTGATCGCATGCGAGAAGCAGTCGTCTGGCAGATGGAGCATATGCACGACATCCCAGCGCTGGTCATCGCTTGCCTAGAGTTTTCGGAACCCCAGACTGAACCTGCGCGTGCAGGAGGAGGAGGCTACGTGTGGCCTGCAGTGCAGAACGTGCTGCTAGCAGCACGTGCCCTGGGCCTAGGCGCCACCCCAACGACACTGGGCCTGCGCGACCGTGACAGAGTGAAGGAAATACTCCACCTACCGGAGACGGTAGAGGCCTACTGCTTAGTCCCAATTGGATACCCCATGGGGAATTTTGGCCCGGTGACCCGCCTACCAGTGGAAACGACGCTCCACTGGGATCACTGGTAAGTAACCTTAGATTCCAAAGACAGAATCGGCAGATTATGGAAGCAATGCGATCTCCACTAAGCAGGTATCGCATTGGTCTGCACTGGTAGGAGAAGCACTCACTCCGAGCACTCCGTTAGGGGGTGCGATGAAGTAAGCAATGAAGGGGGTGGCGATAACCGTTTGTCCTGCTACGGTATCCGATGCCAACTACACAAGCTTCGTCCGATGACTACAAAATTTTTGTTCCTCAGTTCATTGCGCCAATCAGAGGCCACTAGTCCCTTGTCGGCGGACAGCGGGAAAACCAGCTCGTGAATCGCTTCGGGCGATTCATGGCAGGATTAGTGGGCCTTGCCCTGATTG
>CEUS01550349.1_pt1 | contig 27416 bp, 15 predicted proteins | sample 427031 | NCBI WGS metagenome assembly CEUS01 (sample SAMEA2622837, study PRJEB7988) | marine metagenome | biome: marine biome (ENVO:00000447); feature: marine epipelagic mixed layer (ENVO:xxxxxxxxx); material: "saline water (ENVO:00002010), including plankton (ENVO:xxxxxxxx)" | depth 140 m | reverse complement strand
CATGTTTCTGACACAGAGCATTCATTCTACGTTGTGCCGCCGATGGACAAGGACCGGGCGTTGGTTCGAATAATAGAAATCGAGAATCCTGCTTCGGCGATCATTTTCTGTAACACGAAGACAGTGGTGCACTATGTCACCGTGGTGTTGCAAAGATTTGGTTATGACGCGGATGAACTCAGTGCTGATCGTTCTCAGGCGGAGCGAGAGCGTGTTCTATCGAAAATCCGGACAGGCAATTTAAGGTTTCTTGTCGCAACAGACGTGGCGGCTCGAGGTCTTGATATTCCACAATTGTCGCACGTTATTCAATATGAACCTCCAGAGGATCCGGAAAGTTATGTTCATCGAGCAGGTCGAACGGGTCGTGCGGGTGCCGCAGGGGTTGCTTTGTCGCTAGTTAGTGAATCAGAGACACTGCTTTTGGACGGCATTGCTAAACGTTACAGCATAGAGTTTCAGCAGCAGACGGCCCCTTCAGATGCTCATGTGCAATCAGTTGTGGCAGAGCGAGTGACCACCCTACTTGAGGCTCAACTTCGTGGCCGCGATCGGATTAAGCACGAGAGGAGTAATCGGTTTTTACCCTTGGTTCGAAGTTTAGTTGGGAATGAAGATGAAGCGGGTTTAATAGCTATGTTGGTAGATGATTACTACCAACAAAGTTTACATGCTCCAATATCGTCGATTAAGGAAGAAGAGAAGCCTTCTGGTAAAAAAAAGAAAGTTGTGAGACGAAAGACGGATCATCAGCGCTCTCCGCCAAAAAACAGACGATAATAAGAGGATACCCATCATTAAGTGATGTGCAAAGGATGTAGGACTCTTTATCGTCTTGCTTAAAAGTAATCTCCAAATCTGTTCTGGAAAATATAGATCGTCATATCATTGATAATAGTAAGAAAGTAGGGAGAGATTAATGAATTCATCGGTCGCAGAAAAAACCCACGCGTTTGACCAGGCCGCGATAGCCGGGCGCACCCCTTTTAAGGTTTTTGACTTAGATTTAGCTAAACAAGGACGTAGTGAAATTCGATTAGCCGAACAAGAGATGCCGGGATTAATGGCGCTTCGTGAGAGATATAAGGGACGTTCTCCGCTCGCCGGTGCAAAGGTAATGGGTAGTTTGCATATGACCGTTCAGACTGCCGTATTGATTGAGACACTTGTTGATTTAGGCGCGGATGTACGGTGGGTGTCCTGCAACATTTTTTCCACTCAGGATCATGCGGCAGCTGCAGTTGCGGTAGGTCCTACCCAAGCAGCTGGCACAGTTGATGCTCCAAGAGGGGTTCCTGTTTTTGCTTGGAAAGGAGAAACTCTTACTGAGTATTGGTGGTGTACCAATGAGGCGTTAGTGTGGCCAGATGGAAGTGGCCCAGATCTGATTGTTGACGACGGGGGCGACGCAACACTTTTGGTGCACAAAGGTTACGAGTTTGAATTAGCTGGGGCAGTGCCATCTTTTGATTCCGCTGAAGATCCTGAGGAATGGGGAGTGATTCTTGACTTGCTTCGTGATATTCAGAGTCGGGACAAAACACAGTGGCAACGCCTGAGTCCTGCTATACGAGGTGTTAGTGAAGAAACCACAACGGGTGTCCATCGTCTTTATGAAATGATGCGAGATGGCACGTTACTATTTCCCGCTATTAACGTGAATGATTCTGTTACGAAGAGTAAGTTCGACAATGTTTATGGTTGCCGACATTCCTTACCAGACGGTTTAGCTCGCGCAACAGATGTGATGTTGGGAGGAAAGGTTGCTGTTGTTTGTGGTTTTGGGGAAGTAGGCAAAGGTTGTGCGCAGTCATTACGTGGCCAAGGTTGCCGAGTGGTTGTAACCGAGGTAGACCCGATTTGCGCCCTGCAAGCTGCCATGGAAGGATATGAAGTAAATACCCTTGAGAGCCAGCTTGAGGAAGCCGACATTTTTATTACTGCTACAGGCAACAAAGACATTATTACCGCTTTACAAATGTCTCGTATGAAGGACAAAGCTATTGTTGGCAACATAGGGCATTTTGATAATGAAATTGATATGTCCGGACTCAAGAAAATAGCTGGTGTGAAGCGAATACAGATTAAACCGCAATACGACGAGTGGCGTTTTGCGGATGGTCATAGTGTTCTTGTTCTTGCTGAAGGGCGCTTACTCAATCTGGGTTGTGCCACAGGGCACCCAAGTTTTGTAATGTCAACTTCTTTTACTAATCAGGTGCTTGCACAACTCGCATTACATGAAAACAAAGGTGAGTACGAGAAAAAGGTTTATATGTTGCCAAAACAACTTGACGAGCAAGTGGCAAGGCTTCATTTAGATCACTTGGGTGTCAAATTGACTGAACTAACTAAAACACAAGCTGAATATATCGGTGTTCCTGTGAAGGGGCCTTACAAGCCCGAACACTATAGATATTAGTTTCTCTAGGCCCGGACAAGGATTTTGTGTGGAGGCCAAAGTAATTAATGCTTCGAATTAGAGGGTGAGCGCTCCTCTTGAAGATTAAAATCTCCGCACGCAGTAACCATTGCGACAACAGGAAGTTTCTGAAAGAGCTCGTCTACTGAACCTCCCGTCGAATGCATCACTTGCATGCCGTCCAAATTGGTTGGAAGCAACACGAAACTAGCGTCAGAGGATATGTCATACATGTCGTTTCCATCTGACCTGTCAACGACCCGGACCGCAGCATCAATTCGGCGTTCTTCCAATCTATTGTGCAAATTGTTTTTAACTTTACTTTCTAGCCCGGGCTCAGACGGAGCCAACACTTGAATGGAAGCTTCGTCCCAAGCGTCGCATCTGGTCATCAGATAGGCAAATAATAATGCCAAGCGTGAAGAATCGTTTTCAAACCACCATACGTCGATACGTCGTTTGTTAATAGGAGTCTCTTGGAGGGCGTCCCATTCTTTTTCTTCTGCGTCCAAGACTATGACGTGCTGCTCTAGCCTGGCCGCGCGTTGTAACAGAAGTGCGTACCAGCGAGACAGGTTTTGATTTGCATGTTCTTGATCTTGGCTGTCGCGCCAATTGAGCACTACGGTATTAGCATTTAAAGGACCAACTCCCCAGCTTTGTAAAAGAGTTGTAGCGCCAACCAGTAGGTCTGACGCGCCAATAGCTAACGGATAGGCTTCAAGACCGTGTTGGTCTATATCATTGGCAAGTTGGTTTTGAGCGGTCCTGCATTTTTCTTGAACCGAGGGAAGCGTGCCATCGCCTTCGATTAATTGAACTGCTGTGGTGATGCCAGATCCACCGGCGATCCACTCTGAAACCCTTAGTACTCGTTCCCGGCGTGCAGGAGTCTCAGTAAAGACCAAAATATGGGGTTGCCAGTCGATTGGGTTGGGACTTTTTTCAGATATTTCTCTCAAACCGTCTTTTACTCTTTTGAAGCGGTAGGCTCCTCGGCTGTCTCGCCATTTTACAGGCACTGCAGTCCAATGCAGGTACTGATACAGCAAAGTCAAAATCCCAATTGCTGAAAGTCCTGCCCATGGATCAAGCATCAACATTACAAACCCACAGAGTCCAGTGCCAGCAAGACTCGCTTTTGCGTGAAAGAAACGGAAACGTGGTCTAAATGAGGGGCTAGCGCCGACGGCTTCGACGTAAGTTGCGTAATTCAAGAGTCCGTAGGAGACAAGAAAAAACATTGATACTAATGTTGCGATGGTATTGAGGTCGCCTAACGTAATTGTTGTAAGAGCGATTACTGCTGTCAAAATGACAGCACGGCGAGGATTGTTAGATGAACCGTGGCCGGTACTAAAAAAATTAAGAGGTGCAAAGAGTCCATCTTTTGCGAGTGCTTGCAAAATTCGAGGTGCACCTAGGAATGATGATAAAGCGGATGAAAGAGTGGCTGATAAAACTCCTAAATCGATTAACCAGGGTGTTACGGCTATGCTGCGCATGCTGTCGTAGTCGTTTGTCAATGTGTCGAGAGGGAGCGAGCCAGCCATGGCTACCATAGCGCCAATATAGACAATGGTCGATAACCCAACGGCAAGAAATGTGCCGAGAGGTAAACTGCGAGCCGGGTTCTTGAGATCACCGGACATGCTGACTCCTTGAGTGAAACCGGTCACTGCTGGGAAGAAAATTGCGAAGATAATCCAGAAATCCAGTTCTTGATTGGAACTAGTGGACCAACTCGCATTAAAAAGGTTTTGGCTCCAAAGAGAGGAGGCCCCGAAAAAAAAGGAAACGATTGCAGAAATCAAGATGCCCATGATGACAAACTGAAAGCGAGTTGCAAGATCGGCACCTCGATATGCAAGTAAAAACAAGACGAAACTACCAATAATCGCCGTTAGCTTTCCAACTAGGGCGGGAGCCGCAAGGATTGAGGCGGTGGCCTCGCCGAATCCGACAATGTAGAAACCAACTGAAATAGCTTGAGCAAGAAAAATTATTAGACCTAGGGCTCCTCCGAATTCAACGCCCAAGGTCCTCGAGATGATGTAGTAGTCTCCCCCACCTTTGATTTTTCTATTCGTAGCTAATGCGGAAAGCGAGATACTAGTTAAGATTGATATTGTGGATGCTAGGCTGAGCATGAATAACGCCTGAAGTAATCCCGCACTTCCGACAACGAATCCGAGTCTTCTGAAAAGAATAATTCCGAGAATAGTTAAGAGGCTCGGCGTAAATACGCCCCCGAACGTTCCGAGCTTTGTGCCGATTTTTCTCATATACACTGCATATTCCAATTTCGGCACCCTACTGGTCAACAGCGGGATCACAAAATAAGAAATTTAAAAAATAAAAAACTTCAGAGACGAACGGTCAACTAATAAATTATTAAATTTATGTTGGGTCTTGGCCGATACATATAACCTGGAGCTTTTTTGTTAGTAGGTTTATGGTGTTTGTGTTTCCTTGTAATTTGTTGAAAAAAAAGGAAGATTTATGTTTTATTTGTTGATAAAATGGGCCGGATTCAAACTAATAAATATTCTCCACTCATCGACAAGGATATCAAATCGCTTAGATAGAGACTGAATTATGAGGTTTTTCACACTTTGAATCGAAGTGACGTAATTAGATTTCGTGTAAATCCTTAATTTTGAGGAGGAATTAGCTTGCTAGCACAGGAAAGACAAGAAGCTGTACGGGAGTTGGCATTACTCGGTAGAGAGCGTGGTTTTGTAACAATTGACCAAATTATTGACCAAGTGACTACGGAGATTGAATCAGAGGACATGACCCTTCTTCTTCAGGAGCTCGAGTCGCAGGGAATTGAGGTTGAGGGTTCGTTGGACCAGATTTCAATGGATAGAGTTTCTACGCCTGCTCTGCGAGTAATACCTGAGGGGGAAGTGCATGCTGCGGGAGAAGAGTCAGACCAAGGGCAAGACCTTGTTAGAACCTATTTGCGGCAAATGAGTCGAGTTCCATTGCTCACACGAGAGGGAGAGGTTGCGATAGCCAAACGTATCGAGCGTGGTGAAAAACGTGTGATGGTGGCTCTTTCGCGAAGTGGAATTATCGCTAATGAGGTGCTTTTTCTCGGTCAGCTCATTAAGAACCAGGAACGCGATCTAGAAAAGATTGTTGTCCTTCCTGACACGGAGCTAACAGAGCGTCAAATAGCGAATAGAGAAAAGCGATTTCTTAGTACGATAGATTCCCTAGAACAAACCATCAAAGAACTCAGACAGCAGGAGAATCGAGCGGCCTCGACTCGGAAACGAAAATTGCGAGTTTCTAAGCGTGCTGTTTGGCGAATGCTAAGGACGAAAGTCAAGATTTCGCGTATTTTGCGAGAGTTTGAATTTACGCCTGACACTAAACAGTTTTTGATTGATAGGATAAATGGAGATGCTAAAGCACTTCGCACCCTGGAGAGCGACGTTGAGCGGTTAGAAAAAGAGTCAACCAACGGTAGTGGGAAAAAGAGTCGGCCCAGTGATGAACTTCGTGAGGCGAGACGCGATTTAAAGGCACTAGAAGAGGAAGTTGGTGAAACCGCTGATTCTTTAGAACAAATTCAGGAATCCATCAATATTGCATCTATGCAAGCGGATTTTGCTAGAAAAGATTTGACCGAGGCTAATCTACGGCTTGTTGTTTCCGTTGCTAAGAAATATGCGAATCGTGGTTTAGCATTTTTGGATTTGATACAGGAAGGCAACATCGGATTAATGCGAGCGGTGGACAAATTTGACTATCGCCGAGGATTTAAATTTTCAACCTATGCGACTTGGTGGATTCGACAGGCAATTACACGGGCCATTGCCGATCAGGCGCGGACTATTCGAATTCCCGTGCATATGATTGAAACGTTAAATAAATTAAATCGTGCCAGCCAAACACTAATGCGAGATTTAGGGCGAGAGCCGACAGTTCGTGAATTAGCCGAGCGTTCTGACTTACCGGTCGCTGTTGTGAGGAAAGCCCGGCGGATTGCCCAGACCGTTGTATCGCTTGATTCTCCGATAGGAGATGGTGAGGAAAGCCAATTTGGTGATTTTATTGAGGATCGTCAGGCTGTAAATCCTGCAGAATCCACAATAGCTTTTGACTTGAGGCGGCAGACTGAGTCAGTTCTTGAAACTCTTAGTCCTAAAGAGCGCGAAGTTATAAGGATGCGTTTCGGACTCAGTGATGGTGCCGAGCCTACATTAGCTGAACTCGGTGAGAAGTTTTCACTCACTAGAGAGCGTATCCGTCAAATTGAAGCGGCGGCTTTAAGGAAACTAAGAGAACCTTCAAGAAGTGGACGGTTAAGTACCTTTATCGAACCGCGCCCGGCTTCAACAAATAAGCGGCGTCGGCAATCGCAAGATGATCGCAAACAAACGGTTGCGTAAGGTAGATACGGATTGTTGAGTGGCGGATTTAGTTTGGCCGAAGCGAAAATAGGCCTTACATTACGGTAAGGCTCTTCTGCTCTGTAGGATCCTTAAGATCTTGTTTGTCACTGGGGCGAGCTTCCGATGAATGTTTATGTTCTTGACGGAACGTACGAATTGTTTCGGCACTACTATGCGTTACCTTCCGTTAAAGATTCTGAGGGACGCGAAGTCGGTGCTCTTCGTGGTGTGATAGGTTCTGTGCTTCGTATGCTTGAGGACAATGTCACTCACATAGGGGTTGCGACAGACCGCACTGTCGAATCTTTTCGAAATAAGCTGTGGCCGGGATACAAGACAGGCGAAGATATCGAGCCGAATCTTCTCCGGCAGTTTCATCCCTTAGAGGATGCTCTAGAGGCGCTCGGAATAAATGTATGGCCAATGATTGAATGTGAAGCGGATGATGCTCTAGCAACGGCGGCAAGAATTGCTGTTAGGGACAAGCGGGTGGAAAAAGTTTTTATCTGTACGCCAGATAAAGATCTAGCGCAGTGTGTTAAAGCACCACGAGTTGTTCAGTTCGATCGACGAAACAGAACGGTATACGATGACAACGGTATTCGATCACGTTTTGGTGTTGGTCCAGAATCGATTGTTGATTATCTTGCACTTGTCGGTGACCAGGCTGATGGGTATCCTGGAATTCTTGGATGGGGTGAAAAATCTGCTGCGACAATTTTGGCTCGTTACCGCCATATCGAACATATTCCGCTCGACTCATCTCAATGGGATGTACCAGTGCGAGGAAGTGTTCGGCTAGCCAAATTGCTTCGGGAGAACAAGGAAAAAGCTCTTTTGTTTCGCAGTTTAGCCACACTCCGGACAGACTTGGATCTGTTTGGTTCAGTTGACGAGCTCAACTGGAAAGGTCCGACGGCAAGATTTTTTGATTTTTGTGCTCAAATAAATGCGCCAGGATATTTTCGTCGTGCTACCGCATTGGCAAAAAATTTTCCAGTGCTGAATGCTTGATGGATCGGGTTCTAGTTGGATATATTTTTTGTTTTGAATAAGTGTTTCCTGTTAAGGAAAAAGCTTTATGGATAATGAAGAATTACCTATTTCAGATTTAATGATTGAGGCTAAGGGGCTGAGTAAGTTCTATGGTCCTTTTGTTGCCGTGGATGACATAACTTTTGAGATTCCTAAAGGGCAGATTGTGGCGTTCTTGGGTCCAAATGGAGCTGGGAAAACTACTATGATGCGCATGTTGACTGGCTATCTGGCTCCGAGTTCCGGAGAGGCCGCGATCGCCGGCTATGACGTAAAAACAAGCAGGCTAGAAGCTTCTAGGAGGCTTGGCTACCTTCCGGAAAACGGTCCCCTTTATCCGGAGATGACGCCTTTAGAGTTATTAAGGTTTTTTGGAGAAGCTCGAGAATTGCCGACCAGTGTCTTGAAGGACAGAATCGATGCGGTTATTGATTTGTGTGCTTTGGATCTTGTCGTTGAGAAACCCGTAGGAAAATTATCTAAAGGGCTAAAGCAAAGGGTCGGACTCGCGCAAGCATTATTACATGATCCGGATGTCTTGATTATGGATGAGCCCACGGCTGGTTTAGATCCAAATCAGATCCGTCAGTTTCGTGAAAATATCCAACGCCTTGGGCGAACGAAAACTCTATTAATTTCGACGCACATCCTTCATGAAGCTGAAACAACAGCCGACCGGGTGCTTCTCGTTAACGATGGACGTCTTGTATTTGATGGCACCAAGACAGAGCTTGAAGAAAACGGTTCCTTGGAAGAGTCTTTTTATAGATTAACGGCAAGAGAGGCTAAGTCTTTGTCAGTCTCTGAAACTACTTATATCAAACAAGAATAACAGGGAAATAGTTATGCAAGGAAAGCTGAACTTTAATGTCGTTCGCGCGTTGGCAAGACGGGATTTACTTGTTTATTTTAGTAATCCAACAGGCTATGTGTTTATAACCTTGTTTGTTTTCTTAAGCGCTGGCGCAGCATTTTGGCAGGAAAGTTTTTTTCTGCGAAATTTGGCCAACCTCGATCAATTAAATAATTTGTTTCCTTTTCTTCTTTTGTTTTTTATTCCGGCTTTGACCATGGCAGTTTGGTCAGAAGAAAAAAAGCAGGGTACAGATGAGTTGCTATTAACACTTCCTGCGACGGACTTTGAAATAGTCCTTGGGAAATATGGGGCGACTCTTGGGATCTACACAGCGTCTCTCCTTTTATCAACAAGTTATGTTTTTGTGTTGTTCTATCTCGGCAGCCCGGATTTGGGTTTGATGTTCAGTAACTACGTTGGTTACTGGTATATGGGAGCAGCTTTAATTGCTGTAGGTATGGTCGCTTCTATGTTAACAAGCAACGCTACCATTGGATTCATAACAGGAGCATTTCTTTGCGCATCTTTTATCGTAACCGATACGATATTCGCCGCCATGCCGACTTTTTGGGCACAGTTAGTTCTTCCCTTTTCTATGGAAGTCCACTTTCAGGAATTTGCAAAAGGGATCATTAGTCCAACAGCGATTTTTTATTTTTTGTCAGTGGGTGGATTTTTTATATATCTAAATGTCTTGTTGCTCAGCCGTCGGCACTGGCGAAGCGTCGAAAGTGGATATCCGATGTGGTTACATCATTCGATCCGCGCGGTGGCTTTCGCTGTCATTCTTGTTAGTTTTGGAACAGTCGTCTCACGAGCTGCAATTCTTCGAATAGATGTGACAGCTGAGAGATTACATTCGCTCAGCAACGAGACGCAAGATTTGCTCGGCACTTTACCTGATGATAAACCGGTCTTTATTCAAGCTTTTGTTAGCCCGACGGTACCCGAGCCGTTTGTACAGGCCCGTTCTAATTTGATAAGTGTTCTTCAGGAAATAGATGTTTTGGCCGGTGAACGTGTGGAGGTTCTAATACGTGACACTGAGTCATTTAGTGACGCTGCTCGTGATGCGCGAGAAACATTTGGAATCGGTCCAAGACCATTTCGAGATGTGTCTTCAACTAGGGCAGATGTGACCGATGTTTTCATGGGTGTGGCCTTTACTTCCGGGGCTGAAGAACAGGTGATCGGTTTTTTTGACCGAGGTCTTCCGACCGAATACGAAATTGTTCGAAGTATTCGTGTGGTGTCTGGGGCCGAAAGAAAGCGGATTGGTGTCGTCGAAACTATGATGAACCTGGTGGGCGGCGTAGATTATGAACAGAACCGCTTTGAGCCCGCTTGGCCGGTCGTTGCGGAATTAAGGAAACAATATGAAGTTTATCCGATAAGTCCTGAAGCTCCGATCGATGTTGATGTTGATGCTCTGCTAGTTCCTCTTCCGTCGTCTTTGCAGACCGACGAGATGGAAAATGTTGCTGAGTTAATTCGAAAAGGAACACCTGCGATGTTGCTGGTAGACCCAATGCCTGCAATAAACCCAGGGCTCTCTCCAACGGAATGGGTTGGTGATGGTAATCCGTTTGCCTTTCCTCCTGGTTCCGCACGACCGGGCCCGAGAGGGAATGTGCGGGAGTGGATGAAAAACCTAGGTGTAGCTTGGGAGCCAACCCGCATTCTTTGGGATGGCTACAATCCGCATCCACAGCTTACACATATGCCAGATGACGTGGTCTTTTTGGGCCGAGGTAATCAGAATCAAGCTACTTTCAATGCAGGCAATCAAATTACTGCAGACCTTCAAGAGCTAGTTTTTTTGTGGCCCGGTTATCTCGAGGCTGTTGAAGAAAGCGCAATGAACTTTGAGCCGTTGCTTCGCTCTGGTGTTGCTTCGGGAACGAATGGTTATTTTTCAATTGTTCGTAATTCTCCATTTGGTCCTCAGATCAATCCAGAACCTCCTCGAGAACAAGATCAGGAAGATTACGTAGTGGCTGCGAGGATTAGATCTTCTCGAAAGGACGAGCCTCTCACTGTAAGCGAAGGCGAAGCTATTGAGGACACAGAAGAGATTGTTGAACAAGCGGTAAATGCAGCTGGAAAGATGGAAGAAGAAAATGATTCGGTCGACGTTATTGTGGTTGCCGATCTCGATTTTATAGGAGAACAGTTCTTTGCTATTCGTGAACAGGCGATCGGAGATCTCAATTTTGATAACGTTACGTTTTTCCTAAACTCCATGGATATTTTAGTTGGTGATGAATCATTCATAAATCTTCGAGGTAGGCGTGCACGGCATAGAACGCTCGAACGCGTTGAAGAACGGACAGCTGAATTTGTCGAACAGCGAACGCAAGACGAAAGGTCTGCTGAGGAAGAAGCTGAGAAAGCGATCGAAGAAGCCCAGGCTCGCTTAGACGACAGAGTCGAAGCTTTGCGTGGGCGAACAGACATTGATTCTCAGACAATCCAGATCATGGTGAGGAATTTGGAAGAGGTTGAAAATAGACGTTTGGAAGTGTTGTCTGCGAATATTCAGCGGGAAAAAGAAATCAAAATTCAGGCCAGTCGTGAAAACATGGAATCCCAAATAGGACAGATACAGACATCCATCCAGTCATTTGCGATCTTGCTTCCTCCAGTGCCGGTATTTGTTATGGGTATTGGAATTTTGATTCGGAGACAAAGGCGAGAGCGTGAGGGTGCTTTAGCGGCAGATCGGATAAGGAAAAAATTATGACAGAATTGAAGAAAACGCTAGTCATTTCTGGAATCGCACTTTTGGGAGCAGTGGTAGCGCTGGTCAGTGCCCCGAGTCGTCCCGTGCCAGACGCTTTTTTTGACGTAGGTGAACCATTTTTCTCAGATTTTTCAAATCCAGAAGACGCTGAGTCTTTAGAAGTTGTTGAATTTGATGAAGGTACAGCTGCTGCTAGTCCATTTAAGGTGACGAATCAAAATGGGCTTTGGACTATTCCTTCTCATCACAACTATCCTGCTGATGGCGCTGAACGATTAGCAAATGCAGCGGCTGACATTATTAGTCTTACTAAAGAAGATTTTCGCTCGGCCAATGTATCTGAACATGAAGCATTTGGAGTAATTGATCCTACCGACGAAACGGTTAGCACCCTACAAGGAAGAGGGACACGGATAACCTTTAAGGCCGCTGGAGAAGAAGTATTGGCGGATCTTATAGTGGGTCGTCCTGTTCCCAGTCGACGGGGATATAAGTTTGTAAGGTTACCGGGTCAAAAACGAGTTTATACAGCTAAATTTGAATCAGATGTTTCGACTGCATTTGAGGATTGGATAGAAACCAACTTGCTTGAGGTTGAGCGCGATCAGATTGAGCAGATTACGTTAAATGAATATTTCATCGATGAACGAACCCTCTCGGTGGTTCGGCGTGGAGAATTTGTTCTTAATAAAGATGGGGATGACTGGGCTGGAGATCCCATTCCTGCAGGCCAGGAAGTAGATTCAGTGCAAGCAAACCTGCTTGTGGGTGGAATTATAGGAATTAAGATTGCTGGTGTGCGTCCGAAGCCGCTAGGTCTCTCTGGAAATCTCAGAGAGGCTTTTGAAGCGGGTCAGGTAAGTCAATCTGACGTCCAAGTTTTAACAAGTAGAGGTTTTTATCCCACTTCAGAGGGAGGGCTTTTATCTAACGAAGGTGAACTGCTGGTTCGTACGACAGAAGGGGTCTTGTACATTTTACGGTTTGGTGAAATCGTGTATGGAAGCGGTGAGGCAGTTGCAATTGGAAACGATACCAGCGATCAAGACGACGTTAGCTTGGGAGAAAATCGTTATGTTTTTATCACGGCAGAATTTGATGAATTAGCGTTGGAGCCACCTGCTGAGGATGATGCAGCTTCGCAATCGGCTTGGGAAGAACGCGTTCGGGACGGACGAGAAAAGGCTGAGCGTTTATCTGCTCGATTTGCCAATTGGTACTATGTAATCGCTGCCGACAGCTATGGCCGTATTCATAAGGCTAGTGAAGATTTCTTAAAAGAAGTTGATGAGTCCTGAGGAAGTCAGGTCAATAATGATTAATGCTTGGCAGTAAGGATTCTTTTGTGTGATCGTTTTCCGTTGCACTTTTTTCACTTAAGCACTTTACAATTCTGTGGAACTTAAATATGGCACAGACTTTATTGCAAAAAGTGTGGAATTTTCACACAGTTCGAAAATTACCTACGGGCCAGGACCAATTATTTGTTGGATTGCATCTAGTCCATGAAGTTACATCGCCTCAAGCATTCGATATGCTTCGCGGTCGAGGTATAAAGGTTAAGTTTCCTGAACGAACTTATGCAACTGTTGATCACATAGTTCCAACAGGGAACCAAGGTAGACCATTCGCAGACGATCTGGCCGAGCAAATGATGGTTTCATTGGAGCGTAACTGCAAGGAATTTGGAATCCGTCTTTCGGATCTAACCACTGAACAGCAAGGGATAGTTCATGTTATTGGTCCAGAGTTAGGATTAACACAGCCTGGAATAACCATTGCCTGTGGGGACAGCCATACGTCGACTCATGGTGCTTTCGGTGCAGTAGCATTTGGTGTTGGAACATCCCAAGTACGGGATGTGCTGGCGTCTCAATGTCTTGCCATTGATCCCCTAAAAGTCCGTCGAATTATTGTAAATGGTGTCTTGGAAGCTGGCGTGTACGCAAAGGATGTAATTCTCCAAATAATTTCTCACCTTGGAGTTCATGGTGGCGTGGGTTATGCCTATGAATATGGCGGTGAAATTATCGATCACATGACTATGGATGAAAGAATGACGATTTGTAATATGTCGATCGAAGGTGGTGCGCGTGTGGGTTACGTTAATCCTGATGAAACAACATTTCGTTATATAGAAGGTCGTCCTTTCTCTCCAACCGGCGATGCATTTCTTTCGGCTAAGACGTGGTGGACCTCTATGTCTTCCGACCCAGATGCAATTTATGATGACGTAGTTGTAATTGATGGTGGAACTATTGAGCCACGGGTTACTTGGGGTATTAACCCAGGACAGTCTATAGGCGTCACTGAGCGTATTCCTGTTCCGGAAGAGCTAAATAATCCGGAACGGTCTTCTGTGGGGGAGGCGCTTGATTTTATGGAATTTGATGCTGGCACTCCTATAGCCGGACAGAAAGTAGATGTGGCCTTTATTGGTTCGTGCACTAATTCCAGGTTGTCCGATTTACGGGAGGCTGCTGCTCTTGTCGGGGGACACAAGGTTTCCTCCCATGTAAAAGCTTTGGTGGTGCCTGGTTCAAAAAGTGTAAGTCGCGCGGCAGAAGATGAGGGTCTTGACGAAATTTTTAAGGAAGCTGGTTTTGAATGGCGAGGAGCGGGATGTTCAATGTGCCTAGCGATGAATCCAGATCGACTGCAAGGACGAGAAATCTGTGCTTCGTCTTCGAATCGTAATTTCAAGGGGCGTCAAGGTAGTCCAACAGGTCGAACTTTACTAATGAGTCCGGCTATGGTTGCTGCCGCCGCGATTACTGGAGAGGTTACAGATGTTAGAAAAATGTTTTGATCGGTTTCCTTTGAAATTGTTTTGTCTGTCAAGGCAGGTCCGACATAGTTCAGCCGATGTAACTGGTACACAAGAATTTAAAACTTATGAGTGAAACGAGACACATTGATAGGATAAATGGTAGTGGTATTGTGCTTCGTGGAGGCAATATTGATACAGACCGAATCATCCCGGCGAGGTTCTTAAAGGCTGTGACGTTTGAGGGACTGGGAGATCATGTTTTTGAAGATGATCGTGTTGCCATGCCGGATCATCCGTTTTCTGACTCTCGCTATCGCCAGGCAAAATTACTTTTCGTTAACGAAAATTTTGGTTCTGGTTCGTCTCGTGAACATGCCCCGCAGGCTCTTAAGCGTTGGGGCATCATTGGTTGCATCGGCGAGTCATTCTCTGAAATTTTTCAAGGGAATTCTTTGGCAATCGGGTTGGTATGTGTAACGTCCTCTCATGATGAGGTCGCATGGTTAATGGATTATGTCGAGCAGAATCCATCAGCGCCGTTGGAATTATCTGTTTCCGATCTAAAGGTTCAAGCAGGCAATCGGATGTTGAATGTTGCAATGCCAGAACCCGCACGCCATGCATTGCTCAATGGACACTGGGATGCGACAGGTTTGCTTCTCGATCGCTTTGAAGAGGTGCAGGCTGTCAGTCAGAAACTTCCTTATATCGATGGTTTTGTGGAAACAAAAAATTAAGATAGTTCTACTGTGTAACCTTCCTGATGCTGTTTTCACTGGCTTGAAGGAAGGCTGCTGCTGTGTGTGATAGTCCTTCTGATCTTCGATAGATCAGGCGCACATGTCGTGGCAATCTGAGCTCTGGAACTTTCACTGCGATAAGTTGCCCATTGGCTATTTCAGAGATGGCGCACCGGCGTGGTAAAAGCGCGACTCCAAGTTTCATTTCGACGGCTCTTTTAATTCCATCAAGACTGGGAAGTCCGATCTGTATGTTAATTGAAGATTGATGTTCTTCGTACAAACGCAATACCTGCTCTCTAACCGGCGACGGATCATTGTGAGCAATAACGGTTTCTTTTCCCAGCTCTTCCATTGTTACCCGACGACGTTTTGCAAATGGATGATCTGAGTAAACGAGCATTACCAGTTCATCTTCCTCTAAGGCAAGACTTAGCAGCCCACGCTCTCTGGGTGGAAAAGTGAGAACCCCAAAGTCAAGAGTTCTGTTTAAAACGTCGTTGGCAATTTGGCGTGCAGGGCGGCGGGATACTTCGACCTGAGCTTCTGGATGTTCGTGTCGAAAGTTTTCTATTACTGGAAGTAAAACATGGACTGCAGCCTCATTAGCACCGATTAAGACGCGCCCGCGGCGCAGATCCTGCAATTCCCGAACGGCACTTTCAGCTTCATCTTTTAGAATGGTCAACCGTCGGGCGTAGTCGAGAAGGATAGTTCCAGCTTGGGTAAGGTGTCCTCCTTTTGATGAACGGTCGAACAGTTTTTCCCCCAAGTTCTCTTCAAGTCGTTTTATTGTTTGGCTGATTGCTGGTTGTGTCTTATGCAGCCGTTCAGCAGCTTTTGAGAAGCTACGTTCAGTGGCAACAAATAGAAAAACTTGCAATTCTGAAAGGTCCACCAGCACACTATAACAAAATATTATCTAATCGTAATAAATATAACTTTGACTTAGTGCGGTAAGAGAAATTATTAATTTAGGTCAATATTTCTTTGTGTCGGAGGACTTGTGCCTAAAGAGAAATTAATTATTTTTGATACTACGCTGCGTGATGGTGAACAGTCTCCAGGTTTTTCAATGAATACGGAGGAGAAACTTGTACTTGCTCGACAACTCGAAAAATTAGGTGTTGATATTATCGAGGCTGGGTTTCCCATTGCTTCACATGATGACGCGCAGGCGGTGAGTTTAATAGCCAAGGAGATAAGAAATCCTGTTATTGCAGCTTTAGCTAGGTGTAATCCGGCAGACATTGAATGTGCTGGTGAGGCCCTGAAACCGGCACATAGATCTCGAATTCACACTTTCATTGCAACCTCGGAGTTACATCTTGAACGAAAATTGCGCATTACGAGGGAACAATGCCTTGAGTCTCTTGTTAGTGGTGTCAAGCACGCACGGGATTACACAGACGATGTGGAGTTTTCTGCCGAAGACGCGACCCGCACGGATATGGATTTTATGTGTCGAGTAGTTGAGAATGCAATTACCTGTGGCGCAACGACAATTAATCTTCCAGATACGGTCGGGTACTGTACTCCTGACGAGATCGCTGATTTTTTTACAGACATTCGTGGCAGAGTACCAAACTCAGACAGGGCAATTTTTAGCGCACACTGCCACGATGATTTAGGGTTGGCAGTGGCGAACTCACTGTCGGCTGCCCACGCTGGTGTCCGGCAAATTGAGTGCACGCTTAATGGGATAGGCGAGAGAGCTGGAAATGCGGCTCTTGAAGAGGTTGTGATGGCGACACGAGTGCGCATGGACCGACTTCCGTTTCATACAACAATAGAAACCAAAGAATTATTCAGGTCTAGCCAGTTATTGACGCAATTAACGCATGAAGCCGTTCAAGCCAATAAAGCTATTGTTGGACGTAATGCGTTTGCTCATGAAGCTGGTATTCACCAAGACGGAGTGATTAAGGATCGTCGTACTTATGAAATTATGACACCTGAAGATGTTGGAGTAGAGTCTACCTTGGTTTTGGGAAAGCATTCTGGCCGCCATGCTGTCAAACAACGATGTGAAGATCTCGGTTATGAGCTAACTCGTTTTGAGCTCGATAGAGTTTATAGATCGGTTATTGCCTTGGCTGATAAACAGAAGCAGATTGGCGATGACGATGTTACGGCTATTGCTAGGTCAGTGCAATCAGAAGAGGCAACGAAAACAAATATAGATGAAAAAGCAGGTGCGGCGTAAAGATATGCAAGCAAGAATTGTTCTTCTTCCAGGCGACGGAATAGGTCCAGAGGTCATTGATGCAGCGGCGAAGGTGTTGGATGCTGTAGCGAGTCTCTTTGATCATACTTTTGAACTTCCCCTATATCCTATTGGGGGCTCGGCGTTACGTGAGGGAGAGCCCCCCCTTCCGGAACAAACACGCATGGCATGTGTTTCAGCAGATGCGGTGCTCTTGGGAGCAGTTGGTGATCCAGAATTTGATCGCGGTTCAAGTGAGGAACGACCCGAAACTGCTCTGTTGCAGCTTCGGAAAGAGTTGGGAGTATTTGCAAATCTGAGACCTGCAATCGTCTGGCCTGGCTTGGAAGATGGTGGTTCCCTTAAGCCCGAGCTTGTCAGGGGTTTGGATATGTTGATTATCCGTGAGTTGACGGGAGGGATTTATTACGGAGAGCCACGAGGTAGAACGGATGATGGTCAGTCCGCTTTCAATACCATGCGGTATTCTCGGTCAGAAGTACACCGAATCGCCGTGATGGCATTTGAAAGTGCACGGAAAAGGCGCGGTTTGGTGACATCGGTGGACAAAGCTAATGTGCTTGAAACTTCTCGATTATGGCGAGAGGTGATTTCAGAAGTTGGTAAAGATTACCCAGATGTTCGTTTAGAACATCAGTACGTAGATTCTTGTGCGTTACTAATGGTATCTAACCCACAAAAATTTGATGTCGTCGTAGCCGGTAATTTATTTGGGGATATTCTTTCAGATGAGGCTGGAGCTGTGGTCGGCTCTTTAGGTCTTTTACCATCGGCGAGTATCGGTGGAGGTGGTGGTTTGTTTGAGCCGGTGCATGGTTCCGCACCTGATATTGCGGGTCAAAACAAAGCTAATCCGGTTGCTGCAATTGCGTCGGCGGCAATGTTATTACGGCATGGTCTTGACGCGCATGCAGAAGCTAGTGCGATTGAGACTGCCATAGGCGACACTTTGGTTTCCGGCATAAGAACGGCTGACCTGTCAGGTCCCGAGGAATCGCCAATTGTGTCTTGCACGGAAATGACCCAGGCAATCCTCGACCGGTTAACACTTTCTGTCTAAGTTACTAAGATCGGTTATTATCCTTATTCAAGATTAGTCAATTTCCCCAACTCTTTTACTGCCAAAAGTGACTATTTTTATTTATTTAGCAGACTGCTAAAGCAATCATTCAAAGACAATTGTGATTCTAGGAAAGCCCATAGTTTAATGTTTGTTTTGCGGCGTTTTAAATCAAATTTACGTATTCTTTCGTCAGGGTTTCTCTCTTGTTTTTTGTTGTGGAATCTTGCGGCTGTCGTTTATGCCCAACAGGTTTCAAACAGTCAGAGCTCAGATGTTAGTGTCGCAGAAGATTTCTTCGAGGTTTCGACTGTTGCAGTTATACCTTTTAACAATATTTCGAAGCATCCTGAAGACGAGTGGTTGAGTGAGGGTATCGTAGAAACTATCGTATCCGACCTTGCTACGTCTAGGCGACTTTCTGTCGTTGGCTTTTATGAGTTCGTTGGGCAGGATGTTCGGAATTCACGTGAGATGCTCGATGAACTTCGAATCGAGAACGTTGATTGGGTTATTACCGGTGGAATCCAAAGAATTGCCAACACACTCAGGATCACGGCTCGTGTCGTAGGTGTAGATACCGGCGAAATCTATCGAACTAGTAAAGTTGATGGAGATTTTGATCAACTCTTTATTCTTCAGGATCGCATAGCCGAAGACCTTGCTTTTAATATCACTGAAGTGGTCAGCAGAGATTTTGTGTCTGACAGCATAGCTCGTCCTAGAAGTGACGAAACATTTTCATTAGAGAATGAAAATACTGGTGGTGCGCTGGGATTTTTTTCCAGGACTTCCGAGATTCCTCCCCGATCTTTACCGGAGGCTGTTTCGAATGAAATACCTTCTATGGGCCAGGAGACTACAGGTCTGCAAAACCAAACTTCGGATTCTAACTTTGGCGTTGCCACTGGTGTGGGCGCCCTAAATGGCCGGCCTTCCGTCCGTCCGACTCGGATTGATGTGCCCCCGAGAATTGATGGCACACTTGATGATCCTATTTGGCGTGAAGCGACGCGCATCACTGATTTTGTGCAATTAACACCATTGGATGGAGCCCGGTCTTCTGAAGAATCTGATGTTTATTTAGCCTACGATAGTACACATCTTTATCTAGGATTTAAGGCTAGCTTTTCAGACCCTTCTATGTTGCGTGCGAATCGAAAAGATCGCGATATCCGAACGGGCGACGACACCTTTTGGGTGTACTTTGATCCATTTCTCGACCAGCAGAGGGCGTACGCATTTAGTGTTAATGCTTACGGGGTTCAAATGGATGCGATCATAAGCTCTCGAGGGGGTAGTGGTTTCGGAGGACGATTTGGTCGCGGTGGTGGCGGCCTCCCCTTCGGCGATCAATCATGGGATGCCCTATTCGGTACAGCTGGTCAAAAAGTTTCGGATGGCTTTACTGCAGAGATGGCTATTCCTTTTAAAAGTTTGCGGTATCCCCAGCGTGATGGAAGTCTGGGACACCAATGGGGCTTTCAGATTGCTCGACGTATACGCGGAAGGAATGAAACAGCAGTCTGGGCACCTGTTTCTAGAGAGATTTCAGGGTTTTTGCCTCAGATGGGCCTCATCGAGGGTATGACTGATTTGTCCACCAGTCGCAACCTTGAAATTCTTCCAACTTTTACAGCAGTGCAATTCGGTTCGCTGAACCAAGGTGGTAGTTTTGTTAATGACAAAACTAAACCTGAGGGAGGAATTAATTTCAAGTACGGAGTGACATCTAATCTCACAGCAGATGTAACGTACAATCCAGATTTTTCCCAGATCGAATCGGATCAACCGCAGATTGAAGTCAACCAACGGTACGCATTGTTCTTTCCAGAATTGCGTCCTTTTTTTCTGGAAGGTGCCGAGATTTTTAACATTCGTGCACCGGTTAGGGTTGTGCATACGCGCACAATCGCTGATCCACGTTACGGAGCAAAACTTACGGGAAAAACTGGAAAGACGACCATCGGGGTTATGTACGCTAATGATGAAAGCCCAGGCAATATAGACGATTCTTCTGATCCTAGTTTTGGGCAGGCTTCACAAACGTTTGTGGGGCGGGTACGCTATGACCTGTATAGCGAATCCCATATCGGGGCAATTTTCACCGATCGCGAATTTCTTAATAGTTACAGTCGACTCGCTGGTTTCGACAGTAATTTTCGTCTCGGGAGTACATACGAGTTGGGTGTACGAATCCTTGGCACCCAAAATCGAGACTTGGATGGACACGATACGACGGGGCACCTACTGAATGCGAATATTGCAAAACGCGGAAGAAATCTGAGTTTCCTTTTTGCTGGTTACTCTTTATCACCGGATTTCCAGACCGATGTCGGATTTGTCCGGCGCACTGACCAGAGATGGATGTTCAGTGAAGTTGCGTACCGTTGGTGGCCTGAGAACTGGATTGTAAATTGGGGTCCGCGTTTTAGATATAACCGTAGTCATAATTTTGACGGTATTCTTGAGGATGAAAATATTAATGCCGGTATAGATATGTCATTTTCAAAAAGTGTCAACTTTAATGCCAGCATTTTTCATGATATGGAGCGGTTTGCCGGTATTAATTTTGTAAAAGATCGGTACCGGTTTTTTGGTGTCGTCAGTGCCATTCGGCAATTTTCATTTGGACTCGGCGGTAGAGGTGGTGATCAGATTTTTTTTGATGAAGAAAATCCTTATCTCGGAAGTGATAGGGGTTGGAATGGGTTTTTGAATCTCCGTTTAATTCCTCAACTTGAATCCAGAATCAATATAGATACAAATCGATTTGTCGATGTTCGTGCCGATAATACGCTGGTCTTTGACGTAAATATTTTTCGCGCTCTTACTACCTACCAATTTAGCGACAGACTGTCGGTAAGGAACATCAGTGAGTACAATAGTTTTGACAAAAAGTTAAGTTTGAATCTCTTATTCACCTATCGTATCAATGCCGGAACGGCATTTTATGTTGGATATGATGATCGATATCAACAAACTGACCGGATAGAACGGGATATCGATGGTGACGGGTTTGATGATCGATTTTTCCCATCCACGCTTCTCAAGCGCACTAATCGAGCGTTTTTTACAAAGATTCAATATCTTTTCCGGTACTAATTAATTCCGCGTAGTTCATTTAAGACAGGATATGATCAAAGGTTGATGTGTCCGTCGAATAAGAACATATTTTGGGTCTGTTGCCTTGCAACTTTTTCTTTCGTGCTGAGTCTTACAGTAATAGTGGAAGGTCAGGCAGAGAGATCTGAGAACGAGGATCGGTCGAAGACTATAGCTGTCGTACCTTTTTCTAATCTCTCAGGAAGCTCTTCGGATGAGATGATCCTGAGAGGTTTTTGGGAGACGTTGACTGCTGGTGTAAATTCATTTCCCCAATTGACGGTAGTCTGGAAGGACGAGTTTTTTCAAACGGGACTTAGTCCTGCTCCGGTTGACTCTTTTACAGTAGAGAACGATCTCGATTATCTTGAAAACGAACAAATTTCTTGGGTTGTCACTGGCGGATTCCAACGTCTTGATAACCGCATACGTGTCACGGCTCGAATTATAAACCTTGCCTCTGGAATCACCATTCAAACCGCAAGAATCGACGGCATGACGGAGGAACTCTTTACACTTCAGGACAGGCTTCTTGAAGAATTGAAGCTTGGCCTAACACTGATTCAAAACGCAGAGGACATAGAGTCTGTTGAAGCGATTAAGCGTATCCAAGCATCGATAAGACGTACCACGATTGAGGAAAGACAGCCATCAAAAACGAGAGAACAAGAAACAGCAGATGAGCACCAAGCCTTCGGAAGAGCTGTTGACTTGCAACCAGCGACGGCATCGAATTCCCCCCCGACTACTGCGCGCCAGACAGTTCGCGTGCCGCGGATCGAAAACCCTCCAAGGATTGATGGACACCTGAATGATTTGGCTTGGAAAGAAGCCTCTCATTTAACAAGATTTTTTCAGATGACTCCACTCGATGGAGCTCCAGGATCAGAAGAGACAGAAGTATTTATCGCATTCGATTCATCTCATATTTATTTAGGGTTTTATGCGCATTATGAGAACCCTGGAATTCTTCGAGCGAATCGTGCCGACCGTGATGAAGCCAGAGGCGACGACGCATTCACAGTTTATTTTGATCCATTTCTTGATGAGCAACGCGCGTATGTTTTTACCGTCAATGCTTACGGCGTTCAGTCGGACGCTATTCTGAGCATGCGACAAGGTGGTACTAGGGATGAGCCCATTGGGTTCTTTGGGCCTCCCCGGGGCGACGCCTCTTGGGATACTTTGTTCGATAGTGGAGGGCAGCTTGTTCCTGATGGGTTTACCGCCGAGGTCGCAATACCTTTTAAGAGTTTACGCTATCCGAGTAAAGATGGAGGCGACGAGCATCAGTGGGGATTCCAAGTCGCTCGAAATATTAGAGGTAAGAATGAAACAGTGGTGTGGTCTCCGATGTCGCGGGATGTTGCAGGTTTTCTGAGTCAGATGGGTGTGCTCGAAGGGCTGACTCAGCTTTCGACGAGCCGGAATATTGAGTTCCTCCCGACGTTTACCGGATTAAAAATGGGATCCATGAACAAGAGCAGTGGAACATTTTTAAATAATGCGATAGAGCCCGAGGGTGGGATCAATTTTAAGTACGGACTTACTTCGAATATAACTGCTGACTTTACGTATAATCCAGATTTTTCACAGATTGAATCTGACCGACCACAGATTGAAGTTAATCAGCGCTTTGCTTTGTTTTTTCCAGAACTAAGACCATTTTTTTTAGAGGGTAATGAGATTTTTAATTTTCGAGGCCCCGTTGATTTAGTTCATACACGAACTATCGTTAATCCTCGTTATGGTGCCAAACTCACTGGGAAAGCAGGAGATCTTACTATTGGCATGCTGTATGCAAATGATGAATCTCCAATCCATTCAGAGGAGGAGACTTCTGACCAAAATATAACGGGCCAAGAGTCACAGACGTTTGTTGGACGGTTACGCTACGACTTATATGGCGAGTCCTATGTGGGTGCGATTGTTACCGATCAGGAATTTATTGATAGTTACAATCGCGTGGCTGGTTTGGATAGCAATTTTCGACTGGGCGACGAATACTCGTTTGGATTTCGTGCTGTCGGAACTCGCGATCGCGATCACGAGGGCGTGGAGACATCTGGGTATCTGCTTGATGCTAGTTTCAGAAAGGATGGACGTAATCTGAGTTATATGCTCGCTCATTACGCCTTATCGCCTGATTTCAAAACAGACGTTGGTTTCGTCCGTCGGACGAATCAACGTTTTAGCTTTACCAGTCTTTCCTATCGCTGGTGGCCTGAGTCGTGGCTCATTAATTGGGGTCCAGAGATTAGATACCACAGAAGCTATAGTTTTAAAGGTCCACTAGATGATGAAAACGCGTCCGTAGGTCTCAGGGCTTCGTTTGCAAACAACATTCGATTGGACGGGGATCTTGGTCGGGAAATGGAGCGATTCGGAGGTATCGATTTCTGGAAAAATCGTTACCAATTTATGGGAGTAGTAAGTTCAAGTCGACTCTTCTCGTATGGGGTGGGGGGAAGTGGTGGAGATCAAATATTTTTTGATGAACAGAATCCATACTTAGGACAAGAGACAGGGTGGAATGTATTTCTTAATCTTCGATTGTTCTCAAGACTACAGTCACGGATTAACGTGAGGACCAACAAATTTGTTAATACAAACACAGACGGTAATATTGCGTTTGATGTAAACATATTTCGAGCATTGACAACCTATCAATTTAGCAAGCGATTACAGTTTCGCAACATAAGTGAGTACAACAGTCTCCAAAGGTCGCTCGGCCTTAATTTTCTGTTCACATACAGGATCAATGCGGGAACTGTGTTCTATTTTGGGTATGACGATCGATATCGACAAGCCAACAGGATTGACTGGGATCTAAATTCTGATTCGCTAAGCGATCCTTTTTTCCAGTCGAACCATCGTGTGCGCACTAACAGGGCTATTTTTACGAAATTACAGTACCTGTTTCGTTTCTAGGTTGCGCAAGTATAAGACAGGTTACAATGTTGGTTTGGTGACTTCTTTTTTTTCTACTTCTTTGAGACAGCACATGCTCGGAGTTATTGCCAGTGTATTGCTCTGTACTGGTAGCGCTGTTGCCCAGGGTCAGCAATCGGAAGATGGTGAGCCGAGAGGGTTCCGATCGAGCACGATTGCGGTCTTACCCTTAGCAAACATCTCTAATAATCCGTCAGACGAGTCTATCGCGCTTGGTATCACAGAAACTATCGTTTCTGATCTCAAAGGATTTCCAAATTTTTCCGTCATAGATACGGCGGCATTCTTTCGCGAGGAAAATAAGAGTACAGAGTTTTGGCGGCCGTATGAGTTAGAGGCTTACGATGCCGCAAGAGAGTTCGGTGTTGGCTGGGTCGTGTCTGGAGGGATTCAGCGGCTAGGCGACGAACTGCGTGTGACGTTGCAAATCATCAATCTAACAACACAATTGTCTTACCAGGCTGTAAAAATAGATGGTTCGGTTGACTCTTTATTTTCTTTGCAAGATGACATTGTCGAACAGTTGCGAATGCAGTTAGCAATTCTGGCTGGTTCCCCAGCTATTACTGCTGTTGAAGAGGGAGACGATCGCTCGGAGGCTGAGAACATTCTTCACACTTCCGAAACGACCATGGAGGAAAAGGCGCCTCTATTTGGAGCGGAAAAGACAGAGTTGTCTGCAACCCATGGCACTCGATCTGCCGATAGTGAGCAGTTGTACAGCCCAGCCAGTATAAGGCCTTACCGGACAGAGATTGTTCCAGTCATCGACGGTGTTCTAGATGATAGAACATGGCAAACCGCTGTTAAGGTAACGGACTTTGTTCAGCGTCAGCCACTCGATGGGGCTCCGGCCACTGAAAAGACTGAGGTTTATCTCGCTTACGATAGCTCAACAATTTACATTGGTATACACGCGCACTATCAAGATCCAGGAATCATGCGAGCGAATCGGGCTGATCGAGATCGCCCGATTGCTGATGATGCTGTTTTAGTGTATTTCGATCCGTTTCGTGATCAGCAGCGAGCATATGTTTTTGGCGTTAATGGTTACGGAGTGCAAAGCGATTCGATTTTAAATGCACGCTCTGGGGGTGGACGTGGACCAGGCCGTGGGTTTGGTGGAATGCATAGAAACGGACCGGGTGGTGCGCCGCGTGGCGATATGTCTTGGGATGCGTTATATCACTCAGCTGGTCAGATTGTCGAAGATGGTTTCACGGCCGAGCTAGCCATACCATTTAAAAGCCTTCGATACCCCCAACGTGGGTCTGCCGCGTTACACGAATGGGGCTTCCAAATTGCACGAACTATTCGAGGCAAAGATGAAAGCGTGGTTTGGGCACCCGTATCTCGTAATGTTGCTGGATTTTTGACCCAAATGGGAATTTTGGAAGGTATGACCGGATTATCGACGAGTCGTAATATTGAGATTTTACCGACCTTCACAGCGGTGCAGTTTGGTTCGCTCGACGCTGACTCGAAGACCTTTGTGAACAAAGATCCTGAACCGGAGGGTGGGTTCAATCTAAAGTACGGGCTAACTTCTAACCTGACCGCTGACTTCACATACAATCCAGATTTTTCGCAGATTGAAACAGATCAACCGCAAATAGAGCTAAACCAACGGTTTGAATTATTTTTTCCTGAGCTCCGACCATTTTTTCTTGAAGGAGCTGAAATTTTTCAATTCAGAGGACCAGTGAATCTTGTGCATACGCGGACTATCGTGGATCCTGAATACGGCGGAAAATTAACTGGAAAAGTTGGAAATACAACCATTGGTGTGTTGTATGCCAATGACGAGGCTGCTGGAAATCTTGAAGATTCGAGTGATGCTACATTTGGTCAAGCGGCACAGACATTTATAGGCCGACTACGTTATGACCTTTATGCCGAATCGTATATCGGTGCTTTAGTCACTGATCGAGAATTTATGGATGGGTACAATCGAGTTGCAGGAATCGACAGCAATTTTCGCTTAGGGGACACGCATTCATTTGGGGTTCGGGCAGTTGGAAGCAAGGACCGAGACCTTCATGGTCTTGAAACGTCTGGCTATTTGCTCAATGCCAGTTTTCAAAAGAATGGACGTAATCTGACTTACGCATTTGGTTGGTACAATCTGTCTCCCGACTTCAAGACCGATGTTGGTTTCGTAGAGCGGACCGATCAACGGTGGACGTTAGGTACAGTCTCTTATCGATGGTGGCCAGAAGGCTGGCTTATAAACTGGGGACCGCATTTCACTTACACACGGGCCAGCAATTTTGACGGTGTGTTGGAAGATGAGAGCACAAGCGGAGGATTTGGATTCCGGTTTGCCAAGAACATCACAGTCAACACAAACATTGATCGGGTAATGGAACGATTTGGCGGTTTTAATTTTGACAAAACACGATATAGCACTTTTGCTACAGTCAGCACGAACAGGCGCATCGCTTTTGGTGGAGGTTTTAATCGTGGCGATCAAATTTTTTTTGATGAGGAAAATCCATATCTTGGGTTTGATATGGGCTGGAATCTTTTCGTCAATGCACGTCCTTTTACACGCCTAAACTCAAATATAAATGTGTTTACAAATAGGTTTATTGACAGATTAAATAACGACACACCCGTCTTTGATGTGAAAATTCTTCGCGCCCTAACTACTTATCAATTTACGAATCGTTTACTTGTAAGAAATATTAGTGAGTACAACAGTTTTGATAAAAAGTTTGGTTTTAATTTTCTGATTACTTACAGACTTAATGCGGGAACGGTGTTTTACGCAGGATATGATGATCGATATCAAAGGGGAAATAAAATCGAACGAGATTTAGACGGAAATGGTATTAATGATCGGTTGTTTCAATCCAATGATCTCCAGCGAACCAACCGAGCCGTTTTCGTGAAGCTTCAGTATCTATTCCGATATTAGCTTCTTTCAAGGCACAATGACGGATTCGCATGTTATCGTAAGGGGCTTACAGGCGGTTTAAGGTGTTGTGCGGAACCGCTGATGGTGAGGTGGCCGAGCGGCTGAAGGCGGCGGTTTGCTAAACCGTTGTAGGGTTTATAGCTCTACCCAGGGTTCGAATCCCTGCCTCACCGCCAT
>CEUS01059221.1_pt1 | contig 27521 bp, 30 predicted proteins | sample 427031 | NCBI WGS metagenome assembly CEUS01 (sample SAMEA2622837, study PRJEB7988) | marine metagenome | biome: marine biome (ENVO:00000447); feature: marine epipelagic mixed layer (ENVO:xxxxxxxxx); material: "saline water (ENVO:00002010), including plankton (ENVO:xxxxxxxx)" | depth 140 m | reverse complement strand
GGGCAACTCTCATAACACCCCCTTCGGTCGCCGCGCTGTCCTAGGTGATAACGATGTCAAAGGGAACACCCAGTATGGGAAAGAGGCAGAAGTCCACACATATCAGGTGCAGGCGCTGCGGCAGACACTCGTATCACAAGACCAAGAGTGTCTGTGCCCACTGCGGCTATGGCGCGACTGCTAGGATTCGAAAGTACAGATGGAACAAGCGCTCACGTTCCATGGGCTCAGGCAAGTGACCCGGAAAGTGCTAAGTCCCTCACCGCAAGCGCGGTATGTTATCCGATGTGTGGTATCATCGGCATCTTGGGACATCCGGAAGCACAGGTAGCGAGTAGCATCTACGACGGCATGCTGGTACTGCAGCACCGGGGTCAAGATGCTGCGGGCATAGTCACCAGCGATTCCGATAACATCTACCACAGGCGTGCTAACGGACTTGTCAGGGACGTTTTCAGAGCCAAGCACATGTCGAACCTACTCGGACAAATGGGCATGGGACATGTTCGCTACCCTACTGCCGGCTCGAGCTCAGTGGCAGAGGCTCAGCCGTTCTACACCAATACTCCCTTTGGCGTCAGCCTAGCCCATAACGGCAATCTGAACAACACCACCGACATCATCAATGGACTGTTGGAATACGACCACAGAAGAATCAACACCAGTTCCGACTCAGAGGCCCTGCTGAACTTGTTTGCAGCCGAGATTCAGAGATCAGTAAATGGTAGGCCGGGTGGACTTGAGGCTCTTTCTGAGGACGACATCTTCCGAGCTGTAGAGAGAGTCCACCTTAGAGTCGAGGGCAGTTACAGCGTGATTGCGATGATTACGGGATGGGGACTTGTCGCATTCAGAGACCCTCATGGCATCAGACCTCTATTCATGGGAACGTGCGAAAACGAAGGTTTCATCGAGAGAATCTTCGCATCCGAGAGCGTCACATGCTCTGCTTTGGGCTTTACTCCTGAGCGGGATATATCGCCCGGTGAGGCTGCAATCGCTAGATTGGACGGTTCGTTCTCGGCCAAGCAATGCCACTCCGAGCCGGCCCACACACCGTGCATCTTCGAACATGTCTACTTCGCCCGCCCAGATTCAACCATAGATGGAATCTCAGTTCACGGAGCCCGTCTGCGAATGGGGGCTGCACTGGCTAGAAGAGTACTCAAGGAGCGCCCTGACCATGGAATAGATGCTGTGATCCCGGTCCCAGACAGCGGCAGGATAGCCGCCATGGAGATGGCGAGATCACTGAGTGTGGATTATCGAGAGGGCTTCGTGAAGAATCGCTACATAGGCAGGACATTCATCATGCCCGGCCAGTCCATGAGGAAGGATTCTGTTAAGAAGAAGCTCAACACTATCGATTGGGAGTTTGCAGGTAAGACGGTGATGATAGTCGATGACAGCATAGTGCGAGGAAATACCTCACGCAGAATCATCGATATGGCGAAGGAAGCAGGTGCAAAACAAGTCTTCTTTGCCTCATCTGCTCCTCCAATTATACATCCAAATGTGTACGGCATCGACATGCCGGCTCGTGCAGAGTATGTCGCCCACGACCGCAGCATAGAGCAGATTGCTGAGGCCATAGGAGCTGATTGGCTAATCTATCAGGAACTGGACGATTTGGTAGAGGCATGCTTAGACGGAGGCAAAGATAAGCCTGCAAACTTCGACTGCTCTTGCTTTGATGGAGTCTATGTTACCGGAGGAATCACCGAGGAGTATCTGTCTAGGGTTGAGAGTGCACGCAATGACGCAGCCAAGACATGATTCTACTGTATCGCGGACGCGGCACAATGAAGTCACACTGGACCATCACGAATCGTGAGAGGGACTATTCCTGCACTGACCACGTCCGCGGTTGCCGAGGTTGCAAGGTACTGCTGTGAATTGGAAGAGGACAACTTCGCGGTAGGATTTGACTCCGGCCGCCTGCATGTCTACGGCTCAGATGGAGTGATAATCAGTAAGGCCGAACTGAATGAGAGGATTGTCGGGCTGGCAAATTCGGATGGGAACATAGTCGCTGCAACCAGCACCGGAGGAGTTAGGGCATTACATAGCAAGCCGCTTTGGGAGTACGGCATAGAATCGGGATGTGAGATGATATGCGCACACCCCGATGGAGTCTTAGTGGCTGACTCGTCTGACAGACTGTTGCTGATTTCACCACAAGGCGGTTTGCTGGCATCAATCGAGTGCAAATCTCCGGTGGCCATTACTTACTCTACAGATGGCGTCTGCGCAGCCGCATTGGAGGACGGCAGCATACTGATTTTGGATTCTTCACTCAGGATATTGCACGAATCTCCTGCAGCCGCTGATGATATCGAGACTGTATCTTGCATGGCTTTCCGCAGAGATGGTGTTCTGATGGTTGCTAGGAACTCATTGGGAGTGGTGGTTGATGACCGCCCTGAGAACAGAATCGAGTGCTGGCATCCCGAGAAAGGTCTGCTGAACTCTACTGAGTTATTCTCTCGAGTGACCGACCTACTACCGACAGATGATGGAGTGGTGGCAGGATGCTTCGATGGAACACTGTTTAGGATGAAGATAGGTAGCAATGAGCCCGAGACCATCTTCAAATTCGATTACCAAGTGTCGAGCATCACAAGCTGGGGAGACGATCTATTGGTTTCCTCTTGGTTCGATGTTTTCAGAGTCTCCAATAACGGCTCGATAATGTGGCAGTTTGAGCATCCTGGAATCGTCGATAGTATACTTTCTCTAGGGGAGAGAGTAGCCCTGATTGGTGATGACCGTAAGTCAGGCAGTACTCCGGCACCAATCGTTATCATCGATCCAGATACGCCAGCCACAGAAGATTACTCTTCTCAAGAAAATGAAGCCGATGTGGGCGCGGAGTTCTCAGGAGCCCTCTCGCCCGAAGAGGAGGCCATTGCTGAGTCCAGGCCAAAAGTCAACATAGAATCGAATCAGATTCTCCATGACCTCAATGAGGAGAGCGAGGTAGAATCGGAAGAAGCAGAGCCTGAACCTGACATCTTGGAGGAATTGTCTGCTTCAGCGCGGGCAATCAACCTGCCTCCCGTTGCAGATGCGGGCGAAGACATCACGGTTGAAGCGGATGATGAGGACAAGGCCGAGATTCTCCTCGACGGCAGTCGTTCGTTTGACCCAGACGGAGACATAGCTTCGTGGGCTTGGGAGGATGAAAGACAGAGAGTAATCGGACACAGCGACAGAATCAGAGTCAGGTTGGCAAAAGGTGTACATATCTTCTATCTAACAGTAACAGATGACAGAGGTTCTGCGACCAAGTCGTCAATAACTGTTCACGTGAAGTGATTACAGTTTGGCCAACTCTGACTTGAGAGCAGGCAGTGCATCTTCCCAAGTAGCAACTATTCCATAGTCGGCAACTCCGAAGATTGGGGCATCAGGATCTTTGTTTATCGCAACGATGTACTTACTGGTCTTCATACCAGCTAGATGCTGAATCGCCCCGCTAATCCCCACCGCGATGTACAGACTCGGTGTGACAGTCTTCCCGGTCTGGCCAACCTGCATACTATGGGGAATCTCTTCCCAAGTATCAACAGCAGCTCTGCTAGCACCAACAGCAGCCCCGATGATATCTGCAACTTCATTGAGGTGAGAGAAGTTGGAAGGATCTCCCATTCCTCTCCCTCCGGAGATGATGATGTCAGCCTCTGTGACATCCAGCCTCTCGCTGGCCTTTGCTATAGCCTCCTTGACCGCCAATCCTACATCTGCACTCTGATTTACTGTGTTAACCGCGGCACTCCCTCCACCGGATGCGGCATCGAAGGCATTGGCTCTCAGGGTAATCACACATGGAGCTGAGACATTCGATGTCTCCGTCGCCTTCCCTGAGTATATGGGCCTAGTAACAATCATCCCAGCCTCCAGTCCGGTTGCATCTTGGATAACTGGAATCTTTCTGATTGCAGCCAAGGATGCTGCAATGTCCCTTCCTCTGGGAGATGCTGCTGCGAGGACTAAATCTCCAGTGGCCTGTGAGTCCAGAGCAGTAGCCCATGCCCCTCCCTCGTAGGTCCCAAAACAGTCGCCCTCGACTGAGATGACCTTGGAAACTCCGGAAATCGAAGCAGCCTCTGATGCCCCGACTCCTCCAGGACATAGCACGGTTGTCGTACCTCCAATTGAAGAAGCAGCACCGACTAATTGGGCGGTGACCGATGTCAGTCCATCAGCAGTTGAATCAGCGATTACTGTTACATCCATTTAATCACCTAGATTACGTTGGCCTCGTCTCTTAGCTTGCCCACCACAGTGGCTACCGAATCAGCTCCCTCGAACTTCTGTCCGGGCGGCTTCTCGGGAGGTGGAGAATGACTTACCACGGTTACTCTAGAAGCGCCCAAAGACAAACCAAGATCTTCGGGAGAAAACGTCTCTATGGCCTTCTTCTTAGCCATCATAATACCCCTAACATTGGGCCTTCTGAGCTCTTCTGAGCCTTTGTCGAATGCAAAAACGCAAGGCGCTGAAACCTGCACTCTCTCATCTCCTCCTGAACTGGCTCGCAATGCGAGATAACCGCCTTCGTTAGAAGACACCTCGGAGACATGTGAAACGCAACTCGCACCCATCAGCAGAGCTACTCCGGGACCGGTTGACCCTGCATTGGTATCCGCAGCCTGCTTTCCACAGAATACGACATCGCAACCTGCTTGGCCTAGAGCAGCTGCTAGAACCGACTGGACCTGGGTGCTGTCAAGCCCACTTAGGTCATCCACTTGGACGTGCAACAAGGAATCTGCACCTACTGCGGCGGCATCGGTCAGCATCTTGGCAGCGCGCACAGGTCCACATGTGATTGCTACCACCTCACCACCTCCTGCCTCCTTCATTTTCAGAGCGCTCTCCAAAGCGTATTCATCGTATGGGCTCATCGACCATTTGCTGACAGCAGACTCGTCTACTCTGCCTCCAGAGACTCCAATCTTGGCAGTGGTGTCGGGAACTTGCTTGAGTAGAACTCCTATAGCCATGGTCAACAGCACTCCGAACGTCAGTCGCGCTATCAATTTTCGGAACTCCCAGTGTGGCTAATCTAGGGCTCTCTGGTAAATGACTGGATACCTGTTATGTGGCGTCCGAGGATTAGGTTGTGTATGTCGTGGGTGCCCTCGTAGGTCTTCACTGACTCCAGATTGGCCATGTGCCTCATTACAGGATACTCGTCGAGGATTCCGTTAGCACCGTGGATATCCCTTGACATCCTAGCGATTTCAAGTGCGATGTCAACATTGTTCATCTTGGCCAGAGAAATATGCTCTGGAATCCAAGTGCCATCATCCTTCTTATTACCAAGGTGATATGCTAATAGTTGTGCCTTGGTAATCTCTCTGAGCATCCATGATAACTTGTTCTGGACCAATTGGAAAGATGCTATAGGATGGTCGAACTGAATCCTACTCAATGCATACTCCCTGGCCGAGTCGAAGCACGACTGCGCAGCCCCCACGGCACCCCAAGATATCCCATAGCGAGCATTATTCAGACAACTGAACGGGCCCTTTAGGCCTTTTACTCCGGGAAGAATCCTATCTTTGGGGATTCGGCAGTCTTGGAAAACCAACTCACTGGTCACACTGGCCTTGAGTGAGTGCTTCCCAGTCATCTCGGGTGCAGAGAATCCGGGATCGTCCTTCTCGACAATAAATCCTCGAATCACTCCGTCGAGCTTGGCCCAAACCACAGCCAAATCTGCAATGGTACCATTAGTTATCCACATCTTAGCACCATTCAGCAGGTAGTGGTCACCTTTGTCCTCAGCGCGGGTAATCATGTCGCCGGGATTTGAGCCGTAGTCAGGCTCTGTCAGGCCGAAGCAGCCAATGAACTCGCCAGTTGCCATTCTTGGTAGGTAGTGATTCTTCTGCTCCTCGCTGCCGAAGTCCCAGATTGGGTACATAGCCAGAGAGCCCTGAACGCTGGCGAATGATCTCACGCCACTGTCGCCACGTTCCAATTCCTGACATATGAGTCCGTATGCGATGTATGACAGACCCGGGCATCCATATCCCTTCAGAGGAGCACCAAGAATCCCCATCTCTCCGAGATCCACTCTCCACTTGTCCGGAAACACTCCGTCGCGACAAGCCTCCTCTATGTTGGGAATGACCTCCTTGTCGACCCAGTCTCTTACCATATCGCGGACCATCCTTTCCTCCTCGGTTAGGAGGGAATCAATGTCGTAGAAGTCCAACGCCTCGTATGCCATGTCTCAAACCTATCGCGACCACGCAGCCCAAATGAACGTTGCCGACTAACGCCTCCTCTTTCTACGTGCCTCACGCTTAGCCATACGACTCTCTTCTGCGGTACCGAATTTCTGTGTGAACCAGTTCTGAAGACTTGGTGAAAAGCTCAGCCCTACACTGAGAATAACCAATGCAGTCACGGCCGGGATGGCAATCAGAATCCATACTCCTAGGATTCCAGGAATAGATTGGGAAGGCGGATGATACTGAATCAGCGTACCTCTGTCAGTCAATATCCAGCCGCTGTCTCTGTCTATGGGCCAAGTAGATACTACTCTCTGCCCCGCGATGCTGGCGTCAAAGTCCTCAACATCTGTATTCTCAAGCCAAGGAAATGTCTTGTCATCGCTTAGATCATGCTCTAAGAGTGCGAATGGAGCGACTGAGACAATCGACCTGTCATCGTTTTGCCCCGATATTCCTGTAAATACTCCCTCGGCCCCAGTAAGCTGTGTAATGGTGATTATAGACAAACCTGGGAAATCAGAGTTCAGTTCAATCACTCCAATGTTCCTATCATCCGATACTGCAACGCATTGCCCTACATCCACTTGAGGGCAATGAACGTCTTGCCAGGGATACACAGTTCCTCCTATCCAATACAAAGTGTGATCTCGGTCGATTACTCCTATGCCATCCGTCACACTTGTAACCACGCATAGAATTTTTGAGGTATGGCAGTCTATTGCCGTGATATCACTACTTCCTCTTCCTTCAATCAAGTGAACTTCGGCATCTCCCTCAGCTGCAGCCCGCATTCTCCACAACCAACCATCAGAACCGCCAACATAAGCCCAAGATCCACCCGGGTTCCAAGCCACTGAGTGTAGGTCAACATTGCCGAACTCAAGATCTCCTCCGGCGTCGGTAACTGAATGATCGCTCATTGCATATCTCAGAACCTCTCCTGAATCGCCCACAATCAGAGCAGTCTGACCTCCCGGATGGAAGTCTCCTGCGTGAAGATTTATCCATTGACTTTGCAACTCATCACTCCAGACTAAATCAGTTCTGATAGTCGGATCGGATGCGTCTAACAAATTAAGATAAGACTCGGCCCCGTACACAATCACCTTCTCGCCTAAAGGATCAATTGCGCCCCCCTCGATTCCAAGATCAATGGGTGCGAGTTTGACAATCTCATCCAGTTCTACTGCTGATTCTGCGTGCACATGCGGCGTCAGCATCATAGATACGAGAACAACTGTCAACATCCTCGCGACAGAGGTAGCCATACACGGCGGACGGGTGACTTCTGTTTAGCCCGTTCGACAAGCCCAGAGCCTTGAATGGCAACAGCATTCAAGAAGTTGCGAGCCAGCGCCGCGGCATGGAGAGATTCGACGTCAAGAGAGGACTAGTGAAGCAGGTTTCGGAGAATGGAGGTCTAGCGGTGCTAGCCAGCGAGTACTTCGACGACGTAAGTGAGTCAGGGAACAACTCATTCAGTGGTTCCCATGGAGTGATGACCTCTATTGAGGCCAATTACAACGAGAAGGGGGCACTGATTATCGATGTCACCAATGTTCCACCTAACTTTGAGGATCCCGAGTCAGTTAAGATCGCAATGGATGATAGGAAGAGGTGGACTTCATTCCTCGATGCCGCCACCGGATACAGCTCTAAGCAGAGAGGAGACAAGGCGAAGGAATGGGCCAAGAAAGCCAGCAAGGCGAAGTCTGCAATCTCAGCTGCCCGCCACTTCATGTCAATGTCTGAAAATGTGCCCGAAGAACTCGTTTCACAGGCAGACTCTATGATTGCTGAGATAGAGGCAGCCCTTGAGCAGGGAGACAATACCAAGGCCGCTGGAAGGGCAGAGAAGTTGACGAAGTTGCTTGATTGAGGTGAACATGGAAAAGAATGATCCGATGACGTCACTTAGTGACGATGACCGGAATCGAATCAACAGGATGTTCGCCGGCTGCGCCGAGGTAATAGGCATCGATCACATAGCCTCTGCTATCTCTGGAGGAACCACGCACTCCGGAGATAACCAGTTAGTCGCATACATAGGGCTCGAGCCGAGCGGTAAGGCACATGTAGCGTATGTTGTTCTGGCCGATACTATCCGCGATATGCTTGAAGAAGGCGTGAATGTGATTATCTTGCTAGCCGACTGGCATGCTTGGGTGAATGACAAATTCGACAGGGACATGGGAAAAATCAAGATTGCAGGAGATTACCTCGCGGAGACCTTCAGAGGACTCCTAGGAAATCCTCCCGAAGGAGAGGGTCCAGGGGAGTTAAGATTCCTGAGTGCATCAGAACTGATGGATTCAGGCAAGTATTGGGAAAGAGTTCTGAGGTGTTCGAAGAACATGAGCCTGTCAAGAGTTCGAAGGACATTCAGTATCATGGGACGCGACGAAGACTCCTCTGACCACGACCTTGCAGCATTCTACTATCCTGCCCTTCAAGCTGCAGATATTTTTGAGTTGGAAGTCGACATTGCATTCGGCGGGATGGACCAACGCAAGGCACACATGTACATGCGAGAGGTCGCTGACAAGTACGATTGGCCCAAGGCCACTTGCATCCACACTCCGATGATGTCCGGACTCAAAGGACCGGGAGGGAGGATGGAATCTTTCGACCATAAGATGTCTAAGTCTGATCCGGGGAATGCAATTTTGCTGGATGACGATCGCGATTCATTGAGGGAAAAGATGCGTGGGGCTTTCCTTGAAGTCGGCAATACCGAGTCTCCTGTATTCGAGATTGCTCGGCTAATCGTCATGCCCCGCAACGGCTCAATCACTGTGACACCTGACCCCAAGTACGGAGAACCATCGACTTGGGAAGACCTTGATTCATTCATCTCTGCCGTCTCGGATGGCTCAATCCATCCACTCGATGCGAAAATTGCGGTCGCAGACGCACTAGCCGATGTCTTAGAGCCGCTTTCACAGCACTTTGCCACTAAGGGAGAACTGATGTCGGCCATTGAAGACCTCACCGGCCCTCAGTGATACGCTTAGTACCCCATTTCTGAACTATCTCGCAGGGAGAGGACTCATAACTAGCCCCCTACGGGCGAGGCACAAGGTTTTCCCATGCCCAGCGTAGGCATAGATGACATCGCGATTCATTTCCCTAGACTATATTTCGATATGGAAGACTTCGCCAAGTTGCGAGGGGCTGACTTCGCCAAGTTGAATCGAGGCCTCGGACTTTCTGCTATGGCTATCCCAGATGTTCACGAGGATACCGCGACAATGGGTGCCAATGCAGTACGCAGACTAATCGACAGAAACGGAATCGACCCGGCCACAATAGGGCGAATATATCTGGGAACCGAATCCGCTCTAGACGGCTCCAAGCCTACAGCGACTTACATTATGGACATGCTAGAGCAGAGATATGCTCCGACTCATGGTAAGGACTGCTTCCGAAACTGCGACGTCGTTGACCTGACTTTCGCTTGCATAGGTGCGGTTGATGCAATGCACAACACTCTGGATTGGGTCGCTCGAGGTGGTGAAGAGAAAGATAGGATTGGAATCGTTGTCTTCGCTGACAACGCCAAGTACGATATCGGCTCAACCGGCGAGTATACTCAGGGAGCAGGTGGTGGCGCCATTCTGATTCGCCACAACCCCAGACTTCTGGAGATTCCAGACATCTGGGGAGTCTCCACCATGCCTGTGCATGATTTCTTCAAGCCGAGGAGAGAAGTGGACACCAGAACCATCGTCGAAAACGTCCTTGATTTAGCCAGAGAGAGCGGCGAGAAGGTCAAGGAAGGACTCGCTGAACGTATTCTCAAGCATCTACCAAGTTCTTCGAAAAAGGATGATGTAATGTTCGAGAGCCCCAAACTCCAGATTCACAAGGACACACCAGTATTCGATGGACAGTTCTCAAACAGGTGCTACTCAGAGTCAGTTAAGCAGGCTTTTATCAACTTCAGAGAGAAAGCCATCAGAGAGGGCAGGTACGACCCAGAAGAGGATGAGATTCTGACCAATCAATGGAGTCGAATCATTGTCCACCTGCCCTATGCCTTTCAAGGCAAGAGAATGTTCCCAGATGTATTCAGGCACGACAGAAGGCATCTGCCGATGTGGGCCGACATCGTAGAGGAGATAGGCTCCGAGCCACTACCAGAGGACTTCCCAGATACTCCTGAGGGTATCGAGGAATTCGAGAAGTCAAATGACTATTATCGCAGACTAATCTCCAAGACGGAGGAGTTCAAGACCTTCGTCGATAAGAGGATCGAGAAGACCACGAGAGCTTCCAGTCTGATTGGAAATCAGTACACTGGATCCATTTTCCTAGCACTGATGTCCACCATGGAGTCGGACTACATCGACAACATTGACATGGCCGGCAAGAGAGTAGGCCTTTGCGGCTATGGCTCAGGTGCCAAGGCCAAGGTCTTCGAAGGACTCGTACAAGCCGATTGGCGAGAGATAGCATCCAGATTCCATCTGTTTGAGAGATTGTCAAATCGTCACCCAATCAACAAGACAGTCTATGAGGCTCTTCACAGGGGCTCAAGGAAGAGATCTGTGGTTAGCCCTGATGGCGAATTCGCTCTGGTCGGAGTTGGACGCGAGGGCAATCTAGAGGGCCAGAGAGAGTATCGCTGGGTTGAGTAGCTAACCTAGAATCTCCGAGAGCACTTCGAGGAACCTATCCACCTCTTCAGCGGTGTTGTAGTGCAAAATTCCGACCCTCAGGGCACCTTCCGGCTCAAGTCCTAGGGCCTCGGATAGCTCCAGAGCATAGAAGTTCCCAGCCCAAGCGAATATCCCGTGATTGGCAAGGGCTGCACCAATCTTCTCCGCAGTCATGGATTGGTGGGTGAAGGAGACAGTAGGTGCTCTGAAATCCTTCATCGCTGAGTCGGTAATTCCCCAAATCTTGACCCCTATACTCTCAAGGCCCTCGATCATCCTCCAGCATAACTCGCTCTCATATTCCTCAATCGCAGAAAATGCCTCTCTAAGGGCCTCTCTGCGAGAAATATCTGTGCCAGCAAGGAATCTGCCAAGCCATTCGAGATGCTCTATGGCAGCCAGAGTGCCTGCCATCGACTCATGTCCTTGAGTCCCAGTCATCCATCTGAATGGGACCTCTTCAGTCGAAACCCGCAGTTTTGCCACAGGAAGCTCAGCCAATCTGTCGAATCTACCCCATAGGATGCCTTGGTGGGTGCCGAAGAACTTGTACGACGAGCAAGCAAGGTAATCGCATCCCATCTCCCGCACATCAATCAGGCCATGCGGAGCATAATGCACTGCATCAACGAAAACCTCTGCTCCGACATTGTGCGCCTTTTCACAAATCTCTTTGACGGCGTTTATTGTACCAGAAAAGTTCGATGCAGCACCTATTGCAATCAACACCGTACTATCATTAATGCTAGTGTCAATAGTTTCGTTGTTGTGTGTGCAGTCATCAGGATCTATGTCTATCCATCTGACTGTTGCACCCGACCACTGAGCTGCTAGAACCCATGGCCTAACGTTAGCATCGTGGTCTGAGCGAGTAACCACAACCTCGTCGCCCGGGCCCCAAGTTCGGCTCAGAGCACTGGCTAGTTGGATTGTTAGGCTAGTCATGTTCTGTCCGAAAACAATTTCTCGATAATCCTCGCAACCGACCAGATCAGCACATGCTCGCATGGTCTCCTCAATCAACTCATCAGTCTCCTTTGAGGTAGCGAAAGACATGCCTACATTGGCATTCTGATGCAATAGATAATGCTTGACAGCATCTCCTACGGATTCTGGAGACTGGCTCCCTCCAGGGCCATCGAAGAAGATGGCCTGGTAGCCATTTATCCGTCGCTGCAAGCCAGGGAACCGAGAACGAATCTCGGCTATAGGGTACTCTGCCACTCCATCACTCCTGGGCGATGGAGCGGTTGATCACGATTCGCTGGACCTCTTGCGTACCTTCGTAGATTTGAGTAATCTTGGCATCGCGGAAGAAGCGTTCGACGGGGAAGTCTGTGGTATATCCGTATCCCCCTAGAACTTGTACTGCTCTCTCAGCCACCCACATAGCGGTGTCACCTGCGAACAGTTTTGCCATACTGGCTTCCATGGTGTGACGTGGAGCATCATCCTCGTAGTGCCTCTGTTTCGCCCATGCTGCCTTGTACACCATTAGCCTCGCCGCCTCGGTCCTAGTGGCCATGTCTGCGAGGTAGTTTCCAACGCTCTGATGGTATGCTATCGGTTTGCCGAAAGCCTCTCTCTCGTGAGCGTACCCTAATGCCGACTCGTAAGCCCCTTGTGCTATTCCCAGAGCCTGGGCAGCAATTCCGATTCTCGAGTTATCCAAAGCGTTCATTGCAATTGGAAAGCCGTCTCCGGGTTCTTTCAGCACATTTTCGATAGGAACCTTGCAGTCATCCAGTAACAGAGAGCAAGTGTCACTAGAACGGATTCCTAGTTTGTCCTCCTTCTTTCCGACAGAGAAACCCTCGAAACTCTTCTCAACGATGAAGGCAGTAGTGCCGCCATGCTTCTTCTTCCCGAACTCTGGGTGGCCGACATCCTTTGCAAAAAGGACGTAGATGTCGGCACTCTCTCCGTTGGTTACCCACATCTTCTCCCCATTTAGGACATAGTGAGTACCATCAGCGCTCAACTTAGCCTTGCAGCCCAATGCCGCAGCATCGGTACCCGCACCAGCCTCGGAAAGAGAGTATGCTCCAATCTCATTTTGTGCCAGTCTAGACAAGTAATTCCGCTTCTGTTCCTCGTTTCCGTGGAGCGCAATTGTTTTCGAGCAAAGTCCTACATGTACGCAGAACATCACTGAGAAGGAAGGGTCGACCCGGGCCAACTCCTCGACGATAATTGCTTCAGAGATATCGTCTACTGGGCTGCCCCCGTACTCTTCCGGGATCGTTATTCCCTGTAGTCCGGTCTGCTCACAGAAAATCTTCCATTCCTCAAGCGGGGCCCTCTGCTCACGGTCCCTGTCAAGGCAAGTAGGGGCCAACACACTCTCTGAGAAATCGCGAACCATATCGCGAATCATAGATTGTTCTTCAGCCTCTGCGAAGTCCAACTTCCTCTCCTCATCAATTGAGAGTAGGACTACGTAGTTAATCCCTCGTGGCAGCAGAAGATACCCTTTCGCAGCGAATAGTTCAAATTGGTCCTGTAAACGCGCGGTTCGGTATCAATGGCAGACGGGGACTACATCGAGTACAGCATAGCCCATGACCGCAAGTACAGTTTGGACCATATTTGGGTCCTAGCATTGGATGATAAGGCAGAATCTGTGAAGATTGGAGTCAGCGAATTCGTTCCCGCCGAGTATGGCGAAATTGTTAGAGTGGTTTTGACTAGGCCGGAGGATGACAGCGAGTTCGATTCAGATAAGGAGGCCGAGACTGATTCAGATGACGACGACGCACCCATGATTATGGGAAGCGGAGATGAGGTCGGTACAGAAGATTTGATAATGACTCTAACTACTAGTTTCAATGGAGAAATCGAGACATTGCTAATCAATGCACCATTCCCCTGTAAGATTCTAGAACTCAACGGAGAAGTCGAAGATAATCCGGATCTAATTAACGACGATGCCTACGGAGATGGGTGGTGCATGATTGTACAGCCTTACGACTTCGACGAGGACCAGTTCCTCGATATGCAAGAGTACATCGAGATGCTAAATGAGCTACCCTAGGGCCACCCCAATACTGGCCAATTTTCGTGCTCTGATTCCATCCAATCTAACTCTTCTAACAGTGCCAGAACCTCACCACTGTCATTTAGGTCCCTCTCTACTTGGATTCTGTGGAGCATCCCCTTCAATCTGCCCATTTTAGGCCCGGGTTCCAATCCTGTGGCCTCTGACAGGACATTCCCATCTACGATAGGAGAATTGCCAGCCCTGAGTGGCGCGAGCTCAGACAATGAACTGTCAAAGCCACCAATATCGCGACCGAGTCCCTCACAGTAACGGATGAATCGAGTCTGACGCAGAACGGGCAGAGCCGCCCTGAAAACCCTCATCTCTGAAATTTCAGAAGGAATGGGTGCATTCCGTGCATTGTGAAGAAAGGCAATCTCACGCAGATCATCAGTTGACATCTTCAGAGAATCCCTCAGCAATGCAATCAATTCAGCCCCACTACGTTCATCGCCACTACACACCAATGCCAAGTTAACGAGAGAATCGCCACAGAGAACTGGATACGTACTGGCAGAGAGGCCTGGAAGGATTTCGTGAATTACCCCGTCATCTTGCATCATAGATAATGCAGCACTGGCATTGGGTGAAGCTAGTGTCTGCATCATCTCATCACCAATCCTCTCTTTGGAAACTTGCCCCAGCATGCCAACGTTATCCCTGACAGCTAAACTTAGCTCTGCATCCATGGATACGACCTTCTCCGATGCTAGAAAACGGTATGCGCGCATCACTCTGAGGCCATCCTCACTAAGTCTCTCAGTGGCATTTCCCACCGACTTCAAGATGCCATTTTCCATATCAGAAGAGCCTCCAAAGGGATCAATGAGGTTCCATTCCGAATCGTATGCCATAGCGTTGATGGTGAAGTCTCTCCGTGAGAGATCCCCATTTATGTCGACGCCGAACTCGACATTGTCGGGCCTTCTACCGTCTCCATAACCGCCCTCACTACGTAATGTAGTGACCTCCCAGCTCTTTTCATGATCCTCGAGTCTGACGACTACAGTTCCATATTCGGCCCCGTACATCAGAGAGAGCGGAAACAGATTCTTGACCTCTTCAGGGAGCAGATTGGTGGCTATATCCATATCAGTTGAAGGCTCACCGGAAGCGGATTCTCTGACCCAACCCCCTACTATCCAGGCTTCACCCTTGGAACGCAGCCCAGAAAGCACCAGCCTATCGGCTTGGCTAGCATATTCCGAGGGCTTTCCCATGACTGGCCGTCGGCGTCTTGGTCATGATTCCTTCGGGCGTTAGACATATGTCCAATGAGGGTCTCGGGATACTGTGGAGGTCGAGTTAGTTCCTATTGAGGCCCTAGTTCCGCATGAGAAGGTGGAAGAACATAGAGTAGATAATCTCGAGAAGATGACACTCAGGTGGAAGGCTTACACTAAGCCACTTCTAGTAGACAGGAAGACCGGCACTATACTGGACGGCCATCATAGGACAAAGGTGGCCGAGCGGCTAGGGCTCCAATGTCTGCCGTGCGTTCTAGTGAATTATCTCGAGGACGACAGAGTAACCTTGTCTGTTTGGCCCAACTGCGGGAGAGATTCCCTAGAGAAGGAAGAAGTCATCGAAACCGCTCTTTCAGGCAATCTCTTCGAGCCTAAGACCTCAAGGCACATGCTTTCGGACCATCTTCCCCCAATTTCGATCCCATTGACGAGGTTAATGCAACCTGCTCTACAGTGATCTAAGGAATCAGGTCCTTGTGTCCGCCCGCCATTCCGTACTCATCTTCGTCTGGAGAACCAGGCGAGGCAATCTCGACAGAGAGAAAATCTTCGAAAATTGGCCACATTGGACCTAACCAGTCCATCTCCATAAGCAGGAGCTCTATCACAGGATGCTCCATAATCTCGTCCTCAGTTGACTCCTCATCAAGATCTGGTATGTCAAGGGGCAATTCCCGAAGAGAGGCAATCAGACTCTCCAACCTGACTAGAGTTTCGTCTTCGATTTCGATAATCTCGGAAACCAGTCTCAGGACATCCTCCAGAAGCTCTGCTAGATTCTGAGGGTCTAGACTGGACCTCTCGGCCTCTCCGAGATCCATCGGTCCAAACACAACTCCTCCAAGGTCGGTGTCAAGCCACTCGTCACCTTGCCGCTCTCTCTTCAATAACCTCTGGTGAACCGGCCCTCCGAATGGTCCTAGCACGAATCCTCCTTCCCCGACTAGATTACCGACATCAGGAAGCAACTCTTTGATAGCCCCAGTAATCAGTACTCTATCGACTGGTCGGAATTCATCATCCATCACTTCTAGGAAGTCGATAGGCAGAACTCGAAGCTCCCCCATCGACTCAAAAATATCTAGACGCTGGCTGGTATGCCTCCTGACCTCAGGATGAGGCTCGACTACGGTAACCGCACCCCTAGGGCCAAGCATGCTGTCTAGAAGGGCTGCAATATAGCCGCCCTTAGAACCCAATACAAGCACATGATGCCCTTCAAGAACCTCTAGATGGTGTAGGAGAGTGGCAATCATATGCGGGGCCGAGATAGTCTTCGTAGTACCATTTTCAGTAGACAGAAACGGTATGGGCCTATCCATCAGGAAGGTATTGATGTCGAAATCGGTAAAATCCTCGATGTCAACAGATTGCATCGCATAGGCAATACAATCGTCCATCGGAACGCCCGACTCCCTAAGTCTCTCCAGCAAGTCGGATATCCCCCTCATGCCCATTCTCCTGGCACTCCATCTAGCCGGAGGGGATTTGAACACAACGCCTCTCCGTGCTCCCGGGGCCCGTGGTCTAGGGGTTATGACGTCGCTCTTACAAAGCGAAGATCACCGGTTCAATTCCGGTCGGGCCCACCAAAATGACCTAATTCTGAGAGTGAAACTCTCAAGAATGCCGGCTATGGCCGGAGGTTGTGGTCGAAGAGACTGCTGGACTCGCGTCCCGGTTTGCCCGCCGATTGCGTAAGAGAGGCCTGACTGTCTCTACCGCAGAGTCATGCACCGGTGGACTACTGGCATCTCTTATCACCGACATCTCTGGCGCGAGTGAGTGGTTCAAGCAGGGATGGGTGGTCTACTCCAACGAATCCAAGATGAGAGAGTTGGGTGTTGAGAAGAACGCCTTCGAAGAAGGGGAATCTGGAGCAGTATCTCACGAGGTAGCCATCCAGATGGCCCACGGCGCGAGATATCAATCCGACTCAGATGTTGCAATCTCAATCACAGGTATAGCAGGACCAGGAGGTGCAACTGAGGACAAGGAGGTTGGTAGAGTCCACGTAGCAGTGGTTACTGAGGATTATTTCCTAGTCAGGCGAATGGACTTCGGGGAGAACGACCGTCTAGACAACAAGCGTTCATTCGCGGCTTTCGCTTTACGTTTGGGTTTGGAAGCGATGGACAGAGTCTCCAGCTCTGCCGAGTCGGAAGATCAGAGTCAAACTACGACCACAGATACCTCAGAATTGGACCCCTCAGAAGAGGAGTGGGAGGGCAGCCTTTCATGGAAGGAAGACAAGAAGACGGTAGCAGAGGAGATATCCTCAGTGGATCTAGCATCCCTCACTGAATGGGAAGACTGACCCACTTCTATCACTATCATTCGGCGATAGCATCATGAGCGTCCCGAGCACTTCGATTGGACATGGTCGGCGAGAGCTGGGCTGAGCGTCAACGCAAGTTGGCTGCCGCAGGCTTACTAGTACTCGGAAAGGAGGCCCAGGCCAAGATTGAGGTTCTGAGTGAGGTCTCGCCACTAATTGAGGCAGCGCAACGCTCCAATGTGGCCTTGCTTAACGAGCAGACAGTGGATGAGATGCTCTCGCTAGTCCCTAAGCAAACGCAGAGTGAAGAGAACCTATCCTCTAAATCTCAACAGGCCACACTGGCAGATCCTGAGAGCGGTTCGGCAATAGGGAGAGTAATCGCACCGGCATCAAGCCCGACTATGAGTCCGCCCACTCGTAGGCACGGTTTGGAGCATTACAGCATGGATGACTTCCCTATGCTGGCCAAGGATGTAGATGCCGAGATAGAGGTCCACTTCGATATCACGGGTAATTCGACTACTGAGGGTAAGATGGGAGATATGCAGTCGTGCTTCTCCGATCGCCTCAGACAGATTCGTCAGATGATGTTGACTTTCCATTCTCTGCCACGCAGACCCATCAGCAATGCAGAGGCTTGGAGGAATAAGCAGAGACACTCCAGCAATGAATACGAGATTACACTAGTGGGTCTGGTTTGCGAATCTAGGTGGTCGAAGTCAGGCAACCTCAACTTCGTAATCGAGGACGAAACAATGCAGATACGATGCAATCTGAGGCCCCCTTCGAATGCTCACAGACTACATCCTGCGAGGGATGGTCTGATGGATGATGATGTGGTCGGAGTCAGCGGCCATTTCATGATTGGAGAAGGGAATCCTCTGTTCCTAGTTAGCGACATACATTTGCCACCAATGGGTAGACACTCAAAGTCCGCTGCCAGTGTCGATGAGGCCGTTTCAGCCGCCTTCCTCTCTGATGTCCATGTTGGGAGCAAGACCTTCCTAGCCCCACAGTGGGAGAAGATGGTAGAGTGGTTCAAGACCGACCCGCTTGCTAAGACAATCAAATACTTCGTAATCAATGGAGATGGAGTCGACGGAGTTGGGATATACCCCGGACAGGAACGCCATCTTGCCATTACTGACCTGTTTCAGCAGTATGGCGAACTTGCTCGCCTGCTCGAAGATTTGCCCGATTGGGTTGACCTGATTATTCTACCAGGTAACCATGATGCTGTGCGGCCAGCCGAGCCGCAGCCGGCATTGGATCCCGAAGTTCAGCAGGATTACTCAGATGCAGTGTTCGTGGGCAATCCGTGTGACTTCAGCCTGCATGGAGTCAGAGTATTGTCGTATCACGGCAAGAGCATCGATGACTTCGTTGCCACCCTGCGCTCAGTGACCTACTCCTCTCCAGAATTAGCTATGAGAGCGATGCTGGAGCGCAGGCACCTAGCCCCCTCTTGGGGAGGCAAGACACCCCTGTCGCCCGAGCCAGAGGACAGACTGGTTATCTCTACAGTTCCGGACATCTTCGTCACAGGCCACGTACACGGCCACTATGTCGGCAATCACAAGGGCGTGACCATGGTGCACAGCTCGACTTGGCAGGACCAGACTGACTACCAGCGCATGCTTGGTTTCCAGCCCAAGCCGTGCATACTGACTATAGTCAACCTGCATACCCACGCTACTGCGTCAATCCCCTTCGCCTGATTGGGGAAAGGACTCACCCTCGAAGATATGCTCCCAGATGTCCCGCAGGTCCTTACTTTCGACCATTGGAACTCCAGCATTCTCGAATGCGTCTCTAGCTCTCTGCCTAGCTGGATTGAAGCCAATGAACCGAGAACCCGGGATCATCATTGACAGATCGGTACTCGAATCGCCTACAGAGACTATGCTAGTTGGAACTAATTCCTTGATTCTGGATAATTTCTCCACCATGATGCCCTTATCATGAGAGTTCACCTTGGTCGGAGCAGGCCCCTGCAACCATCCCTCATCGTCCCACTCAAATCCATTCGCGGCCCAATCATCAACGCTCAGCATATTGGCGATGACGCCAACGAATACATCGACCCCCGCAGATACTATGGCGACGAACACGCCTCTTCGATTCAACTCCTCAACAACATCTCGCGATCCTTCCATCAGGTTGATGCCGGAGTAGCAGCGCATGATGTCATCACGGTGAATTCGCGGCTGGACATCTGTCCACAGTCTGATATCGTCGGCCATGAACTCGTCATCAGTAATTTCTCCATTGAGAAACCTCTCAAGCATCACTAGATTCTCTGTTCCGAAGTAGTCGTGAATATTCTGCCATGACGAGCCATTGTCTGTAAGCACCCCGTCGCAGTCGAAAACGACTGCTCTCACCTCGGACATGTATCGGGCCGGGGCATTAGGAGTATAGTCCCTGCGAGTCAGAGGTTTATGGCCGTGGATTCACTGCGGTCACCATGGTTGACCCGGGCAAGGCAGTAAAGGTCAGGATGCTGTTCTTCGGACCCCTAGCCGAAAGCATAGGTCAAAGGGAGATTGAGGTGACTCTGGAGTTGGGCACTACAGTTGAGCAACTCCTCGAGAGATTCGATTTAATCGGACATCTAGAACAAGGTCTCAGGGTTGCCATTGATGGCCAGATTGGAGACTCTTTGGACACCCCTCTTACAGATTCGTCGGAAGTAGCCCTGCTCCCTCCTGTATCCGGCGGATGATGCACGCAACAGCCGAAGCATTTGAACGATGAAACCCTCGCCTAGATTCGATAACATGGCAATAGGGACCACTGAAATCGCAATCTTGGTCGGTGCTTTCGTACTTCTGTTCGGAGCCAAGCGTATACCCGATCTCGCCCGAGCAATGGGGTTGGCGAAGGGAGAGTACCAAAAGGCGGTGAGCGAAGTTTCTAACCCCTCTACAGCAGAACAAGATATGGACAGAGGCGGGATGACTCAGGAAGCCGCTGAAGAGCAGTGATTATCTCAGACGTCTTAGGGCCAACTCCGACCCACAATCTCGACAATTCCCGAGGTTCCTATCTGAATTGGGATTTTTCGGTGCATCAGCAACCCATCCGCAACCAGAGCATCGTAACTCCCATGACCACATCGAGCGAATCCCTTCGGTTTTCACTGATGACCATGCGATTCCCCCCAACTCGCACAGATTTTGCAATCTATAGTCATCTGTAACTAGAATGGCCCCCCTCTCTAAAGTTAGGGCCAGAAGTTCGAAATCAACGTTTGAAAGGCCTGCCATGTCACCAGTTGAGGTAGCCAGGTCTCTTGCTATAGCGAGCGCATCTTCGCTCGGAGTCTCCCAATTCAAATCAGCCGCTTCCACAGCGAGTTCTCTGTCAGGCGATATACGGACCAATTCAGACCTTTGCCCTGGGACCACAAAACCTCCTCTCATACGCTCTACTGGCCATGCTAGAAGGGCAGCGGTATCCAGCACCTCGCCAGAAGCCATGTTCTCGCGCCGGCAAACAGCGATATAGGCTCGTCTACGAGTACTACGGTTGCCGTGGGAAAGCAACGTATATCCCGAACACAGCGGAGCCCGGGGCGTGCTGGAAGACCTGACTGATTCGATTATCGACTGGGCTGATGGTTTTGGACTGCTGGGTCTCGCCATAGTTTCGGCTACGGAAGCAGCATTCCAACCAGCACCTCCTGACCTACTAGTCCTGCCGATGGTCTTGGGTGCTGACAACTCAATGGAGATATTGATAATCGTGCTAGTGGCTACTCTCTCAAGTGTCCTCGGAGCGATTGGAGGATATGGGATAGGAGTCTATGCAGGAAGGCCACTGCTCGAGAGATTTGCCAGTGAGAAGACAGTTAGCAGACTCGAGAACCTGACTATCAGATACGGCTCAGCAGGAATTTTCCTTGCTGCAGTATCGCCGATTCCGTACAAGGCATTTGCGTGGGCGGCAGGAGCAGGCCGAATGGATCTGCGCCTGTTCATCCTAGCAGGTTTGTTGGGCCGAGGCCTCCGATTCGGGCTAGCAGGCCTGGTATTGGGAGTGTGGGGTGATGAATTCCTCACTTTGATGGAGAATCCAATGGCTTGGCTGTTAGGCAGCGTAGTCGGACTAGTGATGTTCATTCCTCTTGCGAAGTGGTGGGTTGAATTATCTAATTCAGAGGATGCTAGAAACCAATCACTTTGACGAATCGTTATGGGGGGGATGTCCCTCGTCACCTTGTCGCTCCTGTAGTGTAGTTCGGTCCATCATTCCGGGTTTTCATCCCGGCGACTCGGGTTCGAATCCCGACAGGAGCACCATTAGTCCACTTCGTGAACGACAGTATGAATCCCTTCCAAGGCAGCCCTGTCGATTACTATCCTAGTCCATTTGCTCGTGGGCGAAGGCATAGCTAGGATATGTGAAGCACCATTCAGGATTTTCTCAGTCAGAGTTTTGGGAGCCTCAGACCTCCCACTGTCGACCAGACTGCGAGCGGGATTACTCCATTCCTCTGTGAATACGGCGATCGGAACTGAGTTATTGTCAGCCCAACGCTCGGCCATGTAGTCTACGCCACTTGCTCCGCCCACGATTATCATGTCAGGATATCCGTTTTCCTCTATCCAAGACTCCACAAATTCCTCGAAGATCATGAAGTCGTAGAATCTACTCGAACCGACGATTGCGAGGTTGATAATTTCCCCATCGCGGTTGAGGTCCTGACTACCGAGCCGGACGACAGTATCCTGTCCAGAGGTTCCCGCCATGGCGGCCGGATAGGGGTACTAGACAATAAACATCCGCTGGTGAACCCCAATTTCCTGAAAATGAGCCTTTTTTTGTCCAACTTTTTCGTGCGCTAATTCATATCGGACCGTCCGTTCGAAATGATGAGGAGAGGCCATGGTTCTTGATATCGAGGCGATTCGGGCAGACTTCCCAATTCTTGAGCGAAGACTACCCAATGGCAAGCGACTAGTCTATTTTGACAATGCTGCGACCTCGCAGAAACCACAGTGCGTAATCGACGCCATGAGTGAGTATTACGAGCACTACAACTCCAATGCGCACCGGGCAAATCATACTCTCGCTGACGAGGCGACCACGGCCCTAGAGGGCGCACGAGAGAGAATTTCCTCCTACTTCGGAACGTCTCCCGACCAGATGATTTACACCAGCGGTGCCACCGAGGCAATCAATCTGGTAGCCTATGGCTGGGCACGCGAGAACCTCAGCGAGGGTGACGTGGTCGTACTGACAGAAATGGAGCACCACGCGGACATCGTGCCATGGCAGCAGATGTCAGTGGACATCGGTATTGAGGTAAGGTATGTTCCAATAGACATCGAATCCTACACTCTGGATATGGATGCCTTCGAAGTGGCTCTAGAAGGTGCATCTCTGGTTTGTGTTGTCCACACCAGTAATGTCCTCGGAGTTCGCAACCCCGTCGAAGAAATCATCGAGAAGTCCCAAGCTGTAGGTGCTAGAGTACTAATCGACTGTGCTCAAGGAGCCCCGCATGAGAGAATCGATTTCGATACATTGGGAGCCGATTTTGTAGCTATCTCGGCTCACAAGATGGCCGGCCCCACTGGTATAGGATGTATCCTAGTGAGGCGTGATGCTATGGCCGAGATGGTTCCATTCATGACTGGAGGCTCGATGATTAAGCGTGTCACAACAGAAGGCTCAACCTTCCAAGAGGGCCACGCGATGTTTGAGACAGGTACACCACGTATCGCAGAGGCTATTGGTTGGGGTGCTGCTGTGGAATGGCTGGAGCAGTTCGACATGAAGGAGATTCATGAGCACATTAACGACGTAGCTTCGTGGACAGCTTCACAGATGCACGAAATCCCGGGCATTCGGGTTTACGGAGACCCTGGGAGAGAAGATAGCAGCGGAGCAGTTTCATTCCTGCACGAGACAATCCAGTCTCAAGATCTAGCTTTGTTACTCGACGAGGGAGGATTTGCTGTCAGGACTGGCCATCACTGCGCCCAGCCTCTGATGGACGCTTTGGGGGTGCCTTCGACTAACAGAGCTTCATTCTGGATTTACAACACAATAGAGGAAGCCGAATTTTTCGTGCAGCACCTCCGAGAGGTCGTAGACCGCTTCGCATGACGCTAGTCATGTTCAAGGCAGACAACTGTGACGACAGAGCATGGGAGATGTTAGGGCATGGCCCGAGCACCTCGACGAGATAGTTGAGGAGTTCCAAGCATGCTTTGACTCGATGGAGCGCTACGAACTGCTGTTCGAGTATGCGAAGCGCAACCCTAACCCTCTTCTGCCAGAAGAGTGGGACGATGACAACCAAGTTCACGGCTGCCAGTCCAGAGCCCATGTCGCCTGCTTCGTAGATGAGCAAGGTGGCTTTCAGATGCGTGGAGGAGCGGACGCGCAGATTGTCCAAGGACTAATGTCGGTTACCGCCATGGCAGTTAATGGAATGAGTCCCGAAGAAGTGGCCAACATGGAACCGGTTTATGCAGAGGCGATGGGCATCCAATCTTCGCTCACCCCTAGTAGGGCCAATGGATTCCTTAACATGTTCAAGCGAGTCAGAGAGGATGCCTCAAAGTTGTGTGATTAGAATGGTAAAAGAATCAGATGTTATGCAATCTCTAGGCCTGGTCGAGGACCCTGAGATGAAGATGTCAGTTACAGAACTTGGACTGATTTATGCAATCAGAATCGAGCAGCAGGACGAAGGGACACACGCCGAAATCGACATGACTCTGACCAGTCCCGGCTGCCCCGTAGCCCCTGAGATTATGTCTGCTGTGCACCGCTCAGCACTAACAACTGAGGGAATAGACAGCGTACACGTTAACCTTGTCTTCTCCCCTCCATGGGATCCCAAGGTGCACGCTAGCGAGGATGCTAAGTTTGACCTAGGAATATTCTAGGAATTCCGCGCCGCAGTGAGCGTATTCTCCATTAGCATCGCGATAGTCACTGGCCCCACTCCGCCGGGAACAGGAGTAATCCAGCCAGCAACATCAGCTACCTGCGGGTCAACATCACCAGCGAGCTCTCCATCATCCATTCTTGAGATTCCAACATCTACCACGTATGCCCCAGACTTAACCCAATCTGGTTTGATAGTGTGAGGCCTTCCTATTGCGGCGATGATGATGTCTGATTCCTTACAGATTGATTCAGCATCCTGTGTTCGCGAATGCACGATAGTCACAGTAGCATCGACTCCCTTGCCAGCGAGCATTAGACTCATCGGCATACCAACTATCCTTGATCTACCCAATACTGCAGCCTTAGCTCCAGTGAGTTGCACTCCACTATGTTCCAGCATCCTGACCACTCCTGCAGGGGTACATGGCAGAAGTCCGCTAAAGTCTCCCTGAACCAATCTTCCCAGATTGGCCGGATGGAAACCATCGACATCCTTGAGAGGAGAGATCACAGAGGCAACTTCCAATTCGTTGACATCTCCGGGTATTGGGCTCTGTACTAGGATGCCATGTACCGAAGGATCAGCGTTGAGTCCCTCAACAGTCGCGATGACCTCTTCCTGAGTCGAAGATTCTGGCATCTCTATGAGCGTACTCTTGATTCCACATCTTTCACATGCACGCTGTTTGTTGCGGACATAGACTCGGCTTGCAGGATCCTCACCCACAATCACGACTGCTAGGCGAGGTGAAATGCCTGAGTCCATGAGGTCGGCAACGCCCCTCGAGACTTCTTTCTCGATACTGGAAGCGAGGGCTTTACCATCGGCGATTGCTGCTCCCATGGCTGGCCGCGTGCAGCATCGGCCTTTGACCTTTCACAGTCGCAAATTGGAGCCCCAGGAGGGAGTCGAACCCCCGACCGTCTGATTACAAATCAGATGCTCTACCAGGCTGAGCTACTGAGGCGTAACCCGAGACGACGGACTCAGACTCTTGAACCCTACATTCTCGCACATCCTCAGTTGGGCCATATTGATGCGCCATAACTGTCTCGCATCACCATGGCGACGCTACCCGGGAGCAGAAAGGTCAACACAGTTCTCACCGCTTGGTTGTGTCTCATTCTGGGAGGCGGAATAGCACTGACATCGAACGCCTCCGATTTCGCATTAGCCACTGCAGCCCCGTTAGCAATAGCGGGGGCTGCTTTGCTGATGTTTGGACTCAGTATGGGCGAGGAGAATGAAGCGGACCCCGGCTCGGTCGCAGATTGGGAGCCCGACTCTACGAAGATGCCCGATGCTGGAAGGGTGATGTTCAGAGTCGATACTACCCTCGAACCGCCCATCCGAACATCAATTCTTTGTGGTAGGTGTGGGAAGGTAGATTGGGCCGAAGGCCAGAAGCCAAAGAGTCACACATGTAGCGAGTGCGACACGCTGCTATGGGAATCAGAGGAGGAGTAACCCACTTTCTCCCAGTTTACAATCGGCAAGCATCAAGTGGATTGCCGGATTCCGAGGGCTGCGAGTGGTTCTATGGATATCGGAAACAATGAGCGCAGGATGCTGCGTGCAATGCTCTCAGAACCATCCAAGGATTGGTCACTCGAAGAGTTACTGTCCGAGACAGGATGGGACGACCAAGTCCATGTCGCTGGCTCAGGAGCAGTGTTGGAGGAGGCTGGACTGGTATCGGTCACCGAGGATAGAGGAGCAGTAGTAAGTCTGGGTCAGGAAGGCGAGATAGCATCGAAGGATGGGCTGCTGGAAGCCCGAATCTGGGACTGGCTGGTTTCTCAGAATCCAGAAGACAGGAAAATGTCTACCCTATCCTCAACCGTCGAGCGACACGAAGCCGGCCCGGGGGTGGGCTTGCTGAAGGCATTGGGAGTCAAACTCGAGTCAGGCGTTCTGGTTGCCGACGATGAGTCGCAAATCGCATCCGCCATTGGAAACAGGTCGGCATTCATCGATTCACTATCCCAGGGATCCAAGGAGCAGTCCGAACTCGATGAGGAAATGATATCTCACTTTTCGGGCAGAAAGGGGCTAATCGTTCTAGAAGATAGGGTCTCAAGGACATGGGCCCTGACCAAGAAAGGCAAGAGCGCCGACGCCTCCGAACTCAAGGAAGTACAGATGATTGGCGAAGTAACCCCCGAGCTGCTCCAGAGTGAGGACTGGCGAGATGTCGAGTTCAAGCCGTTCGATGTAAACGCACCTGCACCCACTCCCTCGGGAGGGCGACCACATCCGATGATTGCCCTGATTGAGATGATTAGATCTATCTTCCTGGAGATGGGCTTCTCAGAGATTGAGGGCGACTTCATCCAATCGGCCGGCTGGAACATGGATGCGCTATTCATACCACAATCTCATCCTGCTAGGACGATGCAGGACACGTTCTACCTCTCCAATCCGGCCCAAGTCGATGTCGATGAGCAATACTTGGACCTCTGGAGTAAGGTGCACGAGCATGGGCATGATACTGGGAGCAAGGGATGGGGTCTCGACTTTGACAAGGAGGAGTCGAAGAAATCCCTACTGAGAACCCACACCACAGTGAATACAGTTCGCCACATCGCAGAGAACCCTGGGGAGCCCTGCAGGGTTTTCGGAATAGGAAGGGTGTTCAGACAGGAGTCGATAGATAGGACCCACCTCCCAGAATTCTACCAAATAGAAGGCATCATACATGAACCGGAGGCTAATCTTCCGATGCTGATTTCCACATTAAAGACATTTTACTCTAAGATGGGCTTCCCTGATGTTAGAGTCCGGCCCGCCTACTTCCCCTACACTGAACCTAGCGTCGAAGTCGATGTACTCTGGAAGGGAGAATGGCTTGAGTTGGGTGGCTCGGGTATTTTCCGACCCGAAGTGACCGAACCTCTAGGAACAGAGTGGCCGGTTTGCGCATGGGGATTGGGCCTTGAGCGCCTAGCAATGCTCATTCTAGAGTTGGACGATATTCGTGAGCTTTACCAGCCCGACTTAGAGAGACTGGGCAGGATGCCAATCCTCTAATTGCTACAATAACGGTGGCGAGAATCAATCCGGCCCCTCCGAGTGGAGGCCCCAAATCTGTTGGTATTGCAATCGATGAACTGGTCATGGATTGCTGCCCA
>CEUS01165330.1_pt1 | contig 27541 bp, 38 predicted proteins | sample 427031 | NCBI WGS metagenome assembly CEUS01 (sample SAMEA2622837, study PRJEB7988) | marine metagenome | biome: marine biome (ENVO:00000447); feature: marine epipelagic mixed layer (ENVO:xxxxxxxxx); material: "saline water (ENVO:00002010), including plankton (ENVO:xxxxxxxx)" | depth 140 m | reverse complement strand
ATGAGTTTCATAGCAAAAGAATATAGTGATAAAGAATTAGTGGCAACTAGAATACCACCTATGGTAGATGATGACCTGTATAAGTTTATGGACAAGTGCATATCTGTGAATACAGCAGACTTGCCTAACTTACTAGATGATTTCAAAGCTGAAATGAATGACTATGTTTTTAATAATGATGTTAATAGTTTATTTTTCTCTTCTAATGTTTTTAAACATCAAGATATCTGTATAGGATGTACACAATACATAGATGACTTATATCAAACTCACGGTTATGACAACATAATGACACTTGAAAAAGATTACAAGTATCATTGGCGACTAAACAATCAAATAAAATATTACAATTTGGAAACATTGGAACCCGGAAAGCAACTATTAATTTCTATGCCATTTCCATATTATGGAGATAAGCACCAAGATATGGATAAACTTCTAGATAGATGCCAAGAACTTGAAATACCAGTACACGTTGATAGTGCTTGGATAACAGTTAGTAAGAATATTGAATTCAATTACAATCACCCAGCTATACAGAGCTTTGCAATTAGTTTGAGCAAAGGACTTGCATTGGGTTCTCACAGGATTGGAGTACGTTGGTCAAGATCTAAAATGGCAGGACCAATTTCCATTATGAATGAGTTTAATATGAATTGTAAAAGTCTAGTTTGGATTGGTTTACAGTATATGAATCAGTTTGAACCTGGTTACTTGTGGAAGAAATATCAGAAGCATTATGATAAAATTGTTAGTGATTTCAGTTTACAACCAACAAAGGCTTTACATCTAGCTACAAGGAACAATGAGCCTGTTGGAATAAGGCCATTATTATTGTATTTGGAATATAAAAAAATTGACAACGAATAGTTAAAGTGTTATTATTATAATATGCGTAAATTATTTTATATGGGCTTGGAGCCATATGAAGGTAGATACACTCTACAACTCCAAGACTGGTCTGAAAGAGCATTTAAAAAGAGAAATATAGATTATACCGTTGTTCCTGGAACAACTATTGACAATACAAAATCAATAAGTGTTGGACAAGTACTAGATGCACACGGTAGAAGCTATTTTGGTATGAGTCAAATAATGAATCTTGTACAAATGATGCGTAATGGAGAAGTAACATCAGATGATGCAATATTCTTTGAAGATATGTTTCAACCAGGAATGGAATCATTACCATATATTCTACATCAAGTAGATGAAAAACATAGACCAAAAATATATTTGAGATGTTTAGCACAGGCAATTGATCCAGATGACTTTGTACACGTTTGGGGTATGAGCAAATGGATGAGTTTGTATGAACAACTATGTAATGAAATTCCAAATGTACATATACTTGCTACAAATGAAGAAATGGTAGCACATATGAGAATAGCAAATTGGAAAGCACCAATATATAATATTTCAGGTTTAAGTTTTGGTAAAGAAGAAGTTTTAGAAAGAGTAAACAATAAATTAACACCGTGGAGCGAAAGACAAGATAGAATTATATTTGCGGCTAGATGGGATCAAGAGAAACAACCAGGCTTTTTTATGGATATTATAGAAGAAGTTAAAGCAACTGACTGGGGTAAGGATTACGAGTTTGCTTTATGCATTGGAGGACCTTTAAGATCAAACGCACAGAAGTATGTTGACAGGGCATTAGAATTAGAAGCTAATGGCAAATTTAAAATTTATAAAGATTTAAAGAAAAACGAATATTATAATTTATTAAACAATTCTAAATTATTATTTAATTGTGCTTTACAAGATTGGGTATCAAATACTGTTAGTGAAGGTGATACTTTAGGTTGTAATGTTTTATATCCAGCATATAGAAGTTTTCCAGAGACATTTGCAAATTGTCCTGATAGACTTTATGTACCTTGGAGTAAAAAAGATGCAATTAATAAAATGAAAACATTAATAGACAAGCCACACGCAGATCAAGGTAAGATATCTGATTGGACTAACGGTACTATTGATAGAATGATTAATATAATGTTGCAAGATCATAGAGCAAATGAATGGAAACGTTCAGGAAGGGATTATAGAGACTATGCTTCAGAATCAAAATACTAAAAATGTCTTGGTTACTGGCGGAACTGGCTATGTGGGAAGCCACGTATGTAAGTATTTGTTTGAGCAAAAGTATAATGTATTTGTGTTAGATAGAAATGTCAATGCAAGACCATTTGCAAACAGATTTGGTACGTATTACAATTTAGATTACAATAAAGAAGAAGATTTAGAACAAATTGATAATATTATTATAGCTAATAATATATCTACAGTATTTCATTTAGCGGCAAATAGTTTAGTAGGTCCATCTGTAACAGAACCATTAAAGTATTATCGTAATAATGTACAAGGAACTTTAAATTTATTAGAATTGTGTGTAAACAACAATATAAAAAAGTTTGTGTTTGCATCTACGTCATCAGTTTATGGAGATGGACATCAACCACCTATATCAGAAAAAGCAAAAACTCAACCATTAACAAGTTATGGAAGATCTAAACTAATGATAGAAGGTGTTTTATCAGACTTTCATAGAGCTTACGGAATAAAATCTGTAGCATTAAGATTGTTTAATGTTTGTGGATCAGCACCAGACTATGATTTAGGAGAAGTTAGAATTAAGCCAACACATTTAATACCAAATTTAGTTGAAGTAGTAGCAGGGAGAAAAGAACATTTTTCAGTATTTGGTAATGATTATGCTACACCAGATGGTACAGCAATAAGAGATTATACTCATATATGGGATGTTGCAAAAGCATTTGGTAATGCAGATCAATTACTTGATAGGGAGGACGGTCATTTCGTTTTTAATATTGGAGCAGGAAAAGGTTTTAGTGTTAAAGAAGTTATAACTGCAATGGAAAAAGCGGTAGGTAAAGCAATACCAATCAAAGAAGAACCAAGAAGAGAAGGAGATCCATCTCATATCTCAGCTGATGTGAGTAAAGCACAAGAGCTTTTAAAATGGTATCCAACACATTCAGAGATTGACACCATATGTCAAGATACTGTAAACTGGCTTGATAGTGAAACATACAAAAAAATTGACTTGGAGAAGATACCATCGTGATAACGGTCATCCTCGACCATAACTCGGAGAAATAATATGACAAAAATAAGTGACGTAATAAAAAGAAGGCTTATAGAAGCTGGAGCAAAATTTACTGCGAATGATAACATTAGCAAATATATTAATGATGATGAAATGAAAGCTTTACAAAAAGAAGTTGAAAGCGAATTCCAAAATGTTTTAAGTTCATTAGTTATTGATACAGAAAACGATCATAACACAAAAGAAACTGCTAGAAGAGTTTCTAAAATGTGGATACAAGAAGTATTTGGTGGTAGATATAAGAAACCACCTAAGATTACAGCATTTCCAAATTTAGGATATAAAAGTTTATATACTAGTGGACCAATTAGTATTAAGTCTACCTGTGCTCACCACTTTCAAAACATTGTAGGTAAGTGTTGGGTTGGTATTATTCCAAATGGTGAAGTAATTGGATTATCTAAATTTAATAGAATAGTTCATCACATAGCAGAAAGACCACAAATTCAAGAAGAAATGACTACACAGATTGCTGAAGCTTTACAGACTTATGCAAAAACAAAACATATTGCGGTGTTATTAAAAGCAGAACATCATTGTATGACACACAGAGGCGTAAGAGAACACGAAAGTGATATGACAACAGCGATTATGTTAGGTGCATTTAAAGAAGACCCAGCGGCAAGAGAAGAATTTTATGATATTTGTTTAAGTATGAAAGGCCACAAGTAGTGAGAATCAATACAGAACCAAAATTAAATTTTGAAGACGTTTTATTACAACCAAAACGTTCTACACTTTCATCTCGTAAAGATGTAGATATGACTCGTAAGTTTACATTTAGAAATTCAGGTAAGGTAATGAACTTTACACCAGTCTTTGCAAGTAATATGGATGGTGTTGGTACATTTAGTATGGCAAGAGTATTGCAGGAATATAAAATGATGACTGTAATAACAAAAACTACTAAACTAGAACAATGGAAAGCGGCAGTAGGCAATGGTGTAAGACTACAAAGTGTTTCAGTATGCACAGGAACAAACAAAATGTTTGATGATGAAGCAGAAGATTATTTTACTATGCAAGAAGTATTAAAAAGTTTTCCTGATATTAAAATGATTACAGTTGATGTAGCCAATGCTTATCATCAAAATATGGTTGGCTTTATTGAAAAAATTAGAGAAGACTATCCAGAAAAGGTTATTGTAGCAGGTAACGTAGTAACACCTGAGATGACAGAAGAATTAATTATTAGTGGTGCTGATGTAGTTAAAATTGGAATAGGACCAGGTTCGGTTTGTACAACAAGAACTATGGCAGGTGTAGGCGTACCACAATTTTCAGCAATATTAGAATGTGCAGATGCGGCCAATGGTGTTGACGGACACATAATGGCAGATGGTGGATGTACACAACCAGGAGATATTGCAAAAGCATTAGGTGGCGGTGCACATATGGTTATGATAGGTGGTATGTTAGCAGGACACAATGAATCAGAAGTAGAAGCAAAAGACGGTGTAAGAGAATTTTATGGAATGAGTTCAGATAGAGCTCGTGAAGTACACGGCAAAAGAAAAGATGGGTATAGAGGAAACGAAGGACGATTAATTCATTTACCTGACAGAGGACCTGTACAAGATACAGTAGAAGATATTTTAGGCGGAATAAGATCAGCTTGTACTTACATTGGTGCAAGAAGATTAAAGGATATGCCAAAGTGTGCAACCTTTGTAACAACTCACAATGTAATTAATAAGGTATATGAAAAATATGGACAGTAATGTTGAAGCAGATATAAACAAAAAACTTATTACTCAAGCTACGGTATCTTCATACTTGAGTATTATTGCACAAAAAATGAAAAACGATAACTTTATGCCTGACATAGTTATTGGATTAAGCAGAGGAGGTCTTCCACCTGGAATAATGATGAGTCATTATTTAAAAAAACCATTTATACCTTTTGAAACAGCATTAAGAGATTTTCCAGTTTGGAAAAGTAATACGACAGCACTTGGATCAGTAAAGAAAGTATTAGTTATTGATGATATTTGTGATACAGGTGATACTTTTAAAAAATTAAAAGATGAATTAAGTAAAGAGTTACCAGACCTAGATGTTAAATTTGCTAGTTTGCATTATAATAAGCCAGCAAGTTTTAAACCAAACTGGTATGGTACGTTAATAAACAAAGATATAGATGATGTATGGGTAGTATATCCTTGGGAAGATTGGTGGGAAAGAGATACTATTGAAAATACATTAGTAAACGAAATGTTAGGAAATATATAATGAGTGATGATAAAAAATGGCCTTGGGAAATTTATAATGAAGAAACTAAAGGTTATAACAAGTACCCAGAAGAACATAAAGAAGCAGTATGGTGGTTAAATTCTAAACCAATTAAAGATGAACCTTGCTATTCAGTTTTTATGGACAAGTATCCAGCAGTTGAAGGCCATAGATTATATATTCCAAAGACTAAAGACGCACCAGGTATGATTGGTTTGTGTTTTCAAGAAGCATTTAGAGACGGACAGGAAATGGTTAATGAAGGAAAGATTGACGGTTTCAATCTTGGAATAAATCAAAATGAATCTGCTGGACAAAGTATATTTTGGCCACACGTACATTTTATTCCGCGGAAAAAAGGTGATGTAACAAATCAAAGAAATGCTGGTACACGAATGTCGGTGTATTCTATAGATCCTTACAATCCAGAAAACAACAAGTAGGTTGACAAAAATGCAACCTTGTGTTACTATTCAATAAAACAATCAACAAAGAAATATATTAATTATGGAAAACAGAAGAATACCACAAGTAACCTTTAAGGCTAGAGAAGGCGATGAAGATGCAATTGGCGGATGTAATTTTATTGGTGGGACTTGGAAAGACCTAACATCAGATGATTATTTTAAAGGTAAAAAAGTAGTATTATTTTCTTTACCAGGAGCATTTACTCCTATTTGTAGTTCTCAACAACTACCAGGATACCAAGAAAAATACGATGAAATTAAAAATTTAGGTATTGATGAAGTATATTGTATATCAGTAAATGATGCATTTGTAATGAACTGTTGGTTTAGAGATCAAGATATTAAAAACATAAAACCAATAGCTGATGGAAATGGGCATTTTACAAATGGTATGGGTATGCTAGTTAATAAAGAGCATTTAGGTTTTGCACATAGAAGCTGGAGATATTCTGCTGTAATTAATGACGGTGTTATTGAAAAAATGTTTGTAGAACCTGGAAAAAACGATAAAGGTGAAGATATGGATCCATTTACAGTATCAGATGCCGATACAATCATAGCATATCTAAAAGGTTAACATACAATAAATACGAGTATGAAACTCGTTGAACTTATAATCACTGAAAATATTGCTACACATCAAGATGTTCAAGCATTTGTGTCTAAATTAAATGACCCTAGACTTAAACTTGCTACAAAAGACGGGTTTCCTACACATATAAGAACTACACAAAAAGGTGGGCAAGGCTTAACAAAAGCCCAAGCTGAAGAATTAATTGGACTTCCTTTAAAAACAGAAGTAGGTATAACAACAAAAATATCAAACACTTATTCAACAAATAGTTTTTTATATAATGGCAAAACTTATTATATTGTTACATTAAATTCAGCTGTTAACCCAGCAAGTGGACAAAATATTCCAGTATTTCAAAAACAAGAAACAACGCCAGTTGGATTAGGCTTACAAAAAAGTTATACAGGTGTGAATTTTTTAATTAAAGATTTGCAGAACAAAATTTCTGCAAAATATAAAGATGAACGAGGCAAATTATTATTACATTTATTAAAAAATGCAGTTGGATATAGATCTGGAAAACAAACACCATTGCCAGAAGATTTAGCATTCTTGTTTACTGTTAAACAAAATATAAACAATGTAAGTCAAAACTTTGGAGAGTGTTTAGCACCAATTGTTTTTGGTAAACCTAATAACAAAGTTGAATTTCCCTCAGGCAATGAACCAATAGTAGATGTTAAACTTAATAATACTAGTATTGCAGTAAAAAGTTTATCTGGATCGGGGAACTCATTAGTAAAAATGGCTGATGTTATTGATGCTTATCAAGATACAATAGATCAAAAAGATTTGAAAAAAGTTGCACAATATAAAATGATTAAAAAGATGGCTGATCCTAATCGTAAAGTTATTGATTTAATTGTTGAACTTGCACACGATATAAGTTCTCCAGAAATGACAGCATTTAAAACTAAAACTAACCAACCAGTAACAAATTATTCACAACTTGAATCAGCACTACAAGGTATACTCATAAGAAATGGAAGACCTGTGTCTTTTGATGCTATGATGAAATTTGTTAAACAGATTATGAGTGCAGGTGGTGGCAAGACAGTTGGAATACCAAGAGATATCTTAAGTAGAGGTCCAGCAAAATATAAAAAGAAACCAATAAAATACGTAGCATTAATGATGACATATGGTTTTGGAATAGGTGTTAAGAACGTTATCCAAAAAGGTGTAGACAAAGATAGCTATGCAGAACTAATGACTGATATAATGAAAAATGTAAAAGCGAGTGCTGGTTTTATTAACATTAGCCCAGCTGGAATCATTGAAGGAAAAATCCAACCATTTTCCACTTTGAAATTTACATTTGATTATCACGCATATACAAGTAATCCTGGAAATAATAGACCTGGATTTGTTATAGCTGGATAACATAGTTACTTGACTTTTTTCTAAAATCGTTTATAATACATTATGGACAAAGTAATGGAAGAGAAAAGATATTATTACTCGGAAATATTTCACTCTATACAAGGTGAAGGACATTATACTGGAGTACCAACAGCTTGGTTAAGATTTTTCTTATGTAATTTACAATGTAATGGATTTGGACAAGTAGATCCAACAGATCCAGACAGTTATGAATTACCATTTGAAGATTTTGATGTAAGTTCTGTGGAAAGAGTTGAAGATTTACCTGTATGGGATAAAGGTTGTGATAGCAGTTATACTTGGGCAAAAAAGTTTAAAGGTTTAATGGGACAAGAAACGCCAACTGTACTAGCAAACAAATTAGTTGATATAATGAAAAATGATTCAAATCCTGAAGGTTTGTTTTTACATCCAGTAACTAATCAAAGACAACATTTATGTTTTACAGGTGGTGAGCCATTAATGATTACAGGACAAAGAGCAGTAATTGGAATTTATGAAGAATTAAAAAAGCAAAACAACTTACCAGAATCAATGACATTTGAAACTAATGGTACACAAAAACTAAGACCAGAATTTATAAATTGGGTGAACTCAATTGATACAGAAGTATTTTTTAGTGTAAGTCCTAAACTTTGGACAGTAGCAGGTGAAAAACCTGAAAAAGCAATTAAGCCAGAAGTAGTTGCAGAATATTACAATTTATCTAAAGCAGGACAATTGAAATTTGTAGTTGGTAATACAGATGATGAATGGAATGAAATGGAGTCTGTTATAAAACAGTTTAAAGATGTAGGTGTTAAATACCCTGTATGGGTAATGCCAACAGGTGCAAGAGAAGAAGAACAAACAGCCACAGCCGGCGGAGTGGCGGAAAGAGCATTTAAGAGAGGATATAATGTGGCGGCAAGAGTTCACGTATATTTGTTTGGAAATGCAATAGGTACTTAATATGGTAAAAAGAAAGTTTACAAAAAAATCATCTGGTCTTTATGTACCAGCAAAGAAAAAAGAAGTAAAGCCAAGAAGAAACTGGTTAGAAAGAAAGCTAGATGAATATAATCATACTATGGAATTGATTAGAACAATATTGCCATTAATAATTTTAGTAATACAAGTAATAATACTAATGAAAATATTATGATAGAGATAAAAGACATTTGGTTTAAAGCAGAAGACTTAACACAGAGTCTTACAGATAAAAGCCCTGAGTATTTTAAAATATTAATTAAGTTTTCAAAAACAGTTGTAATGTTTGTAATTTGCTCAACTATATTTTTAGGACTTTTAACGGTTGCTGGATTTTTTGGATTAATGATATGGATTAATAGTAAAATAAATCCAAAAAAACCTGAAGTATATAAACAAGAAATTGAACCAGAAGTGGAAGAACAGTCGGATTTTTCAAATAAAGAACCAATAAGTGAAATTGAAAAATTGCGTAAAGATGGATTGATGTGAACTATAAAAAATGGTTGATTTCTAGAATAAAGATGTTACAATATAGTAATGTAATATTTTTTCCAATTGAAAAAACAATTACAGATGAGGACAAAAAATATGGAACAAAAAATAAAAAAACCTTTTATTCTTACAAAAGCTTATTGGAGTTTAAAAGGAAACGAAAAAAAGATAGCTGAAGCTAAACATACTCTTGCTGGAGAACAGCTAGAAAGAAGATTAGTTGAACTTGAAAATATTAATGATAAGGATAGGCAATTAAAAATTCTTGATATTGATAGAAGATTTGGTAAATTATCTGAACTAGAGTTTAACAAACAATCAGCGACTGTTAAAGATGAACCATATGTAGGTGTAGTTAATACTCACTTCAACCCTAAAGATCCAAAAAATGGTTTTTTTGAATTGGATTGGAATCAAAAGTTTATTGACAATTTAGCTGAGAACGGCTATGTTGCTGAAAAAGAAGAAGACGCAGTAAACAAATGGTTCAATGATCTTTGTAAAAATATTATGTTAGAAGATATGGATCAAGATGTACTTGATGCTATGAAAGAAAACATAGAAGAACAGAAAAAAGATCTAGGGGATGGAAAAGTTGAATATAGTTAAGTCATTTTTCAAAAGTCGTAAAAGAGTAATTTTAGATAGGAACAATGATAGCGAATATCTTATTAGATACTATTTGTTTTTAAAAGATAGAAAATCATTTCCATTTAATATTACTTTGCATAAAATTTTAATGAGTGATGAACCAACGTTACATAATCATCCTTGGAATTGGGGAGCATTAATAGTTAAAGGTGGATACTGGGAACATACTCCAAACGGAAAACTTTGGAGAGGACCAGGCTCTATTAGATTTAGAAAAGCAGATGATTTACATTGGTTAGAATTAGAAAAAGATAAAAACGGAAATGAAATTCCTTGCTGGAGTTTATTTTTTATGGGTAAGCAACAAACAGATTGGGGATTCAAAGTTAAAGATAAAATAGTTAATCACGAGAAATATTTAAAACAATGAAAACTTACTTACTAGTAGACACGCAAAATATGTTTTTTAGAGCAAGACACGTAGCTCAACGTGGAGCAAGTCTTGATGAAAAAATTGGATTAGCATTTCATATAATGTTTAACTCAATTAAAAAAGCTAACAATATGTTTAGTGGTGATCACGTTGTATTCTGTTTAGAAGGACGTAGTTGGCGTAAAGATGTTTATGAACCATATAAAAAGAATCGTAAAGTTGTTTTAGATAAAAGGTCACCGGTAGAACAAGAAGAAGACACTTATTGGTGGGAAGCTTATAATGACTTTTTAGATTTTTTACAAGAACAAACTAATTCAACTGCTATTAGGTCTAGTGTAGCTGAAGCTGATGACGTTATTGCTTTATGGATTGAAGCACACAAAGATTCTAAAAACGTTATTGTTAGTACTGATAGTGATTTTTATCAATTAATAAGTCCTACAGTTAGTTTATATAATGGAATGACTAATCAAATTATAACAGCAAACGGATTTTATGATGAAAAAGATAATCCAGTAATGGATAAAAAAACTGGACAACCTAAAACAGCACCAGAACCAGAATGGTTATTATTTGAAAAATGTATTAGAGGTGATAGTAGTGATAATGTTTTTACAGCATTTCCAAAAGTTAGAAAAACTAAAATAAAAGAAGCATTTGATGACAGACACAATCAAGGATTTGTTTGGAATAATTTTATGTTATCTAAATGGGTAGACCACAATGGTAATGATATGGTTGTAAAAGATTGTTATGAAAGAAATAAACAGTTGGTTGATTTATCTCAACAACCAGATGAAGTTAGAACAAATATTTTAACTGAAATTGTTAGAGCACAAAATTCAAAAACTATAGAACAAGTTGGAGTTAGGTTTATGAAATTTTGTAACAAATATTCTTTAGAGAAACTAGCACAAAATCCAACTGAACACGCAAAATATTTAAACAAGGCTTATAAATGAAATACGCAAAACCAGTAATTAAGGATAAGTTTTGGATAGTAAAAGATGATAATGTTAATATAGCAACTATTGAAAAAAGAAATAACGACTATGTTGTGATTAAAGACAGTATCAAAACAAAGTATTCTACTGAATCAGAAGTATCAAATGATTTTGGAGAAGATATTTTTGCCAATCAACCAAAAGAAGCAAAGTTAATTAAAGAAGCACACGATATTGAAGGCTATCCAACTAAAGTTATGCCATATAATATTGAGTGGTTTGATAGGATTCCCACATTTACTAAAACACCAAATTCAGATGATAGATATTGTGCTGGTTATTATGGAGTTAGATTTGAAGGTGGAATCTTCTTTTCTCATAACCCAAAATTAGCAACATTAACGGAAAAATGTATAGAATTTCTTGGTCCTTATAAGAATGAGATGGAAACAAACATAAATATTAGTACAAAGAAAAAAGAAGTAAAACAGGAAATTTAATATGTCTTATAAAAATATAGAAGAGTTTAGCAAAATGGTAAAAAATTCTCAAAGTCTAAGACATAAGGAAATGCGTTTACAGACAGACCAAGCAGTTTTAATTTTAAGTGAAATAACAGAAATATTAGCAAAGAAATTTCAGAAGAAACCAACATTTAAAGAAACTAAAACACAGGACTTGTCATACGATGCTGGCGGGTTCTAATGAAAAGATTTATAGTTGGCTTTATTTGTTTCATATTCGTGAGCTGTACGGCCTACGGTGATCACTATACAGATATAGCAGATAAAGAAAAGTGGAATGAAATTAAAAGTGCTGTGGTTTTAATTACTACAGAGATAAAACAAGACGTACGTCAACCAGATGCTAATCCTTTTGATAAGTTTTTAAATCCTAATGATAAAGATGATGGTACTTCTCCGGAAAAAAAGACACCCGTTGATCCAGAAGATGTTAATCCGGAAAACTCATCACATCAAGCAGATGACAACTCACCGGCAGTTCCAAGCGGAATGGGTACTGGATTCTTTATTGATGAATATCACATTGTAACAAACTATCACGTAGTAAAAGAAAGAAATGGTAAAGCTGATATTAAAGTTTATACTTACAATTATCCATTTGTAATAGATGATGTAACTTTAATAGGCTATGATGAAGAAATTGATATTGCAGTACTAAGAATAAACAAAAAAGTAGAGCATACTGTTCTAGACTGGGAAACAGAAAGACCGTATGCTGGACAAGAATCTTGGGCAGTAGGACACGGTGCTGGACAAATTTGGTCAATAACTTATGGAGTGATTAGTAGCACTTATAGACCAAATTATAGTGCTAGTACTTTTATACATTATTGGCAAACAGATACAGTTATTAATTCAGGTAATAGCGGTGGTCCTTTATTAGATGACAATGGACACGTTATTGGAGTTAATACTTTAATTATAAGTCCAACAAAATATTATGTTGGTTATGGATATTCAGTACCAGGTAAGTTAGCAAAAAGAGTAGTTGATCAAATCATTGAAACAGGTTATCACGTTAAGCCATCAATTGGTATAATAATGGGTACTGTTGATGATGAAGATAGATATCTAGAATTAATGGAACAGGAACTAACATCTATTTTAGAAATTAAAGAAGTGTTAGGAGGTACTCCTGCAGAACATTTTGGAATTCAAACTGGTGATATTATAACTAAAGTTGATGGACAAGAAGTTTCAGTAACACCTGAAGTTATAGAAATATTATGGGACAAGATGCCAGGTGATGAATTAGAAATAGAAATATTTAGAAACGGACAATTTTTAACAATAACAATAGTACTAGATCAAGCGGCTCCGGCCACTCCTAGAGATTTTTCGGGAAGGTAACCAATGTCAAAAATAGTAGTATATAGCAAAAATATGTGTGGCTATTGCGTAAAAGCTAAATCAGTTTTAACGAGTAAAGGCTTAGAATTTGAAGAAATTAATATAGAAGAAAAGCCAGAAGCTCGTGAATATGTTATTAGCCAAGGGCATAGATCTATGCCACAAATATACGTAGACGGTAAAAGTATTGGTGGATATGCTGATTTATTAAAGTACGTAGATAGCTTGTAATAGCATAAATACTAGTATGATTAATGCTAATGACTCAGTAAACAACCATTTTAAAATACATCGAAGTGCTTCGCTTCTTGATGTATTGATTGAATTTGACAAATTTTTAGACGACTTAAACGTTTATTCATATGATAACTGGTTGGATGGCGAAGTAGTAGATGGACCACATCTTACTAGATATTGGTGCGAAGTATCACTTATGTATCCATATGAACAAATGCCAGATCCATCTGGAGGAGAACGTTTACTTGGTAAAAAATGTAAAGTTTACTATAAGGAAGATTATTATTTAGAACCTAGAGAAGTTAAAACGCCTGATGATTATGAAGTAGGCACTAGAAAACCTAAAGCAGATAAGATTCCAGTTTGGGTCGTTAAAATTAAGCTACCAAAAAAATATGTATTAACTTATGATAGAACCGAAGCAGATCAAGAAGAACTTGCTAAAGGTTTCCAACAAGGATTAGACGATGAGACTAGACAATCTGGTAACGCCGATACAGAAGCAGACATCTAAAATAGATGAAGGTTTAAGACCTGGTGATTTAGAACACCTAATCAAACCAAATGTATCTATTGATGAGTTTGAGCCTAAAAGCGGACAACCTGATAATGTCGTAGTAATTGGTTTTTATGCTGAAGACCAAGAACCAGCAAATGATTTAGCATCATTTATTGAACGTGGCAGTCATAATATTCTCGATACTGAAGTATCACCAGCACCAGACGAAAATGGAAATTATATGATATTTGTAGAAATGAACAGAGATCAATCAATGTTTGATACTACTACAAAAATTTTAAAAGATATTTCTAAATTAGTTGATGTTGAGAATTGGGAAATTAAATTTTATGGTAGCGACAATACAATAATACTTAATAAGGAGTCAATGTAATGATAAAAAAATTAATGGAATTTGACGCAGTAGAAGGAATAGGTATTGTATTATTTTGTTTGTTAGTAATAGCATTCGGGCCAATTGCAAAACTTGTTGCTTACGCAGGATTCGTTTACGGAATTTACAAAATATATAAATCAATATCAAAATAGTTTATGTGGGAATATATCACACAAATGGCAACTGACCGGCTGTGGATTTATACGGCTTTAGCAGGTGCAACGTTTGGAGCATTGTTTATCGCATATATGCGAAACACTAGAGCGGCTGTTTGGGTTTACGGCAAGTGGGACGCAATGATAGATTTCTTTAGAGATAGATACGGTTGGACTTGGCTTAATCAAGACTTAGGTGCTTGGAGAAAAGTACATCCACAATTAACAAAAAAAGTAGACGATATTGAAAAACGTTTAGAAAAGCTCGAAGGCAAAAAGAAATAATGTCAAAAGATTACTCAATGCCAAAATTTGATATGGCACTAGCTATTAGATTGGCCGGTGTTAGTGAAGCGGCCTATACGGCTCCAAAAGTTTTTACTCATAAATTAAGAGCTTTAGATATGCCAGATCACAAATTTAAATTAATTTCTAAAGATAATGCACAGGCTTATATTATGTGGAAAGATATTGCCAAGACAGCAGATCCAAAGAAAACAAAGCAAAAAGTTAATTCAGAAGTTATTATAGCTTGGAGAGGAACAGAACCAGGTGAATACAAAGACGTAATGGCAGATTTAAAATTTAGAAAAAAGACAAGTAAGTTTGGTGGTAATGTTCATAGAGGCTTCAAAGGTTATGTTGATAAGATATACGATGAAGTTGAAAAAGAAGTTTTGAAAATTATTGACGGAAAGTGGTGTAACATTTATGTAACTGGACATTCATTAGGTGGTGCAAGTGCTGTACTTTGTACAAATAGATTAGAAGAAAAATTTCACGTAAGAGCTTGTTATACTTACGGAGCACCAAGACCAGGTGGATGGAAATATGCAAATAGTGTTAAATCAAATATCTATAGAATTAGAAACAATAATGATTTAGTAACAAAAGTACCACCAGCAATATTTGGATACAAACACGTTGGTAAGTTTTGTTACATTGATACAAAAGGTGATTTAAGAACTGGAAAAGTAAGTTTCGCTGTATTGTTTAAAAATTGGGTAGCAGGACAGTTACAAAGATTAGGAGATGGTTTACGAGACCATTCAATAGGTGAATATTATACAAAATTAAAATTCGCTAAACGTAATCATAAGGACAACTAAGATGGAGTATTTTGAACTACCTCAACTTCGTGTTGATAATGAAGCTCATATCAAAGCAATTGATGAATTAAAAGATAAGTTTCAACCTGTAGATTTAAATTATGCAGGTCATCAAGTAACTTATGAACCAGGTGTACCTGTTGATGAAAATGAACACAAATGGGTTTATTATCAAGATAGAGATCACGGTGCAACGTTTGGATCTATAGTACAAGATATAATAAATGAAACAGCAAGAGTTTTAAACATACCAAAAGAACTAATTGTAAGACAACAATATACTAAAATGAAGCCAGGCTGGTCGTTAGCAATACATAGAGATGTTGCTAGGCAAGTTGCTTTATTAATTGAATTTAAAAAAGACGCAAATGGTTCTATAACTTGGTATGATAATAATGGTAAAGAAACAAAACAATTAATGTATACCCACCCTGTTGTAGTTAATACAAGACAATTACATAGTGCAAGTGCAGGTAATACAATAGAAAGATACGGATTCCAAATAGATTTTAATTACGATATGGGCATAGATGAAATTTATAAATACTATAAACAATCACCTGTATATGAAATGGGAGCTGTGAAAATATAATGTTTGGATGGTTTGGAGTTATAAAATACGTTTTAATACTTTCAATAGTAGCTGGAGGAATCGGCTATGTGTATAAGTTACGAGCGGACAATGCCATATTAAAAGCTAATGCAATTAAAATGGAAATGGCATATGAAGTACAAGAAAAAACTATTGCAAAACAAAAAGAAGATTTTGAAGAGATATTAAAAGCTAACAAGCAAATGAATATTTTAGTTCAAAACTTAAAAGAAGATTTACAAAATTTAGATAAAAGATTTAACAAGAACAACAGAGACATTGGTAAACTTGCAGAAAAGAAACCAGGTCTAGTTGAAAAAATTATAAATGGTGCAAGTGAAAGAGCAAAAAGATGTGTTGAAATAGCATCTGGATCTCCTTTAACTGAAGCGGAATTAAATGCTACAAAGAAATCAGAAATTAATCCTGAGTGTCCTTCAATAGCAAATCCAAATTATGTACCATATGCGGTGGAATAAAATGACAAAGATACTTATAGCAATATTATTAACTTTTTGTTTATCAGCTTGTTCTATAGGTGAAAAACGAGTTAAACTTTTTACAATAGAAGAGCCAAGAGCACCTTTAGATCTTGATAGTCCAAAGCCATTAAATTTAGATGATTTGAAATGGATTATTATCACAAGTGATAATGCAGATGAAGTATTTGCTAGATTAGAAAAAGAAGGTTATGATCCTGTGCTGTTTGGATTAACTGATAAAGAATATGAAATTATTGCTAAAAACTTTGCTAAAATTCGTAACCACTTAATGAAAACAAATGAACTTTTGGATCAGTACAAAGAATACTATGAGCCAGAAGCAAAAAAGAATAAAGAAGAAAATAATAATAAACCAAAGTAAAATAACTAAAATGCACCCAGATCCAGTACGCCTGAAGAGGCTAAACAAATTAATTGATAAGAATAAAGAAGCTATTTTCTTGACTTGTCTTAAAGAAGGTATTACTAGAAAGCATTTAATAGAGTATCTAACTAGGCTTTGTGCTTTAAAACACTTGGATAAACTGTTAGATGATCCTTGTCCATTGAAATTGGTTAGCGAAGTAGAGGATTTAGCCGAATGGAGAAGGATGTGTCCACACCAAAAAAGAATGGTTGATAAGATCAAATATGGACAATCAGATATGGATCAATGGGTATGGGATTATTCTAGGCGTAGGTATTGACAAATCTAAAATACCTGTTATATTATATGTATGAACGATCCATACAGAATCTTAGGTGTTAATAAAAGCTCAAGTCCACAAGATATCAAACAAGCTTTTAAGAAATTAGCCAAAGAGTTTCACCCTGACCGTCCTGGTGGTGATGAAGCAAAGTTCAAAGAAATTAATGAAGCATACGATATATTAAAAGATCCAAAAAAGAAAGAGATGTATGATCTAGGTGGAATGGATCCAAACCAACCAAACTTTCATCGTGGTGGTGATGGTAGTTTTAGATTTAGTTTTGGCGGAGGTGAAGGGTTTGATGATATAATTAGAGATTTCTTTGAAGATGGACCAATGAGTGGTAACAATCCATTTTCAAGAATGCATAGGCGGCCATTAAGAAACAAAGATATTAAAATAGCTTTAGGTATTACACTTGAAGATTTATATTTTAAAAATGAAAAAGAATTACAAATTACAGCACCAAGTGGAACAACAAGAAATGTAAAAGTTAATATTCCTGTAAATGCTGAAAATGGTACTACTATTAGATTTAAAGGTTTAGGAGATAATACGCATAAAAATTTACAGCCTGGTAATTTATTAGTTACAATTAAAGTTCAACCTCATACTCAATGGATAAGAATAGGTTATGATTTACATCTTGATTTTAAAATTAATATATTTAAACTTGTTACAGGAGCACTTATAGAACTTGATCATATTTCTAAATCTAAATTACATATAAAAGTTCCAGAATTATCACAGCCAGATCAAATTATTAGATTAAAAAGTAAGGGTATGCCTAAAGCAAATGGAACATTTGGAGATCTTTATGTGAAGCTTAAACCATACACCCCATCAGACGTAAATAATAAAGTAATAGAAACATTAAAGAAACATATATGAAACTCGTAGAATCTACATCACCTATTATTAGAACAAAAACAGCTGACGTCACGGAAGCTGATTTACCCTTTGTACAAAATCAAATAGGATCAATGTGGCAAGTTATGTTAGATAATAATGGTGTAGGATTAGCGGCAACTCAAGTAGGATTTAGTAAGAATTTCTTTATACATAATTGCAATGAAACAAAATCAATGGAAGTTGTAATTAATCCTGTTATTAAATCAAAAAGTGATGATAAAGTCAAGTTTCCAGAAGGATGTTTAAGTCTACCTGGAAGAGAATTTGATATTGACAGATCCACTGAAATTGTTGTAGAATATAAAGATATTAAATTTAATAAACACGAAGAATTAATGCATAATTATAGAGCTAGAGTTTTCCAACACGAGATTGATCACTTAAATGGAATCTGTATAGATGTAAGGCAGATGATAGGATAGTATGGATAGAATTGAAATGATATTAGATAGGGCTATGGAGTTTGCTGGTGAAAGAAATCACGAGTATGTAACTTTAGAGCATTTACTTTTTTCTATATTACAAGAAGAACCAATCCAAAAAATTATTATTAAATGTAAGATTGATGTAGAACCTATTATAGCAGATTTATTAGTTCACATAGATACTAAAATGCCTGACTTGGTTAAAGAAGGTGTACAACCTAGAAAAACTCAAGCATTAGAAAGAGTGTTTAATAGAGCAGTAACTCAGGTTATTTTCTCAGGTAGAAAAACTTTAATGCCAAGAGATTTACTTGTAAGTATTATGAGTGAAAAAGAAAGTTATGCTGGATATTACTTAAAGAAATATGGTTTAACTAGACAAGCTCTAGTTCAGTTTTTAACTAAAGATGCAATACAAAGACAACAAGTAGAACAAGCATTAGGCCAAGCTATGGGAATGGATGGCCAACAAGATCCAAAACATAAATTTGAAACGTATTGTCATAATTTAAATTCACAAGCTGAAAATGGTGATATTGATGATATTATTGGACGTGAAACAGAAATTGATGATATAGCACATATTCTAGCTAGAAGAAAAAAGAACAATGTAATTATATTAGGTGAACCAGGAGTTGGAAAAACTGCCATTGCTGAAGGACTAGCTAAAAAAATTAATGAGAAAAAAGTACCATCACCATTATTAAACAAAATTGTATATAGTTTAGATATAGGTGCTCTTGTTGCCGGAACAAAATATAGAGGTGACTTTGAAGAACGTGCTAAACTTGTATTAGATACACTAGCAGAAAAAGATGATATTATTTTATTCATAGACGAAGTACATATGATTACAGGTGCAGGAACGGCCGGTTCAAGTAATATGGATATGGCTAATTTGTTAAAACCTTTATTAGCTAGAGGAAAACTATTATGTATTGGTGCAACTACACCAGAAGAGTTTAGAGAAAATATTGAAAAAGATAGAGCATTAACTAGAAGATTTCAAAAGTATGATATTAATCCACCTAATGTTGCAGATACAAAATTAATATTAGAAGGATTAAAATCAATATATGAGAAGTTCCATAAAGTAAAATATAACGATGGAGTTTTAGATGCAATAGTTGAGATGTGTGAAAAACATATACACAATAAATTCTTTCCTGATAAAGCAATTGATGTTATGGATGCCGCGGCTGTAAGATGTAGACTAGCGGATAAGCCAGATGTTGATTTAGAAACAGCACAAAAGGTTGTAAGCAGATTTAGTAAAGTGCCAATGGAAATGATTAGTGTTAAAAGAACTGACAACTATGCAAACCTAGAAGGCAATGTTAAGAAAAAAGTATTTGGTCAAGATGAAGCTATATCAAAATTAACAGATTCAATTATGATTGCTAAAGCAGGTCTAAGACCAGCTAACAAACCAATTGGTGCATACTTGTTTGTAGGTCCAACTGGTGTTGGTAAAACAGAAGTGTGTAGACAACTTGCAGATAATTTAAATATTAAATTATTAAAATATGATATGTCAGAGTATCAAGAAAGACATTCAGTATCTAAATTAATTGGTGCTCCTCCTGGATATGTAGGTTATGCAGAAGGTTCAGTAGGTTCAGGACAACTTATTAACGACATTGAAGACAATCCAAACTGTGTATTACTTTTAGATGAAGTTGAAAAAGCGGCACCAGAAGTATTACAAGTATTGTTACAAGTAATGGATGATGGTAAGTTATCATCATCTACAGGAAAAACAATTCAATTTGATAAAGTAATTTTAATTATGACTTCTAACTTGGGTGCAAGTGCAGTTGAAATGGCACCATTAGGTATTGGTAAGTCTACAAGAGCAGGTGAAGAAGATGATTATATAAAAGGATTCTTTACACCAGAGTTTAGAAATAGATTAGATGCAGTAGTAAAATTTGATAAACTTTCAAAAGATAATATATTACGTATTGTTGATAAAGTAAAAGATGAAACAAATACGTTATTAAGTGATAAAGGTGTAACATTAGAATTAACAGAAAAAGCTAGACAATGGGTTCTTGATAAAGGATATGATCCTACAATGGGTGCAAGACCTATGCAAAGAGTATTTGATACAAGCATTAAAAAACCACTATCCAAAGAGATACTATTTGGTAAATTAGTACACGGCGGAAAAGCGATAGTTGACATAAACAATAATAACGAAATACAGATTAACTATGAAAGTAAAACCCAGCAGTAAATTATATTATAGAAATAAACTTTATAAACTAGTTTGCGAAGATGTTGATAGAAATGACATATCACAAATCTATAGTGATGGTGTCTGGGAAAAATCTACTTATGGAAGATGGCAGGATTTAAAAATAAGAAATAGATATCCACAAGTTTTCATTTATACAGCAGACAAAGGACAAGCTGAAGCAGTTTACAGAATATTAAAACCTAAGGTAGTAGAAGTTTATGGACCAATAAATGGCTACCACAAAACATTATTAAAAGATCTAACATTCAACGTAGATATTAAACCTAATTTATATCATAAAAAATATAGATACCAAGCCATATATGGTTTGACTGAGACCCGGGAAACGGTAGACAAAATACAGAACATAGTGTATAGTAATAAAGATGGATTTTTAGGACAAGGTCTTTATTATTCGTTAGGCTTTACGTCACCAAGAGTATTTGTTAAAGGCGATGAAGAACTAATGTTGTTGAAATTGGCTACTGAAGAACACATTAAAAGAGTAAACCGCGTAATAACAATAGAGGAGATAAGAAAGAATGGATAAGAAGTTAGCAGAAATATTTGTAAAGAAACAATTAATAAAGCTAGATACCGAAGTAGAAGTCAATCACGAAGTACAAGAGTTTGGTGGTGGCGGATTTGATAAACTAGATTTTTATAATGTAACAGAAGTTAAAGGTACACATTTTAAAGGCACTAGTACCGTTGATGGAGAAGAATTAGAATTTGATTATGATCAAATTGTTACAATAGATGGTATGAGCCCTAAAAGATTGTCACAAGCATTTGGGATAAAATATTAGGAGATATTATGAAAGACATTGGAATAATAGGAAACGGTAAAATAGGAAAGGCAGTAGCTAGTTTATTAAGATCTGAAAACTTTTCAGTAACAGTAGCCGACGCAGTTGCAGGAAATGATTGTGTACAACTAGATGCAACAGATGAAAAACAAGTAGAACATTTTGTATCTGATAAAGATGGCGTAGTTTGTGCAGGTCCATATCATATTACTAAACCAGTTGCCAAAGTTTGTGCAAGAAATAATAAAGCATATTTTGATCCAACAGAAGATACTGAGATGGCAGAGTTTATAAATGGATGTATTAACAATCAAACTATGATGACTCAATGCGGATTGGCTCCGGGAGCAGTTAATATTATTGCAACAGATTTAATTAAACAATTTGATACAGTTGATAAAGTTAAAATGAGAGTTGGTGCATTACCAAAATATCCAATAAACGAAATGGGGTATTATCTAACTTGGTCAACAGTAGGTGTGTTAAATGAATATGTAAATCCTTGTGATATACTTTCTAATTTCAAACATACAAAAGCACAACCATTAGATGGAAAAGAAACTGTTTATGTAGACGGTGATAGATATGAAGCATTTAATACTTCAGGTGGTGCTTCTTCGATGTGTAAAACATTTGAAGGAAAAATTAAATCATTAAGTTATAAAACAATTAGGTATCCAGGACATTGTGATAAGATGCAATTCTTATTAGAAGATTTAAATTTAAAACATAACAAACAAAAATTTGTTGAATTATTTGATCAAGAATTACCTTACACTACACAAGATGTTATTGTAATGGTAATATCAGTAATTGGAAAAGTTAAAGGTAAAATGATTGAGAAAGCATATCATAAAAAAATATATGGTAATAAAAGTTTTAGTGCCATTCAATTGTCGACAGCATCAGGTATTTGTGCTAATGTAATGTTATGGGCACAGAGTGAATTACCAGCTGGACCACTTAAACAAGAAGACATACCTTTTGATAAATGGATAACAAATAGATTTGGTAAGCTATACGCATAATGAGTTATATCGACGCTTTTTTAGAAAGAGACAAAGATAGAGTCAATGTAGTAGAACGTGTAGATGGTAAACGTTTTTATAAAACGTATCCTACTAGATATATGTTTTATTATAATGATCCTAATGGCGATTACAAGTCAATATACGGTAATCGTTTATCAAGGTTTTCAACAAAGCTTGTAAAAGAATTTGATAGAGAAAGAAAAATATATAGTCATCAAAGATTATATGAAAGCGATATTAACCCAATCTTTAGATGTTTAGAAGACAATTATTTAGATACAACATCTCCAGACTTGCATATATGTTTCTTTGATATTGAGGTAGACTTTGATAAAGATCGTGGATTCGCTCCACCAACAGATCCGCATAGTGCCATTACGGCAATTACTTTACATTTAAATTGGTTACCAGAAAATCAACAATTAATTACACTTTGTTTAAAGCCAAAAAATTTAGATCAAGATAAAGCAGAAACAATAGCAAGTAAATTTGATAATACTGTTTTATGTAAAGACGAAAAAGAACTGTTAGATATGTTTTTAAAGTTTATAGATGATGCAGATATATTAAGCGGTTGGAACTCAGAAGGATTTGATATTCCTTATGTTGTTAATAGGATTACTCAAGTACTTGGTAGAGAGCATACAAAAAGATTTTGTTTATGGGATAAGTTTCCAAGAAAAAGAACTTATACAAAATATGGTAATGAACAAGAAACGTTTGATTTAATTGGTAGAGTACATTTAGATTATTTAGAGTTGTATAGGAAATATACATATCACGAAATGCATAGTTATAGATTAGATGCAATTGGTGAATACGAAGTAGGTGAAAAGAAAATTCCATATGAAGGTACATTAGATGCTTTATACAATAATGACTTTGAAAAGTTTATTGCATATAACAGACAAGATACAGCACTATTGGCCAAGTTAGATAATAAGTTAAGATTTATAGAATTAGCAAGTGAACTGGCACACGCAAATACTGTGTTGCTACCAACAACAATGGGAGCAGTTGCAGTTACAGAACAAGCTATTATTAATGAAGCACATAAGCGAGGAATGGCGATACCAGATAGAAAAAGAAATAGAGATGATGTTGTAAACGTACCAGCAGTAGGGGCCTATGTTGCATTTCCAAAAAAAGGTTTACATAGTTGGATTGGTAGTTTAGATATTAATTCACTATATCCATCTGTGATTAGAAGTTTAAATATGGGTCCAGAAACAATTATAGGACAATTAAGATCAGATACTACTAAAACTTACATTGATAATAAAATTAATAAAGAAAAGAAATCGGCCGCAGATGCTTGGGAAGGTTTGTTTAGTACATTAGAATATCAAGCAGTAATGCAAAAAGACATTGGTACAGAAATTGTTTGTGATTTTGAAGATGGAGATACACAATCAATGAGTGGTGCTGAATGGTATAAAGTAATATATGAATCTAATAGTGGATGGGCATTAAGTTCAAATGGAACTATATTTAGACACGACATCAAAGCAGTTGTTCCAGGATTACTTGAAAGATGGTATGCTGAAAGAAAAGTAATGCAAGGAAAACTTCGTGAAGCTAAAAATGATGCTGAAAGAGTGTTTTGGGATAAAAGACAATTAGTTAAAAAGATTAATCTTAATAGTTTATATGGTGCAATATTAAATCCAGGATGTAGATTCTTTGATATAAGAATAGGTCAGTCAGTTACACTAACAGGTAGAACTATTACAAAACATATGGCGGCACAAACAAATAAAATTTTAGCAGACAATTATGATCACGTAGGTGATAGTATAATATATGGTGATACTGATTCTGTTTATTTTAGTGCTTGGCCATTAGTTAAAGAACAAGTAGAAAACAAAGAGTTAGATTGGACTAAAGACTCTGTAGTACAATTATATGATACAATTGGTACAGAAGTTAATAAATCATTTCCAAACTTTATGAAAAAAGCATTTGGTGTTGATACTAAACAAGGAGAAATAATACAAGCAGGTAGAGAAATAGTTGCTTCAAGTGGATTGTTTATTACAAAGAAAAGATATGCGGCACTAATATATGACTTGGAAGGTGAACGTAAAGATGTAGATGGTAAGCTTGGTAAAATTAAAGCTATGGGTGTTGATCTTAAAAGGTCAGATACTCCAGAATTTGTACAACGATTTTTAGAAGAACTATTAACAATGGTATTATCAGGCAATACCAAAGAAGATTGCTTTGATAAAATAAACAAATTTAAAGAACAATTTACTTTAAGACCAGGTTGGGAAAAAGGTACTCCTAAAAGAGTTAATAACTTAACCAAGTATAGAGAAATGGTTGAAACTTATAATAGAAAAACTCAACAACTAGCAAATATTGGACACGGTGCAGAAACACTTAAAAAACCAATTATGCCTGGACACGTAAGAGCTAGTATGAACTGGAATGAATTAAGAAAAGCATATAGAGACAATTACAGCTTACCAATCCAAGATGGACAAAAGGTTATTGTATGTAAATTAAAATCCAATCCAATGGGTTATACAAGTATAGCATATCCAATAGATGAATTGAATTTACCAGATTGGTTTAAAGGTTTACCATTTAGCCATAAAGAAATGGAACAAACTATTATTGATCAAAAGATAAAGAATCTTATTGGTGTATTGGGTTGGGAATTGGAAGAAACCCAAAGAGTTAATGTATTTGACACAATATTTGCAACTGGGTAAAAAACATTTGACAAATAGGTATAAAATCTATATTATTAATATATGAATAAGGAGAACATTTTATGATGAGGGACGTATTATTAGACATCGTAAAGCATACGCATTCTCTTGGTTTCATTCAAGCTGTTAAAATAAATGGTAACAACGGAAGTGAAACTGAAATAGAAGCTATGGACGATGATAGATCTGTCGTACTAAAAGGTAAATTGCATAACCCAGTTAGTGATTTACAAGGTACTATTGGATTAGGTAAACTTGGAGTATTGAGTGGTTATTTAAATTTTGAAGGCTATTCAGATACTAAAGGAAAAATAGAAGTAGTTAAGAAAACAAGAAACGGTGAACAAGTAGCTGAAGAATTAAAATTTACATCACCGGCTGGATACAATGCAAATTATAGATTTATGGTATCACAGTTAATTGAAGAAAAACTTAAGACTGTAAAATTTAAAGGTGTTAATTGGGATTTAACAGTACAACCAACTCAACAGAACTTAAAAGATTTAAGTTACTGGGCTGGTGTAATGGGTAGTGTTGAATCTACATTTGTTGCTAAAACAGATAAAGGCGATCTTAAATTTTATATTGGCGATGGTTCAAACGACAGAGTTGAGATTCCATTTACAGCAAACGTAAATGTTGAATTGAAAAAAGGTTGGAGTTGGCCATTAGCTCAGACGTTGAGTATATTGAAGTTGAGTGATACATCACAAGCATCAATATCGTTTAGTGAGCAAGGTGCTATGAAAATTAGCATAGATTCTGGTACAGGAGTTTACGATTATATTTTACCAGCTCGAACAAGCTCATAATGAATTCTGCACACAATACTTTAGATGTGCTGTTCATTAATAGCTTGTCCCTCAATATTTAAAGTAGTGCGGAAATTGGGCCGGAAAGGGAGACTGGAATGGTTCAAGGGGCATCAGATTATTGAGATCTGCTCTGCCCCACTTAAACGAAAGGCAGTATGGCTGACGATTGGCAAAACAAAGAAATGCAGATGAGATATACAGCACAGTATATGGCCAACGAATATAAAAACGAAGCATCTAGTTGGAAAGGTAAATTTAATAAACTAGCAGATGCTTTAGATGAGTTAGTAAAAGTGATGCCAAAAGAACAAATAGTTTGGTATCCAGACGTAGATGAAAAAGTTAAAGAATTAGAAAAACTAATAGAAGAAGGAAGGAAAAAATGAAATATACTTTAGGTTTAATATCAGCAGTATTATTTCTTTTGGTTGGATGTTCAAGCATTCCAGAGAATCCAAAATTATCTTTTGGAAAGAAATGTGAAGTTTCCCAAGATGGTACAGTGGTTACAAGCCACATTTGGATTTATGATAAAACTCAGGACTTGACAGCATCAAAAGAATCGTGTAATATAGAGTAATAGTTGTAAAATGAAAAGAACATATAAGAACAAACCAATTGAAGATGTTAGTTATTTTATTGGTAACGAAGTTGAGAAGACTCCGTTCTATGGTCGTAAGACTTTATTTGTAGTAGGACTTCGTAACCCAAGGAAAATAATTAAGAAAGCCAACGACTATACTTGTCGTCATATCTATCTTGGTGCTAATATGTCTTTTAAAAATGTTGAATGGAATGAAGCTAGAACATCAAAGTTAAGAGAAGTATTAACAGTTCTTTTAGAAAATAGATTTCAAGTAACATTAGATATTAGTAAAACATTTGATTTAAGTACAATCGATTCGTTTGCTGATAATGAATACTTTCATATTATGTATAGTTTACCAATTCCAAATGCAGAAAAATATTCAAAAACAATTACAATTAAAATAGATGACATTGGCTTTAATAAAACAAACACAGGTGTATGGTGTAATCATTTAGATAAGTTAATGGATCCTGTAGTTAAAACTGAGTGGTCATCTTATACGACAGATGAGGTTATAGAGTGAAAAAATTTATTTGGGTAACATTTAGAAAAGAAGGCATTCACAAATATCCAGCGGCATTAGAAGATCCAAAACTAGCAACAGGCGATGAGTATGATGTTAGTTTTTTAGGTTATCCACACAGACACATATTTCATTTTAAAGTGTCTATTGAAGTATTTCACGATGATAGAGATATAGAGTTTATACAATTTAAAAG
>CEUS01018538.1_pt1 | contig 27552 bp, 38 predicted proteins | sample 427031 | NCBI WGS metagenome assembly CEUS01 (sample SAMEA2622837, study PRJEB7988) | marine metagenome | biome: marine biome (ENVO:00000447); feature: marine epipelagic mixed layer (ENVO:xxxxxxxxx); material: "saline water (ENVO:00002010), including plankton (ENVO:xxxxxxxx)" | depth 140 m | reverse complement strand
GCCTGTAGCTTGGTTAGAAAGGCATTTGTAGAAGCATGATTGTTAGTTACAGTGATAATCATTCTTTGGGCAACTTTTGTATTTGCCACTCCTAATGAAGAAGTTAAGTCAGTTCCACTTCCATCACTAGCAGAGTTTCCAGTATAATCAGTCGAGCTTGCAGGAGTTGTCCATGCGTTTACCTCAACTGCATTATTACCTGAATCAGGGTTTGGATATCTCGCTTCAAATGTCCTAGACTCACCGGGGGCTATTTCAGGACTTTCACTACCTGTTTCACCTAAAGTCCACAGAACTGCAACAGACCCTACTGCATATGTTCTTGTAGTGGCTTCTGTGTGATTCACTATAGTGGAAAGAGGGTCAATCTGGTCTATCTGCTTATAGCTCAAACTAGCTCCACTTGCATCTGAAAATGTAGCCTGACTTGTCAGGTAGTCTCCTGAAAGTCTAGTGTGCCTTGATTCAAAGACAACTTTAGCATCCTTGCTTTCCTTTATGAAACCACCTTCTGTTTCTTCTGGAATCCTCAAAGCGTTGATGGTTTTCATGCCATCTACCCAAAACCTTGACATGGTAGTCAAACCAGTCGCTAATGTCCTATCCCCTGAACCAAGTCCTGCATCATCCAGTATTGCTCCAATCGCTTGGTCTGTCCTTACACTTGACTGAGTCGCTAAATTGATGCGAAAGTCATTAAGATACCCTAATACACCAAAAGCTGTTAACTTAGCCCTCTTTGCACCCTTAGAGGATGGCTGTGGTCTGATTTCCTGCAAGTATCCAGTCCACAAAGGATTAGTGTCAGTGAATACTATTGGAAAGGTGTAAGGAAACCCACTTGCTGAACCACCCAATACTTTGATTCTAAGTCCCGGCTCTATTTTGCCAGTAATAGGCGAAGAAGCATTATTTGGTGAGTACTTTCCTGAAGTGTTATATAAAGTTGCAGACAGTTTACCTGATTTGGAATTACCTGATAATTGGCTTGCATAATCCCTGCCTCTGTCCCATGCAAGGTCTATTGCATCTGATGTTATATCAGAATTAGCATGGGCAAAGTTGCCATCATTGTTCCAGTCAACCAGTATCTTAATATCTGCTTTCGCCAATTCATTCCTCTTGTGGTTTCTCTAACTCATCTATTTTCTTCTCTAGTTCTTCATTCCTTCTAGCTAGCATTATTTTTTGAATCTGCTCTGATGCTAGAGGGTTTATCTGCCATAGCTTCTGTAAATCTGCTTCTGTAATCTGCAAAGGTTCTTTATCCATTACTGCTCCCATTTATGATAAGTATTACTATCGAACATATTATCACAAACGAAAAAAAGATATTTGCCCATATAGCAACCTCTAAAATCTCAAGTTTCTGCCTAATCCTTTTCATGTCATTTCTAGAATCCCTGATTTCATTGGTAGCAATCTGAATTTTATCTTCAATCATTAGCTTGGAGTGAAGGAGGTATAATTTACAGTTACATTCTTGACCCTGTCATATGTTTCCACTTTATTCTTTAAGAATGCGACTATTTTTTCCTTCACAACTGCTTCTGTGAAACTGGATTCTGTATCTCCCATAGCTCCATCTGTCTGCAATAATGCCTTCTGTAGTGTGGTAAATTCTCCATCTGTTAAACTGATGCTGATTGTTGGCATAATTAATTCCCCTTTAATTCCTTAATTTCATTATTTAATTCTTTGATTGCTTCAATTAAATAAGCAGTCAATTTGGTGTATGCGACTGATTTATATTCGTCATTATCCTCAACTAACTCAGGAGCAATTTGCTCTAGTTCTTGAGCGACTATTCCTGTCCCTGACATATCGAAATCTGTTCTCTCATAAGTGACTCCTCTCATCTGGGTAACTTTATCTAAAGCCGAATCGATTGTGTTGATATTGGTTTTTAGTCTGGCATCAGAACTCTCTGTCAATGTACCTGCTAATGTGGCATTTCCACCTGCCACAATTGTAAATACTTGTGCAGGGGAAATATTATTTCCATCTGTAGTTGAGCCGTTTGAATACCAGTAATGAGTTGAGCCTGCTTGTAGATAAATTGATGCAGAACCTGAGCCACCTGATGAAGTTGTATCAGCAGTCCAAGAACCTGCATTGACACGAACTCCAGTAGACATGACTCCTGATTGGTTTCCATAGTTCGCAAAGAAAACACCACCGCCTGCCGTACCACCACCTCGTAATTCAAGCTGACTCGTAGCAGGAGTGTTCACTAAAGATAAAAGATGGTCTGGTGCTGATGTACCAATGCCAACTAGACCTGTACTCAATATTCGTAATTTCTCTGTAGGGGATGAGGACGTGCTTGTAGTAAATATAAGGTCAGCAGGCACTCTTGTACCTGATGCCCCATCCTGTTGAGAATGAATCGAACTTCCCAAATCAAAATTGCCACCACTATCGACTCCCTCAAACCTGATATACCCATGACTTGCTCCATCTGCCGTTGCAGTCATTGTTCCCATAGTATCATTTTGAGATTGACTCAATTGCAGATATGCAGGGTAATCGCTTGCTGACCATGATGTAATTGATAATCTTGGATATGTGTTGGAAGCATTAATATCAAGCATTCCATTGGTTCTTTGAGCAATGCCTGCTCCGCCAATTTGAACTGCTCCAGTCTCTCTGATACGCATGGCTTCTGCTGATGCAGAATCTGTGGAAGTTTCAAATTTCATGTATGTAGGTACTTTCGCACCTGCCGTACCAGTCTGGATTCCTATAATTGAAGCACCACTATCAAATCCACCACCACTATCTACTCCAAGGAAGTAGAACTTGCCTAGGGTTTCTCCATCAATGGTTGTGGTTGCAGTTCCCAATGTGTCGCTATGTGATTTTCTCAAGTAAAAATAGGGGGAATGAGTTGAGTCTGAATAAGTCGAAACTGCGAATTGGGTATGGGCATCATTGTCGGCTACCTCTAAGTCATAACTCGGAGAACCTGTTCCTATTCCCACCTGACCTCCATCTTCAACAACAAACACTTCACTACCACCATCTTTCAAGGTTAAGATATTGCCTGTTCCGTCTTGTTCTACAAGCAAAGTATCTTGGTCATCGCCTGAATTGTTTTGCCTGATTCTCGCAACTGATGAATCTGTATTTCCACTTGCTTTGTCTCTGGTAATATATGCCATACTACCTGTTGTACTAGTTGTGCCACCCAATCTCACATAGTCTGAACCACCTGCCCCATCCTCTATAGATAATATTGCATGTGTATTAGTCGTACCTATACCCAATCTGGCTACACCACCTAATATTAAATCATCAGCACTCTCATCCCATAACATATATGCACTAGCAGTAGCCCCAAAGAATTTAACATCATGTCCAGTATCATCAACACCTACGGTAATTCCACCATCAAATTGACTTGTGCCATTTACATCTAATGACCCTCCAGTAATTGCACCTGTGGTCGTAATCGTAGATGAACCATTATTGATAGTTCCAAATCCTGAAGTTATAGAGCCTGAGTTTAATGCGGCAACAGTAGTTAAAGATGAAGTCACTACATTACTTGCCATTGTCGTGCCTGTCAGAGCCGATGCGGCTACATTGGTTGTGTCTGTTCCCCACTCAGGAATTCCACCAGATGACACTTTTAATACTTGACCAGAAGAACCTATGCCTAATCGAGTTAATTGAGATGCAGAAGAAGCGTAAACAATATCTCCAGTCGCCTGACTGTTAAATACATGAGATGCAGTACCCTCATATTCTGCCTGAGTTAATTCTGTTCCAACTGCTGTATGCTTTAATTCATTTGCCATAATAATCCTCTATGCTGTATTTAATACTCCTTGATATCCACCTCTTCTAGCTCCATCCCTCACAGCTTCAGCTACCCTGTCCTCAAAATCATCAAATCCATAAACATCTCCAGTAATATTGATATTGATGTTGCCACCCATTCCTCCTGCTTTATTTAAAGGTATCACTGCCTCTGCTCCTTGTTCCCCAATCATTGCAAGGGTAGGTGATTTTACAATACCACCTTTAGCTAGAGGAGTTATTGTTGGTATATTAAATGCAAATCCTTTACCCCCAAGACCCGGAACCCAACTAGGAACATCAAACTTAATCTTGTTTATACCACCTATAATAAGATTGAATGCTCCAATCCAAAGATTAATGTAAAATTTTATAGCACCCCAAATACCTTCTAGGACATTGGAAATAGCACTCTTTAATCCCTCCCATATCTTCTTAGAACCCTCAACAATGCTATCCCAGTTTTTCCATATCAATATACCTGCCGCAATTGCGGCTGTAATAGCTAAGATACCAATAAGAACCGGTCCCATTGATAGATTCAATATACCCATCATTCCAGAAAGCCCACTTACTGCTGTAGTGATGCCCGGTATCATTACTACCAACGGACCCATCGAAGATGCCATCTCTCCTACTGGTGCTAAGTTTGATTTAACACTGTTTTTCATCGTGTTAAATTTGTCTGCTGTCGTTTCTGTACTCTTTGCAAGATTGTTTATAGTGCCTTCACTGCCATCCATGGTTTCCAGTAATGCACCCAAATCAAGATTGCCATTCCTAATAGCAACTGTCATTCTCTGGGCTCCCTCTGCTCCAAAGGCTTTTGTAGCCATATTCAATGCCTGAGATTCTGTTTCTGCGTTCTTGATTTGTTCTATCTGCTCAAGCAATGCACCTTTTAAATCCTGTACTCCTTGTTCAGATAATCTTCTCATCCCTGCGTTAATGCCCGGCATTACTCTTGTCACAGCAATACCATTTTCCTCTAAACTGCCAAAGAAAGCTGTTGCCTCCTCCATAGAGAAACCTGCATTCTTTAATACGGGACCGAATGTTTGAACCTTACTAGCCAGTTCACCTAATGGAACTCCTGTTTGTTGAGAAGCCGCCGCTAAACTATCCATCACACCACCCATTTCAGATGCATCAATATTAAATATCTGCATACCATCAGCAACAGTCTTGATAGAGCCTCCTAAATCAACACCCATACCCCTACTTGCATTGAGCATCTGTGTTGTCGCTGTTTCCAATTCTTCACCAGTCAAACCAAACTCTGTATTCAAAGCGGCTATTGCCTTTGATACTTCTTCAGAATCATTTGGAACATTTGCAAAAACATTATGGAAAGACTCAGTTAATGACTCAAGCTCAGCACCAGTTGCTCCTGTACCTGCTGAAATTTTTCTTTCTGCTTCAGTAAATTCATCACCAAGCTTGACTGCCGCCATGGCGGCACCTGTGGTAACAGCACTTACTGCTGTAATAGCAGGCATAGCACCTTTTACTTTCGCTCCGAACTTCCCAATACTAGACTGAGCCTTACTGGTATCAGCTTTTACTTCAACTGTAACTGTATTCGGCATTTACTTATTATCCTCTTCTCCTATTGATACAGCGTGCAAGATTCTAAGAATCATTACATCTTCTTCAAGCACTTTAGATGGAAGCTGTCCATACCTCTGACATATACCATCTATCATCTCAGCAAACAACAAATCTACTGGCTTTGTAACAGGGCTTCCATCTCTGTTACTTCCACCTTTTGTTGTTTTCCACCTCAATATGTCAGAGCTTATCCTTCCCCCACTCCACCACAGGCATCAGACCACGCTTTCATTATATCAACTGCTATCTTGGGAGGGAGGCTCATAAATCCATCAGCATCTGCTGTCACCTCACTCCCATCTTCGTCTTGCAAGTTCCAAGATATAAGAATGTCCTCACCAAATTTCTTGAGTGCGACTTTCATCTCATTCGCATTCTCTGTAGAAGTCATATTCTGCATTTCCAGATAAACTGCTACAGAGACATCCAATTTGGCTATTATCTCTAAGCCTGAGTAGTCAGAGTCAGGGAACACAAGTCTCGCTTGTCTGCGTTCAATCTTGAAGGGTTGAACACCATTCTTACTCTGCTTGATAGCTACCATAAATTATACTGTTCCCCATGTAGGTACAGTTCCACTTTGTAAGGACAGTTCTGCTGTCCATGTAAGTGTTCCATCAGTACCTCTGCTTATATTGTAAGAACCAATAAGCATTTCCATTTCAAGTTCTGGATTACTTGAAGTGTTTCCACCTATAGCATAGGTGACAGTTCTTGTGCCACTGCGTGTCTTAAATACATCATGAGACTTGTTAGAAGTAGGATTGAATATCCCACTAATGGAACAAGTACCATCTCCTAATCCAACAATTCTTTCCATAGCAGACTTGTCTAAGCCTGTTGACTCTATGAGGTTTTGTGGAATATTAAAATCCACATTAGTCACATCATTGCTGATGTCTCTAGCTGTACCTCCACTGTCATCGACAGCTAAATAATCACCTAATCCTGTTTGTTTTGCCATGATACCCTCCTAGTAAGGTTTCTTTTTTGGTTTCTTTGGTTTCTTTGGCATATTAACCTCTATAAAATATACAGGCAAAGTTCAAATTAGAAAATGTGCCTGTAGTGGTTACCCTAATATATCTATTTACTGTGCCACTCACTGTCTTATACTCAGATGATATAGCTGTTGAAGCAGTGAATGCAATTAAATCTGCCCAACTGGAGTTGTTCGCTGAATGCTCAATCTTTACAGTTGGAGTTCCACTTGATAAAGAGAAAGCCTGCACTTGCCCTGCTCCTCCATTTGAAGTACTTGCTGAATTATCTACAGAAGAATTGCTTGTAGCAGATGAATGGGTATCATCATGGGCTGTAAGCATTACTCCAAACTCAGGTGCATATCCTGCACTTGCTGAAAAACTAGCACTAGCTGTTACAGGAGAAGATGTTCCACCTTGACTAACATTATAATTAGCCTGCTTTGCGACTAGACTTATTCCTCCATCTCCAATAGCACTTCCCATTGGAACTAAAACATTTCTATCTCCAGTTGGCAATTTACTACTTGATAACAGGGCGGCATGTTCTGAAGTTGCCTCAAAAAACACACTGACAGATAAACTGCCATCTGCCAGACCTGTTATTCTTGAAGTAGCTTCAGCAGTCAAAGAAGTTGTCTCCATTAACCCCTGACTATATCCCACTCCATCAATAGAACTAGCATCCCCTGAAATATCATAGCCTGCTACATAAATTCTTGTATTTAATCCACTTGTTTTAGCCATAGCTTTTGCCTCTTATGGTGTTATTGTTGTTTCTTCTAATATATCGACTTCAAATGGTATGGTAACAGTCCTGAATGTTAATCCTCCCATAGACACAAAGCCTGTTGTTGCATCTCCTACACTACTGTCACTACAATGCCCTGCTAAATCAGCATCTCCCCTCAGTGCAGAGCCAATGTTATATATTGCATCCCATATATCTAGTTCAAGCGATTCCCTGACATCCTGACTCGACTGCATCCTGAAATAAGCCCTTATAGTGAATGTTGTAGTACTTCCTACATTTGATAAGGTCTCTGCTGTCTCTCTTCTGCTTGTAAGCCAGAAAGCAAGCAATGGAGAGCCTGCTATTGCTAGAGGTTCTCCTCTTACAACAGCAGTAAAAGCAGGGTCTGAAACTGTTGCAAGTAATGCATCAATTCTATCTATTGCTCCTGACCTGCTCATGCAAATGCCCTCGTAATTGCCTCTCCAATATACTTGTCCACTATTTTATTATCTTTTGCAATTGCTTCGCTAGTTTCTTTAAACATGCCATAGCCCTTAAATCTGCTTGTCTGGTTTCTGGGTGAGATTCCTTCTATCCATGTAGCATATACTCTATTTTGCCCCATAGATGCTTCTCCTGCATCATACTGTGCATGTAAATCGCTTTTGAGGCTTGCTCCTCCAAATATAGACCTTTGCAATGTACCTGTTCTTCTGCCTCTTCCTTGCTTCAACAACTGTCCAGTCTTATTAGCACCTTCTAATTGAACCAAGTCAAGTAATCCAGTATTAGCCGCTTCTATAAGCTCTCTTGGAGCATCTGATTTAAATAACGGACCCTTTACTGTTACTGTAAGTGCTTCTTTCTTAGCCATTAGAATATTATCGCATTTGACAGACCCACTGCCCTGTAAGCATCGACAGTAGCCAATATGTCATTTGCCTCCTCTGATGCTCTTGTGACATTAGCATCACCTGCACCTATTGTGTCAGTTACCCCTAAATCTCTATTTCTAAATGTCACCTTAGACAAATCCAAACAAGCCTGCACAACCTCAGATGGATATATATATGATTTCACTGCATCCTCATCACTGTGAGTGGCGGCTGTAGTTCCATTCACTCCCCTCTCAACTGTTAAATTATTGCTTGAAATACCTGTGATATACATTTGCTCACTGCCTACTAGTATTGTTTCAGCAGGAGATAAACCAGTTGCACTTGTTACTGCAACTGTTGTAGCAGAAGTTGATGAAACAGCACCATTGAGGTCTGTTATCTCTTCTGTGTCGCTTGTATATCCCCAAGAACCTAGAATTGTTAATGTCTGCTGTCCTGAATAGAATCCTTTTGAGGTATCTTCATTCAGCTTCAGTACTGTCTTAGGACTAAAATTGTAAGGCATTAACAAATAGTCATTGTCATACCCTTCTGCTAATGTTTCATTTTCTGTCCTAGCTGTCTGCTTGTATGAAGTTACTGTAGTCGCTGATAATAGCCAAGCATCTAATGGAATAACTCCTGCCATAGCATTATTTGTTACTATGTCATAAGAAGCATATCCTGCTACTGATTTATATTGTGGAGATTGCTTCAATACACCATCTCCAATATCAAATGACCTAGTAGCAGTTTTAGCACCAAATGTACCACCACCACAATAGGCATCAATCCTTCTGGATGAAGCCTCAAGCACTCTTCTAAGTGCTGAACCATCAGAAGTCCACCCACTTGAATAGGTCGTGCCTGCTAGGTAGTCTCTTAAATCGTCTGTTGATGCGTAAGTGTGCCTATCAACTGCCATTATTTATTTTCCTCAGTTTCCTGTTTCTTGGTTGTTTTCTTTGTTTCCATCTTTTCAAAGTATTCGCAATATGCATTCGCCTCTTTAGCAGGAATGTCATATGTTTCACCTGCGACAAATGCTTGCCCTAAACTTCCTAATGATACATCTTTTACACACTTTACTTTTGGCATAATTGCCTCCCTTTAATTCAGGGGGGAAGGGGTATCCTCCCCCCCTGATAATTACCACTTAGCTAGCGGCACACTTCAAGATTTTGAATGCGGCGGCTAAACCAACCTGACCATCTCCTCTGCGTGATGCAAAGAATCCAACTTGGTCATTCTCCATGTAGAGTGAATCATTTCTGCGAATTGTGAATCCAACTCTGTCAAAAATGTAATACTGCTTCATGTCGCCAAGTATTCCAATTTCATTGTTAGCGGCAAGGGAAGTAGATAAACCATTTCCACTTATATCATTATTTGATACAGGCTTGCCCAACAAGAAATCAGCAGGAGCGGCAGTCAGGCTATCTATGCCAGTCACACCTGTTCCTGTTGATTGTATCGAGTTTACAACCTTGGATATCAATGAAGGCATTATCCATGTGGCATTAGCTCTATGCTGAGATTCTAGGGTGTAGAAAATACCCAATAAGTCAGCAGTTGTCAAAGCACCAGTTGCCGCCATGACATAATCACCACCTGATGCCAAGATACCTGCATAGTTCGTGGTGTTGTTGCCATTAAGGATTCCAACATCCTCGAACCTGCCAGAAGCCTCTTGGAATATCTGGCTAAGCATAGCAGGGAGATTAATTGCTGAATCATCAAGTAGCTCTCTTGTTACTTTGACGAGTCCACCAGATTTCTCCAATGCGAATGCTACCTGACCAACTGTAGGAGTCTGGTCTGAATAAGCTGCTTCTTCTGCAATAGCCGCCCATGATGCACTTGCAAGAGTAGGCATATATCCATCTTTGGATGCTACCCTTACTACTGTTGCAAGAGACCTAAGACCTGAAGGCAATCCGGGGTCGTGAATGACCTGATTGATGAATTCTTCCGGCACGAAGTAGCCGCCCTCGGCATCAGTATCTTCCTGCATCGCTTTGAGTTCATCAGGAGTTGCAGTCTTGTAGAACATCTCCTGTGACTGAGCAGTCATCCATTTGACAAAAGTGTTCTTTTGGAACTCAGCTTCTGCCTTCTGGTTGTCACCCATTTGCTCTTGTACCCACATTGGCTGTGCCATAGCAGGCATTCCTTTCACCCAACTAGCAGGCTTGTAGTCTGCTTTTGTTCGGCTAGTAGTATCGTCAGCATCGTATTTTGCGACATCTGATGATACGACTGGAACATTATTCACAGGCTTGTTAAATTCGCCTGATAATGCTTTGATTTTGGACTGAGCTAAATCTATAGACTCAGCTTTCTCCATCTTTGCTTTGGCATCTTCGAGCATCTTGTCAGCTTGCTCTATGTCGCCATCTTTTATTTTTTCGTCTGCAAGAGTTAATAAAGCTCCTGCTTCTTCTCTCAAGGACTTAGTATCCATGATAATTTAAACCTCTTTATTCTTTAAATTTAACCTCAAGCGAGTGACCTCAATCTGCTTTTCGAGTGATTCTGTGTCTGAGGCGACTTCTGTCGTGTCAAAGGCAGTCTCGTCTGGCTGTGTAGGAACACTTCGCTCATTAGGTTCTTGTTTTGCTGAGATAGTTGATGTCATAGGAGATGCACCACGAATAACTGCTGATACTTCTACCCAATCAAGATTCTTTATCTTTCTAATTGTTTCTTTTTCTACTGTGACATATTCAATGTCTTTCTCAGGGTCAGGGATATTGAATCCAACACTCCATTCCCTAACAAAGTCTCCTGCGATATTACTGAAAGCATCTCTGCCTGATTGCGTTTCCATGTTCATCTGCATCTTTGCATATAACTGGTATTCATCAGTAGTTATTGGTTCTGCTCTCGCTGTTATGACCTTCCCCACTAATGCAGATTGGTCATGTCCTGATAACACTGGAATAGGCAGATTATTAACAATGGATTTATCAAAAGCATCAGGAGCTATGATGTCATTGTCTTTATCAGGTATGCCCATTGTGTTCACATACGCTTCAACAACCCCTGAATCTTCATCTGATGAGATTCCCTCTAGTTTAAATGTCTTATTAATCTTCATATCACTCTCCTATCTTGATTCCATCTTCGTATATTGCCTGTCTGCTAACCATATAACTGGTTGTTGGACTTCCTATGCTGAGATTCAGTTGAGCTGTTAAAGCATCAACAAAATCAGGGTCATTAGCACGAATGACTGTCTGTCCAAAATCTGCTATTACGACCCCATCTCCATCTTCAATCTCATCTGACTCATACCCCACAATCTTTCCTTCATCCTGTATGCCATTCAATTGAGCTAATACTTCATCATCCTCCTGTACCTGAAACTTCCACTCCTCCTGTGTCCAATCAATAGTACCTATTAATTTTCTTTCGCTTCCCACAGTTGACTTATATATCTTGTATTTTATTAAAATTACTGAATTATCAGTGTCCTCTTTTGGTCTTTGAATTATTTGTGGCATTAATATCTCCTATTGACCTATATCGACTACTTCGCCAACAGTGTTAAACACTGGACTGGTTCTTTGACCACTAGCAGGTACACCATTCACTCGCAATGACTTCCATTCTGCTGTTTGTGGTTTAAGCAAATACTTTCTGAATATATCATAGATTTCAGGAAATTCTTTCTTCATTGTCTTTGGGTCTGTAATCATATATTTAAAATTCTCTGCTACAAATTCATGGTAATTGTTTCTTGAATACCTAGAAACAGCTTTGCCCTTATATATCTCTTTGTACCACCCATACTCTACTCCTTTACTATCAACATGGGATTTCACCCAGACTTTCTTAATGAGATTGCGTTGACTAGCGTGCTTACCCCTGAATTGTGACTTCATCGCTTTTGTAAACGCTTTAGCCTGTGCTTCTCCAAGCCAATCTATAAGCCTTTGTGGGTGCATTATCTGATGACCCATTTCATGAGCCATTGCCCAATTTTCCATACCTGCTTTAATGTGTATGTGGTCGAAGTATTCAAGGTTTTTAAGGTTGCGTGAATACCAATATACCCCAGAAGGTTTCTTTACTTTTCCTGAAGGAGGTATATCTAATTTAATTGTTGGTCTATGAGCTACATCATCATATCTGGTTTTTAGTTTCTTTGCCAAATTAGGCTTCAGGCTTCTTGCTACTTGCGATATAACAGAAATCGTTTCTGCACTACGATTATTAGCGGCATCCTGTCCAATTGATTTAACAACAGAATTTTCAATACTCACTTCTGGTTGCCATTTATTAACATCAAACTCTGGCTCTCTCTTTGGAGGAGCAGGAGGCAGGACATCCTGAGAAGGGTTCTGTATATTAGCTTCTTCTGGAACAAAGTCTCTGGGCATTGGAGACCATGACAGAGTTCCATTAGGATGGTCGTTGATATTGTTTGCCTGCTCTACAGTGTAGACTTGACCATCTCTTTCTATACAGGTTCTGCCATATGGGTCACCGGGGTCTACATAAGTATCGCCTGCATCTCCATCTGGGTCAGTTGCCTGTACATATTCAAATTCCTGTGCCTTGTAATAGCCCAGAGTTGACAGGTTCTGGGTTCTCATGGTTTCAGTCCTAGCTATAAGCCTAGCTCTGGTCTTTGTTTCTCCCAGAGTGGACTGCATACCTCTAAATTTGTCTTTAGGTACACCTCTGACTATCTGCTCTATTGAATAGCCTCTTTGTTCTGATAGGGAGATTATATCCTTCACCCTCTTGCTTGTTGTGCTGTGAATCAGCTTGGCTCTAGCAGGAGCTTGTGTCAATAAGCCTGAAACAGCAGGTAGCTTTTCAGACCAATCGAGTTGACCTGCTATACCTGCATCATTGATATGTTCCCATGTCTGTTTTGTTATTCTTCTGTAGTGTTTATATAAGATATTAGCTAGATTACTTTCTTCTATTGGGCTAACTAAGCCATCTGCATTAAATGGCAACTGCTTCAGTTCATCCAGAGAAGCTGACCTTTCCATCAATCTACCCAATATGCCATCAATCCTATTCTTTACCCTAAGTAGATATCTATTCACATCTACTTCCATATCATCCTCAAGTTCTTCTCTGTCTAGCAGAAGATTCCTTCTTAGCTTGACTGCTCCTCTAAGTAAGTCTGACTTCTGTTCCTCGTGAACAGTTGAAGCTAGACTTTGTTTTGTAGGCGATAATACTTTGGGAGGAAAAAGGTCTTTTTCTGGCTCAACCACTTCTGGCTCAACCACTTCTACAGAAGGAGCAGTTGGTTGGAAAGGTAAGGGAGAAGCATCTCTCTCTAACACTTCCCCTTCTGCTAGTTCAGTCATATTTGCAGGAACTCTCCTTACATCTCCTCCATCCATAGCTTCCACCCCAACTAGTTCACGAGCTTCATTAAGTGTTAATAAGCCTTTGTCAAATAAAGCCATGGCTCTTTGGCTATTGGACTCTTTATCATCAATCATATCAAGCAATGTCCCCTTATCTACTGAGAACTTACCCTGATTAGAATATTCTTTAGCTATCCCATAATTTAAGAACCTGACAATCTTGTTGACCAGAGGTTGGACTGTCTCAGCATTAAAGCTGAACCTTGCTTCTCTGTAATTAGAGTATGTAGCCCTTTCCAGACCTACATTAGCTCCTATCAAAATAGGAGGCACTCCAAAGACAGCACATATCCTAGCTTCTGTGAAGTTGTGAAGCTCATTAAGAGCCAAGTCTTTCATAGTGGATGCCATTGGCTGATATTCAGCATCATCATCCATTATCGCCACTCTATGGAAGTTGTTCTTTCCACCAAACTGGCTTCTCCACCTGTTCCTGATTACAGAAGCCTCTTCTTGAGACTGTAGCCTTCTTTTGACCTTTAGTAACCCAGAAGGCACACCTGCGTTCTGGAAAAACACCTTTGCATAGTCTGTCATATTTAAATCAAGATTAACTGTCCTAGCCAGAACCTGTAATGGAGCTAATCCATACAAGTCTCCTGATGGATTTGGTAATGCTAGATGACATACATCTTCAGCAGGGATGGTGTATTCGCTCTCGCCTATTTCGTAAGTATATGATTCTGCTCCATGAGTGCCACCATTGATTGTCATTCTGTCTGGTCTCAATAAAGGCAGAGCTGTAAGCTTTCTTGTCTTTGCCCTTTCTTTTAATATATATACATTCCCACTCACCATCAGATATGTGACCAGTTCTTCTAGCCAACTAGCCCAATCCTGACTAGGTGTTGGATACTGCATCAGTTCATATAGGTCTCCTGATTCCAGTTCTGAGAAGCCTCCTTCACTTGTTGGAACTTCTAGCATATATCTGGGATTTGAGATAGAGGAGGATAGTTCTCTGATACAGGCATGGACAATCTCGTTCTTGCCATAGCCTTCTTTTGCAAAGTTGAGGTAATTAGACTCTGGATACAAAGCCTGCTCCAGATTGTATGTTAGTGGAACAGTTGCACTTACATCTTGACTATACTGCTTCTTGTTTCTGCTCAAGAACCCAAACATATACACCTCTTTGCTGTTTGGGTACATCAGCTTGACCACTGGAGTCTAACAGTGAGGCACTAATCTGGGAGGATACAGCCTCACCATTAAACTATATGTCTATAAAAAAAGGAGTTTAGATAGACCTAAAAAGCTTACCATGCTACAGCAAAAGTAGTCAATGACTCAAAAAAAACTGTTATTTTGCTGTTTTTATTAGTTATTTATGCATATCTTTGTTTACATAGTTGACATATGCTCTGGTTATGGTAATATGGGTATAACTTATAAACACAGGAGTTTAGAAATGATAACAATAAATGAAACAAGAGTTAGCAATTACGATTACCCACAGAGGGAAGAGTATTTCGAGTTAGTTGATAACACATCAGACCTTTCAGAAGGTTCAAAAGATTTATTAAAGAAGTTATTTAATGACCAAAACTTTGAACAATATAATAATTCCCCATGTACTTTCAAAATGAGTAAAGAAGAGAAGGGTCACTTTGCTGACCTGATTAAAAAAGATTATGTAGCCGCTGATGAAGAATGGAATGACTCAGCTTTTACTCATGATGGTCAACTGAAACCTAATCAGACACCAAGATTCACATGGGTCACAATCTTATTGAATGGTGAGCGAATGGAGATTTAAAGGTCGCAGGGTTTAATCACCCTGTGGAGGGATTGCCTCCACAAGGTGGTTCAACTAAATCAACACCACCTTAAAAGGAGTTTAGGAACAATGGAAGAGAAAGTAGTAGTCATATCTCACTCAATAGTCTCAAGTGCATACATGAGCATTCACAAACAAGGATGCAAAGATATAGCTCGCAATTGTTGGGAGACAGGTGGATTTGTGCATCCAGAGATATTTTCTAGTGTAGATGAAGCACTAACAAAAGAAATCGAATGGTTGAACGAAGATAACAAAGCGAATGGCGACCCAATTATGGTAAAAGGTAGTTGGGAGGCAGAACAATTTTTCTATGTTTTCCCTTGTGCAAGGTCTATAGGTAATAAGGATAACTTTACAGGCAACAGATAAAGTAACTAAATAAGTCTCTCCTATAGCAAAGAACCCCTCCTTAAACAGAGGGGTTTTTTGTTGTATAGACCTCGTTCACTTCCTTGCATCTCCTACACCTTATCTTTGTTCCAATAGGTGCTTTCTCTGCTAATAGAGCGTTACAGCGACAGCATCTGAGTGGCTTATCTTTAGACATTACCAGACTCCTAATCCAACCCTGTTATCTTTGGCATATACAGCCAGAGCGAGAGCCATGACACAATCATCATGCAATCCTTCTGGAGCAGAGTAGGTAGCACCTGTTCTAGTCCACTGGTATTCAAAGGACAACAGCTCATTAAGCAGTGTTCCTTTAGGATATCCTATTTCCCTGTTATGGATGGCTAGCTGTAGCCCTTCCATGAGTCTCTGCTTACTGGAACTGGAGAACTTGTATCCATGAAAATTAGACAGACTTTTCTGTAGCCTCTCAACTATAGGGTCTCCTACTCCAGTTGAGTCAACATAGCAGGTCTCTCCATTGAGGGTCTTTGTTATGATTCTCTCTGTTAGTTCCCATGACCTCTGGAATCTATCGAAGTATGCCAGAGAGCCTTCATCGTCTATCCCAACTATAACTGTATAATCTTGGCTTTTAGCTAGGTCTATTCCCCAATAGAGTGGTTTCCTAGCAGACATCTCTTTGACACAGGCTTCTATGGCATCTACTCCAAATGGATTGCCACCATCATCACTTGCTTCTGCTAGATACAGCTCTTTGAAGATATGGCTAGGCAGAATGTTCTGTGCATCTTCTATCTCTCCTCTTGATACAATCCCTGCATCTACTGCATCCCAAGCTGTCAGCTTAGAATAATGCCAGTCGATGCCTCCTGATTCTGCCTGTCTTGCCAGTCGATATGCCCAATTCCTTCTGCCCTTGACATTACCTATTATCCTGACCTTGCCTTGAGTAGCTGTTAATGTAGACCTGATTGCAAACCATGATTCTTCTCTCATTCTGGTTGCTTCATCTAGCACTGCTCCATAGACATCCTCACCATATAGGTTGTCTGGCTTCTCTGCTGATTTAAAGCCAATTACAGCACCATTTCTCAGGGTGATGGTTAGCTCTGCTTCATTGGACTGATATAGCCTCTGTGTGACTGCCCTCTTTAACCTTCTATAGGCTATCTTGGCTTGAGGATATACTGGTGCTATCCACCAGAAGTTCTGACCTGCTGTGCCTAACACAGCTTGCTCTAGTATCCAAGATAAGCAGGCTACTGTCTTTCCAGACTTTGTAGCTCCTTCTATTATTGAATATCTAGCTTCACTGAATATTGCTTCCTTCTGCTTCTGATACAGGTAAGGAGGCTTGTATGTTATTTGGTAGGTTGCCAACATCTGCCCTTTCTATGTTAAAGGTGAAATCAACTATCTTCTGCTCTATATCTATTGCCTTCTGTTCTAAGCCATTGATTTTGTTCATATGAGACATCACTGATAATGCCAGATTAGCACTCTCTCTATCTCCACTCATAGCATCTGGGAAATACACTCCTAAGAGCTTCTCATATCTAATCATCTGCATTGCCCTTAGTTTCTCTGCTTCTTGTGAATATTCTTCTGCCATTTCAACAAGTGCTTTCTGGACTTCCTTGAATGCCACAGACTTCGCTGTCTTGTTCATGTCAGCTATAGCCTGATAGGAATAACCATCTAGTCTCAACTGCATCATCTTCATCCTTTGCTTCATTCTCTGCTCTGGATTCTTGGTCTTTGTTCCTCTAGGTCTACCCATAATGCCTTATTACCCTTTTTTGCCTTATTGCCTCTATAGTTTCTTATCTATATGTTCGTTTTGTCAAATAATTGAGACATAACCCAATCTGGGTCTGAACCAACACAGTCATCACATTTTAGCAAATAGTAATGCCTCATTGACAATCCAGTATTTGCCATTCTTGCCTTGTGTGAAAGAACACTTCCTCGATGATTCAGGTGCTGTTTCACAAATATGCCACTCTGGGAGGGTTTGTTTTTTCTGCCACTAAAAACGACCTTATCACCAATATTCGCCTTTCTCTGTTTTGCCCAATTATCTCCAGATTGAGGAAAGGTCATTTCTTTTGACTCTGCCTCCATCTGATTATCTTCTCCATGACATTCTTGTCAGCTAGGGGAGGAAAGTCTGCTTTAGACTCATGTTCAATCAACATGGTTCTGTTATAAGCCTCTATGGAGGAATAAGCATTGATGTCTGCCTGCACAAAAGCTGTCTTTTTACTTGCCTTGAGTGCTTTCCACAGACTGACCTTTGCATTGAGCCAAGCCACCATGTAATCATAGCCAGTCCATTCTGTTGAAGCCTTGTAGTTTCTATGGAATCTCTCGTAGAATTTTTGCCATTTAACAGGGTCATCTCCTGCGAACTGCTCAATCTCTTTAAGTAGATTTTCAGCGACCTTGCTCTTCATCCAAGCACCACCTCTATCTCATCCCAATCTTTTGGAAACCAGAGATAGACCTCGACTCCACTTACCTCATTCAGCTCAGTGAGCCATTCTTTTTGATATGCAGACAGCTTTCCTCTGGGTACTTTCAACTCAGCAAAGATAACCCTTCCATCTTTAACAAAAACACAGTCAGGGAAGCCTCTATCGCTCCTCCTTGAGTCATATGTGTGGTAATAAAGCCACCCATTTAATAAAGCAAGTTCCCTGACTGCATTAGTAAACTCCTTTTCAGTCTTATACAAAGGAATTCCATCTATGGTATCAAGCTCAAATTTATATTTTTTAGCCAATTTCTGCACATTACCCCAATAGTCAAATTCTTTAGCCATTGTTCACCAGTTCCTTCCATTCTTCTCCAAAATAAGTACCACAGGTCATGATGGAATAATCGCCTCTTTCAAACAGTCTGCTGACAAACCTCTCATCAACCCTTTCCCTGAGTTGCTCTTCTGTGTAATTGGTAGCACAGAGCAACCATCCATTTGACCTGACTCTTTCGTCTACTATCTCAGTTAAGGTCTTTCTTGTCCACTCTGTTGGGTTCTCCTGACCCAAATCATCCAGTATGAGCAGACTTGCCTTGAATCTTTCCTGCAACTTGCTCCAGAGGCTACCATTGCCCTCTTCACTGGTCTGGGTAGACCTGAGTTCATTGAGCAGGGATGGCACATACTCATATCTCACTGAATAACCATCATGAATCCACTCTCTAGCCACTGCCTCTAACAGATGAGATTTACCACTTCCATAAGTACCAACCAGAGATAATATTCTGCTACCTGACCTTCTTGTAAAAGTCCTGCACTTTTCAAGTGATTCTTCAGTTCCTTCGACCTGCTTAAAATTCATGAATGTCTTTACTTTGTCAGTATAAGCTCTGTTAGGGATATTGGAATTTGCCCAAAGCTCTCTTGTCTTGATTGCTTCAGCACTGTACCTATCATCACACCTACACTTGGACTGATATAGTACACTATCGTAGGTTATAGGGTAATTCTCCTTGATAATCTGAATCACCTCTGGATGATTAATGTCAAAATACTTGCATTTGCTACACTGACTTTCATCAGGTAATGGTGTTGATAATGGTCTAAATAAACTTCTTAATTCCCTCATAACTAAACTCCTTAAAATTAACTACCTTCTTTTTCTCTGGTTAGCAAACTCTAATATACTAGCCATATTACCACCAGAATGGGCATTAAAGGTGCTTTGCTTTGGATTTGCACCCTTACCCCACCTCTTCTCATAACTAAGCCATGTATTGAAGGTTGCCTTCACACTCTTTGCTTCAGGCTTATTGGATATCCAGTCAACACAATTCTCAGCCTCAAGAAGTAAATCCTTATCTGCGTAAGTGGTCTCAATCCTTTCAATCCAATCAGGAGTGACAGACTCTATCTTTAACCTATCATCCCTGAGTAACACCTGACACCACTTTGGCAAATCTTCTTTCTTTTTTCTTTTGGACTTATTCTTATAAGTCTTTTCTTTTATATCTTTCTTTTCTTTTTCTTTTTCTTCTTTCTTTTCTAAAGGTTTTCTTTCTTCTTTTTCTTTCACAGGTGGTTTTATAAGTGTCATTTTGACACCTTGAAACAAGGCATCATATTCTAAAAGACTCATTTTGACACTTTGACCTTCCTGTCTAGGTGTCATTTTGACACTTTGAGAATTTACAACATATGTTGATTCTGTATGCTTATTGCCTCTTTTCACCTTGCTTATAATTCCCTGATTCTCTAAAGAATTCAATGCTCTGGACATAGTTGATTTCGATAGACTGAGCAACAAGCCCAGAGACTTGGATTCAAGCCTGACCTGATTCTCAGCATCTGCCATCATGCACATATAGGAGAACAGTAGTTTTGAGCTACTGCCTCCTATGATATGTGGAAGGATGTTATATCCCCATGCCAGAGTCTGAAAATTCATCAGTTGAACCTTATCCTTAATTCTTTAGTGAATCTGTTCATAAGCATCCTTATTTCCTTGTAGACATCCAAAACCTTGATTGCAGGGAGAAAGTACTCTATTTTCCTCTCTCCTCCACAAAGAGTACAGGTTTTCCATTCTTTGGTAACTGCATTCAGTTTCTTGCCTCTGTTGTCGCCATTAGCCTCGCAGGAATTACAGTCTAACAAAGCAATGAACTCTACATTGCCTATAGGGATAACCTCTCTAGGAGGCTTCCCTATAAGCTCGTCTTTAGGCATTCTGACTACTGCTACATCTTTAAATGAGTCCAACTTCTTCCCTCGCTTTCTGCATCTGATTATAAATGGCAACTGCAAAAAGTTTCATCTCTTCAGCAAGTCCTTCATTTCTTTGGGAATCATTTGCAAAATTCATGAAGCTTTCTGCACCATCTTCACCCTGATACACTCTTTTCTCCAACCACACACTGGCTAGATTCCAAGCCTGACCAAGATTTATCTCTTTCTGCTTTTTGTCGCCTGCACTGGTGGATGAAACTTCACTCACCTGTGGAGTAACAGGGGTAACAGGGGTAGCAGAAACCTGTGAAGGACTCATGCTCCTTATCCTGTCATTCACCACTCCTTCAAATGATTTGCACTGATACCAGTAGTCATAAGCATTGTCGCCTGATTTGCCCTGCTTAAGCTTGCCCAAAGCAAGTACTATCTCATAAACCTGATTCTTGTCTTTAGGGTCTCTTAACTTAGCTGACTGCTCTGCACTCAAAAACAGACTGGTTGGATATAATCCAATGTCTGGACAATCCACTGTTACCTTTGCAACATCACCCTCCCATTTCACTGTGTCTACTTCCAGTTTGTGAATCCTGTCATAGACCTCATCGTCACCATTTATCTCTGTCAATATCTCTTCGATTACACCTTCGATTGTTTGGCTCATTGCCATTGTTTTTACCTCTACTTGTTTATAATATTTTATCCAAAACTTTTCTCTCTCAGTTAACATTCCTTTTTTCATGTGCTAGACTTGAAGCTGTATTTCCTTTCAGGAGTCAGGGTTGATTTTCTTATGTTTCTTCAGCCCTGATTTCTTACTTGGATGCTTCTTCGCTCTCCCTGAACATTCTGAACTGCTTCAGAGCATCATGGGAAATCCTCACTAGCTTGGAGTCTTTGCCAACCCTGAAAGAGGCTAATTGACCACTCCAGACCAGTTCCCACACATACTTCTCAGACACCCTCAAAGAATCAGCTACCTCAGATACAGTGTACCCCTCTATGGGAATTACCCTCTCTGACTTTACATTCTTTTTGCCATCTATATGTTCTTCGATGACTCTCAAGATTGCACTGTGCATCTCCTTACTGCCTGCTTCTATTTTCATTTACACCTCCATTTACAAATTTGAGCTTTTGCCCACCATACAAGACTATCAGCTACCACCAAATGAGTCAAGCATTAACTGAATATTGGTTATTTTACATTTATTTCATGTGTTATTCAGTTATTATTGTTTACAGTGTTGACAAAGTATTCATGCTCCTGTAGTATCCGTAGTATCAAATATGAAATATAGGAGTTTAGATATGAATACAAAAGCACATAAGGAAGTAGTTGTAGAAAGGTACATTAGCTTATTGAAAAGCAAAATTGAAAGGAAGGATAAGACGATAGACACATTATCCAAAGCACTTGTGGATATGCATAAGAAGCAGTCAGAACTTGAGCAGAAGCTATGGGAGAAAGAAAACGAAGAGCGAATGGAAGATTACATGGATGAGAAAATTCAACGTGGAGACTTCTGGTATAAGCGAGTTTATTGGCATCGAGGATATATGACTCCAAAAGAAAAGAGGGCAAAGGAAAGAAAGGAAAAAGGAATCACTGAACTTCCAGTGCCATATTATAAGCACCCAGACATGGGTTGGATTGAGTACAGCTAAAATCAATCAGGGTTTAATTACCCTGTAGTGGCAAATCCACTACAAGGTGATTCAATCATCTAAATAAAACACAGGAGAGTGCAATGCACCAAGAAAGAACTCATCACAGAAGATGGCACAATAGAGAACAGTCACACGAAGCCAGTAGAAAAGATTGGGAACGACACAACAAAGCAAGAAAAGAAAAACAACAGGCACATGAGAAAATGCTAGAAGGCTTACACAAAAAATTAGAATCAGTGCTTACTGAGAATGATGTGAGTTGGGATATGCAAATGACATTATTGCAAACAGGGAAACGATTAGCACAAAGTAGTGCCTTATCAGGCTCTCAAAGATGTGGCATTTGTGAGGTCATTAATGAGCGAAGTAACAACCCACACAATTGTACAGTCGAAATTCTTCCCATAGAGTTCGTGTACGATGCTCTTAAACAAGTGGCAATGGATTTAAAGTAATCTAACCTGTCTGATGAGAGGGGGGTTGCTCCCCCCTCGAAACACTGAGTGTCACAGGTAGCTAAAACTATAAAAAAGGGAGGTATTTAACAATACAATGTCTAAAAGAAAAAATGATAGATTACCTGATTTCTTTGAGGCGAAATTAAGTGTGGAAGTTCCTTACTACACTAAGGATTACCAAAGCACAGATGGTTCACCAGTGGAGACTGAGCCGATACTGGATGCACTGTGGGAAGGAAGGACTAAGAATCCTGAACCACTAGGATACATCAACTACAGTGGCAAAGTCACCAGACATGATGGTCAGTTTACTGCTCGTCTTGAATGGGTACACATTGATGGCAAAGGTGGCACTAGGGTGACACTACCACATAAAGCAGTTCTTGCTTTATTAAGGGCAGTGGAAAGCACCAACAAGCAGGCTAGGTCTGCAAGTGCTGAGAAAGCCGCTGAAACCAGACGAAGAAATGGTGTTGTGCCTTTCGAGAAAAAGGACACTGGCTAGAGATTAAAATATCCCTGCTACTTGCCTGTGTGGCAGGGATAAAAAAACTACAGGTAAGGAGTTTAGAATCGATGGGTAAATCAAGCAGAAATAAAAGAAAGAAAAGTGGTGGTCATGGATTTGCAAGCGACCAAAGCAAGAGACCTCATTACTTCAAAAAACCAAATAAGAACGACCAAGAGTTTGTTCCAAGTCAATCAAGTCGTTCAAAGCCTAGCCCTGAAGAATTATCTGGATATCATCTAGACCACATTGCAGGCAATCATTTCCCTCAAGGGATACAAGGTTTCCACCCTGCAACAGACAATCCAGAAAAGATAGAGAAACTGAAAGAGCATGGCACTGGTTGGCTCAGTGATAAAGCCTTTAATAACCTCATACAGGGCAGTTACAAGTATTGGGTAGGCAATAAGGACTTCCAATCCATGTACCAGACTTATTTGAAGGTTATGGACAATACATCAGACAGCAATCTTTTAGTGTTTTATCTTAGATGGTTACAGAGCAACAATGTCATACGCAGGTCTCCTTGGCAGGCAGAAGGCGAAAGACTGTGTGCAATCATGCAGGCAGGCACTGTGTTAAAGGATGGTTCTGATGACCCTGCTTTTGCTTGGATGGTTCAGGACAAAGACGAAACGAAATTTGAGGTAGCAGAACTTCAGGTGGCAATGGTTAATTTATTAGCCAGTTCCCACTGTAAGAATTTCTTGTTCAGAGATGAGGTGATAAAGACAGCGACATCGATGCCTCTGCCCAAGCACACAATCAACACTGACCTGCTTCCAATGGATTCAATGTTCTGGGTATTCGAAACACCTTTTCCAGTAACCATTGAGGCAGGCGAATATGATGATGATGAGTCAGTCAATGATTTGAAAAAAGCTGTGGTAGGAGATACTGACCAAAAATGGATTGGAAATGATGGCAATATTTATCCATCATCTACAGGACTGATAGACTGGCTGACTTTGTGGAAAGGCAAAGATGCAATTAATGTAGCTCTATCAATCAGAGGGCTTCAAACCACTGTTAATGTGATGCTGAGATATGAGAATGGAGATGTCTATGATAATACAGAAGGACAATCCCCAGACCTCACAGGCAAGCAAGAAGCTGTGGCAGGACAAATCCCACAACTGATATTTTCAATACTTGCTTTCATCAACACTCCAATGATTCATAAGTCAAAAGAGGAGAATCCCAGAAGAGTGAGAAAGCAGATGGAAAGAGCAAACAAAAATACAACTCAGTCTTTACCAGATGGCAAGCAATCATCTGTGGTATATCTTCGTAGACCACAGGCAAAGAAAGCCTCTGGACAGCCAACAGAAGGCAAGAAAAGAGACTTCCAGTGGTGGGTGTCTGGTCACTATCGAAGCCAATGGTACTCAACCACACAGACACATAAGCTGATATGGATAGCACCATTCCTTAAAGGAGAAGAAGGGATGCCAGTGAAAGACATCACCTATATGGTCGTCAGGTGAAATAGCTCCTATCATAGAGGGCAATCTTTTTTCAAAGTGGTGGTAAAGTACCAAAAAAGAAAAACCCTGCCCTCTATGACAGGAAGGATTAAGCAGGAAGATGCCAGATTCTATCATCTACCTTGTTTAATATTGTTGACAGTAATAGAATCAAATAAATATATAAGAGGAGGTGCGAAGTGAATAACGCACAGAAAAAGATAGAAGTAGCAACAACTGATTGTGGATTTGATGAGCCAGTAGAGGCAGAGATGCCTATGGAAAAGAGGGCATTCTTTGTCAGGGGTGTCAGCGTAGATGCTATAAGGGCAATCAAGGTGCTGTCTGCCAGTAATGGAAAAAGCATGGGTCAGACAGTGACTGAGCTTGTTGAATATTACCTAGCGAGCAGGCAATGAGAAAGAGGAAAGAAATTCTCTATAAAGATGAATTAAATTATGCCAATCCTCAATCATTGGGCTTTGTAAATGAAATTGATGGAGAGACAGTGAGCATGGAATTTGGGTGGAGTACATCCCACCCTCATTCCCCTGAAGCAATGCTGTTCCATAAAGATGCAGAAACAGGCTCTGTTTTTTCCATCCTAATCCCAAGAGAGGTGATTGTTGAGGCAGTGCTGAATGGTTGGTACTTCCAGAGCAGAGAGAGTCTAAATTGACTTACCATGAAGAGTTCAAAAGAATCGAGCCTATAGAGCCACCATCTCCACCATATGACATAAGTGATTATTCCCTGCCAGAACAGGCAGGGATAATCCTCTGGCTTTTCAGAGAGGCAGTCTCAATACTGGTGGCAAAATGTGATGGTCAGAGCATGGAAGCTCTGGAAAAACGAATAGCTGATTTCTGCACCTTCATGATTGAACAGCACTTCAATCCCAATCAGCAACAACACCATGATTCAATCGCAGAAGAAATGCTGAAAGAAGTGGATGATATTGATGAATTGATTGATAACTAATGTTTATTTTGTTGAAAGTGTTGACAAAGTATTCATACTCCTGTAGTATTCGTATTATCAAATCAAATTTAGATAGGAGATACAAATTGAAAACAGCAAAATTAGAAACATATACAGACCAGACCTTTGGAGTAGAAGTACAAGAAGTTTTTGAAGGAATCGGAATTGTAACAAACACAATTGGTTTCAACAAACCTTCTGAAATGTTTGCTTTCGTAGAAGATATGAAACATAGCGATTCAGTTTTACAAATCACTTTAAAATATGACCATGAAGAAAAAATCGTTTTTGTAGGTTAATATCCACAGGGTCTAACCACCCTGTAATCTAGCAAGCACCCTTGTTGGATTACAAGATGGTTAAACCATCTAATCATAATTTTATATTAAAAGGAGTTTAAATATGATTGTCACAGTATTACAGAACAGGTGTTTAGAAGAGAACAGAGAATCAGAGGCATGGAATGCAGTTGGATTTGAAGGGAGAGAAGGTGTTTGGAAGGATAATCCTGAAAAGGGATGGAAGCCTGAATTCATAAACGAGTTCAGCCCAATCGCTACAAGAGAATTTACTCCCGACTTTAATGAAAACGACTACAATCCATTCTGGGTGTGTAAGATGGTTTTTGCAGAGTTTCAGGGTCAGGAAAATACTAGCCCAGAATGGAATATCATAGAGAAATCCCACAGGTCACTTTCAGTTGGAGATATTGTAAAGATTAATACAATTAGTAGGTGTAAATTCTTCATGGTAGAGGGTTGGAGAAATGGTGCTGTTGGATTTTCAGAATTTGCACCAGAAGAAATAGCAGAGGATTCCTCACCAGATAATGGTGGGGATGACAGGGATGCCAAGATTGATGCCATGCAGAAGCAGATAGATTCTCTCACAGCTATGGTCACAGATTTGGTAGAAGCTAATGACAGAAACCTTAAAAGAGGTCACACATTACAGGGAACACATAATTACATTGAAGAGAGTAATTACAAACATACGCAAAGACTGGTCAGGCTAGAGCGTTTTGTTAATGAGATAATACAATCAGAAAAGTTTAAAAAATCACCTTGGCAAAAAGAAAATAAAGAACTGAAGGAAAGGATTGAAGAGCTAGAAGAGTTAAACAATATAAGACACGAAAGGATTGCAAAGCTAGAAGATGCCATTGGGTATACAACAAACATTGGGGTGCATTCACTTTTAGCTGAAAGGCTGACGAAGCTTGAGAAGGTCGTCTCGAAGGTAACCTCCTGTGAATAAGGCAACAGGTAATTCAGACAAGCAGAGTCATCCCATGCAGATGGCTCTGTTTTCTGCTCCAATTGAAAATATATTCAGCGTAAAAAAAGATGTCTGGAAATCATTGGATGCAGACCACAGAGAGCAGTTTGAACAGCAGGTGTTTGATTACTACAGAGAGCATGGCTTTCCTTACCCTGAGTGGGGCAAAGAGACACTGTTGAAAGACTTCAGGGATATTCAGTCACTTGATGTTTATTCCCTTGAGGAAAAAGCAAATGACCAAAGCATCATCAGGCACCATTCAGCAGGCACTAAAGTAGCTAACTTTCTGATGCCTCATATCTATGATGTAAAGTGCAAATATAATCAGGATAAATCAGGCAAGACTTGGCGAAGGTCTCCTATGGAAACTTTCAATGATGATAAGATGCTCAGACGATGTATCAAGAAATCTCTTGAGCTTAGTGGTCATCTTAATCACAAGACAATGAGAGGTGCTTTCTCATGGACTAATGGAACACAGAAAGCATCCAACTTCAAACCATCAGTAGCAAAGTTCATTTATGAGAAATATGGAGGCTCTGGCGATGTTGTGGACTTCTCCTGTGGATTTGGTGGCAGACTTGTTGGAGCATTCGCCACAAAAGGCATACGCTCATACAGGGGCTTTGAACCATCTACCCAGACATATGATGCTCTCCATGAACTCATAGCCTTCCTTGGTCAATCCAGAACAATTGAGACCATGTTATATAAGGCAGGGTCTGAGGATTGGTTTGAGGTGGCTGAAGATATGACTGGAGTTGACCTGTGCTTTTCATCTCCACCTTATTTTGATACTGAGGCATATGCTTATGAAGATACCCAGAGTTTCATTCGATACCAGACAAAGGATGAATGGAGAGAGGGGTTTCTCAGCAGGATGCTACATAACTGCCACAGGGGATTGAAGCAGGGTGGAATACTGGCG
>CEUS01062007.1_pt1 | contig 27569 bp, 28 predicted proteins | sample 427031 | NCBI WGS metagenome assembly CEUS01 (sample SAMEA2622837, study PRJEB7988) | marine metagenome | biome: marine biome (ENVO:00000447); feature: marine epipelagic mixed layer (ENVO:xxxxxxxxx); material: "saline water (ENVO:00002010), including plankton (ENVO:xxxxxxxx)" | depth 140 m | reverse complement strand
TGATCTCCTCCTGAGCAAAAAGCATAGACCCCATCTTTTGCAGGCCCTTCTCCTGTAAGAAGGATTACCCCGATACGAGTATCTTCCCCTGCGTTCCTAAAAGCTTCCTGTAATTCCAAAAGGGTTTCCGGACGAAAAGCGTTACGTACTTCGGGTCGGTTAATAGCGATACGGGCGACCCCATCCGCCTTTTTGTAGGTGATGTCTCTGTATTCCTTAACCACCTCCCACTTTGGCTTGCTCATTTAAAAATACCCCAAGTAAAAAGTAAACTTCACCATAAGGACTATTACGATAACGTATGTTTCAGAACTTCAAGCTCGTGCCTAACCACATCAGCTACTGCCTCAACCACCTCCCTATGTCTACGCTGATTATCAGCACGATCCGTAATAATTTCCAGAATTTGTGGTCCTGGCTCAAGCAAACATTCTTCAAGGACCTCTGAAAGGCGCTCACAATCATCAAGAAGACGGTAAGGAATCTGATATAAATTTGCAGCATGGCGGAAATCGAGTCCGTGCGGAGTAGCAAAATAACGAGTGAACTCAGGCTCATGATCTCGGATCGAAAGCATGTGGAATATGCCTCCCCCGTCGTTGTTAATAAGCACAAAAAGTACATTGAATAGATTTTGCTTGATGGCTAGTAACCCATTCATGTCATGGTAAAAAGCTATATCCCCTAATACAGCCACTACTGGCAAACTTTTTTGATCTGCCATAGTTACAGATTGCGAAGAAATCCCGGCTGCTATTCCTGAAACCGTGGAAACGATCCCATCGATTCCACTAGCACCTCGATTACCAAAAATTTTAATTCGCTTTGATCCTGAACCACCAAAGGCATCCAAATCCCTGACCGGCATAGAGTTAGACACGAATAGAGTACCATCCTCGGGGATGACATCCACGACAGCTGATAGAATGTCTCCTTCGAAAAAATCCCCCCTAATACCTCGGACAGTCTCACAAGAGATTCGGTCAAAATGTCTCCACAGATCTCTCCAGCCAGATGGAGGAATCTCCTGAGATAAAGAGTCTTTTGATTTCTCTAGAATACTAGCTACGTCAACCTGGAAATACTGAGACTTATTGGAAATAGAATCCTTTTGTGGAGGATTAGATCCGATCACAATCTGAGGTATGTCAACACAATCTTCTAGGAAAGCAAGGATTCCCGGAGATGTTGGAGGAGCACCGACTCTCAGAATTACATCAGGCTGGAGAGTTTTTCTGATTGATGGGTCTCGTAGAAAAAGTTCAGCGTAAGCAACCACGGCAGATTCACAATCACGACCAAAACGAGCCCCTGATAGAGGGTCAGCGATAAGCGGGAACCCCCAAGATTTTGAAAAGTCGATGAGCGCAGGTCCTATGGAATCAGGATCAACAACGGGACCAGCGAAGATCAATCCTCTTTTGCTGTCTCGGAGAGAGCTAACAATAACATCTGATTTACAATCTTCGATTACGGGATTGACGATTAGCTCCATGGGGGAACCACAATCCTTTCCATCCAATCCTAATGGATCCCCATCCCTTATAATTTTCTCTCTATCTGGATCCATTTCTACTGGCTCTAAGGGCTTGTCGAAAGGAAAATTGACATGTACCGGACCAGGATTAGATCCGAGAGCTCTACCCACAGCCCTGCAGGCATGAACCCTTATTTGCTGCAGTTTTTCGAGATCCGGATCGCCGATATCTATACTGTATCTGGTATACGGTTCATAGATTCCTTCCTGCTCGATGGCCTGGTTAGCATCTGATCCACGAAGACGAAGGGGGCGATCTGCGGTAAGTATCAACATAGGCACATTACTTCTAGAAGCTTCGATCACAGAAGGAAACAGGTTAGCAACTGCAGTACCAGATGTGGTTATGACGGCTGCAGGTTTACGTGTAGCCTTACCTATACCAAGAGCAAAGAATCCAGCTGACCGTTCATCCAAATAAACCCAAGTAGTGAATCTGTCATCCATAGCACAAGCCATCACAAGTGGGGTAGACCGAGAGCCTGGAGCTACACAAACATGCTTAATACCGAGCCGAGCCAATTCATCTATGAAGGCCCTTGCACAGGCGGTCGTGACCGCCGGATCAATCATTGCGCCCCGCTTGCTGCCAAAGCTTGGAGAACTGGTTCGAATTTCATGTTGGTCTCATACCATTCAAGGCTAGGATCTGAGCCTGCGACGATACCAGCTCCGGCAAAAAGTCTCCAACTATAACCCCGTGCTAATGCACAACGGAGAGCCGGAGCAAAAGATCCATTGCCCTCTAGGTCGAACCAACCCACTGGCCCCGCATACCAGCCACGTTCAAAAGGCTCTTCGCGATCCAAAAATTCCAGAGCTTTATCACGGGGAAGACCACAAACAGCAGCTGTAGCATGGAGAGACTCCAGGATCTCTAATACTGATGTGCCTTCAGGCATTATCGCTCTAATCTCTGTCTCTAAGTGTTGTATCCTTGAAAGCGTTAAGACATGAGGTTCAGGTTGCACATGCACCTCTTGGGCCAGGGGCTCTAAGCGAGCCATCATATCTTCAAGCGCAAGCTTATGCTCTACACCATCTTTTTTACTAGCCAATAGACTTGCTGCCAATGCTTCTTGTTCTGCGAGTGTTCCACCTCGTGCTATAGTTCCAGCAACAGCAGTAGCATGAAACACACCGCTAGACATAGCCGCCAAAGTCTCAGGTGTTGCGCCCAATAAAGGACATCCACTTTCTGGTTCGAATAGAAAAACATGGCTTCCATGATTCTCTTCCCAGAGGTGTTTCAGGACAGTAACGTGGTCCAGATGTTCTTCGGTAACAACATCCATGGTACGTGCTAAAACCACCTTGTAAACTTCCTCTTTAGCAATAGCTGACAACGCTTTATTTACAGCAGAATCCCATAAGTTTCGCTCCGATTCAGATCTAAGTGTCGAGACAGCATGAGAATGCTTAATGTCACCTGGCTCCATTTCCTGGAGTCGTTTACAAATTTGTCTAACTTTGACCGAAAGTACTTCCAGGATTTTATCTGTATCACCATCGTCGGGTCCTACTATGGCACGAGCTGTTAAGCGTGGAGACTGAAGATGCCCCCCTTCCAATTCGAATTCTGGCAAATGAAATAATGCCGGCTTAAATCCTTTCCACAAATCGACTGCAGAATGATCAGAACGAAAAGAAAATCCCCCATAGAACCGTATCGGGGATTCCAACTCACCACACACACCAGAAGCCGCTTCAATAAGGTTATGAGCTTCATTACCAATAGCGGAGAAACGATCCATTGAGGAACTGCCATTTTCCGAAAGGCTAGCAATCGTACCATTGTGAGCCACCCACCGATCCGCCTTAGCCCAAAACCCACGGGGTCCACCCTTACCCATCCTAAGGAAAAGCATTGGGTCAGCATCTTTAGCTTCGACCGTTACCGTAACCAAACGTGCCGGAGCAACCAAGGTGGTATTTTCTGGATTCATATCTCAATAGTTTGAGGATACGTTTGCTTCTTAACTAAAAAACTTGCTTTGGGATTCAGTAATTGTGTAAAAGGCAATATAAGAGAAAGGTTGATCTTACCAAGACGAAGATTTATAGCAGTACTAATACTTAACTGCGAAGATATGCAAACATATTTCGTGTGATTCCTGATGCTATACCTTATTCTCATATAACCTAAGAACTATTGCCTCATAATTTTAAAAACTAATTGTATAATAGCTACTTATATATGATGACTAATAGCTAAATTCCATATTGGCCGACTATTTTAGGGTTTAGATCACATACTGAAAAATCACAAATAAAAAAACCTAATGCATAATCCTATCAGATTATCAGGCAACACCCGCAAATGTTAACCAGGGGTGCTAAAATTTTGGGAAAATCAACATCAAGCCTGAGGGCTGCTGTAATATTTACTGCTCTGTGCTTCATACCTAAATCAACAAACGGCCAAGACCTGCCATTCCAAACAGACATATACGTTGCAGATCTATCAGTATTCGAGGGGGTCTACTATATAGGTGATCTTCAGAACATCACTAATCGACCAAAATCCTACGATGATCAGCCTGCGTTTACACCGGACAGCAGGTCGATTCTGTACACATCTACTTACGATGACGGAGACAGGAAGCAAACTGAGATCAATCGTTATTACCTTGAATCAGGTCGTACTACACGAATCACAAGAACTACCAAAAGCGAGTATGTGCCAGCTCCCATCCCAGGAGATAAGGCTTTTTCAGCAATCCAAACAGAAGCTGATTCTATTCAAAAACTGTGGCGATTCACCATGGAAGGCATGGATGCTGAAGTTGTCCTTCGTGATGTTCCACAAGTTGATTACTACGCCTGGGGAAACGAACAGAACATTCTGATTCTTGTAATTGGAGAACGACCCACATTACAAATAGCAAACGTTACCACAGGGCTGTCTGAGCTAGCGATCGACAGTAGTGTGGGTATATCGATGCATAAAATCCCTAACAGGAATTCCTGGAGCTTCGTAGAAAGAAGTTCAGACAAAGAGTCATGGATAAGCGAGGTAAACATCGGAACCCATGAAATCCTGCGTCTAATACAAACTCCTGGTGAAGGTGGCTTCCATGCCTGGACACCAGAGGGGGTTATCCTAATGACCTCAGGGGGACAGGTTTTTCAATGGGACCCAGAATTGGACGATGACCATCGCATCATCGCAAATTTCAGACATATGAACTTGATATTAAGCTATATATCGGTAAGCCCCGATGGTAAGAAGATAGCAATCGTCGGAATACAAAACTTAGAGATGACACAATGAGGATCAGCTCTTATAAATTATGGAGCAGGATCTAAGCTTAAAGAGTTCACACCATAACTATCAACAAATGGAGTAGAACATTAAGCAGCTCGAAGATATAGAAGGCGTTCTGATAGATCTGGACGGAACAGTATTTGTGGGAGATCGGCTAGTTCCAGGAGCAGCAGATGCTATAGCTACGCTACGGCGGAGCGGTATTCCAATGCGTTTCGGAACCAATATTACTCGAATGTCCCGTACCTTACTGGTTGAACAGATTAATAGCCTAGGCATCGATCTGGATACCGAAGAAGTTATCACTGCCCCCATAGCAGCAGCATCTTGGCTAGAAAAAAAAGGTATCTGGAACCTATTCCTGTGCTTGCCAGAAGCAACATACCCCGATTTTGCTCACTTTACAGTAGATAAAACATCACCACAGGCAGTTATAATTGGAGACCTCGGCATAGGATGGGATTTCGACCACCTTAATGGAGCATTTAATCACATCATGGAAGGTGCCGAGTTTATAGCTCTCCAGCGAAACGCTTATTGGGACACCGGTAACGGGCTGGCCCTGGACGCTGGTACATTTGTGACAGCCCTGGAGTACGCCACAGGGCATGATGCTTTGGTAATGGGCAAACCTAGTCCTGAATTCTTTCAGGCAGCCGCAGACTCTATGGATTTAGATCTTTTTAACATAGCGATCGTAGGAGATAACATAGAAACTGACGTTGCTGGAGCACACGCCTGTGACGCCGCTTCTGTTTTGGTGCGAACGGGTAATTTTCAAGAGGATCACCTATCCAGAGGTATCGCCAAACCCGATCTCGTCATCGACTCTATAGCTTCGCTGCCTTCAGCTTTAGGCGTCAGTTTCAATTGATGGATAGCCAGTATAATTCCTAACAGTTCTCCTGAGGCCCAGCGAATCCTACATTTGATACCATGTCCATAAGATCTAAACTCAACTTCGTCATAACTCTGGGCAAGGGAGTCACAAGAGGCCTTCCCGAGCCTACAACAGATCGTGATCCTATAGATATGTTTGGCGAATGGTTTGACGAGGCAAGAAAATCTGGAATCTTACTTCCCGAATCAACTTCCTTGGCAACCGCCAATGAAGATGGCATCCCATCCTCAAGGATGGTTCTATTAAAATCGTTCAGTGCTGAGGAATTTGTTTTTTACACAAACTATGAAAGTCGCAAAGCCCAGGAATTAGACGCTAATCCCCGAGCTTGCCTCATGTTGCACTGGGTTACCCTTCAAAGGCAAGTAAGGATTGAGGGTAAAGCTGAAAGGATAAGCCAGGAGGAGTCTGAGGAATACTTTAAGACTCGGAGCCGGGGTAGCCAGATCGGTGCTTGGGCTTCTAGGCAAAGCAGAACCCTAGACGATAGAGACACCCTGGAGCAACGGGTATCAGAAATTCAAAAACAATTCCAGGGTCAGGAAATACCCCTTCCAGATTTCTGGGGAGGATACCGCATCGTCCCCGAGTGCATAGAGTTTTGGCAAGGACGGGGCAACCGTCTCCATGACCGAATCATCTACCAGAGAACAGAAGGGGAATGGACCTCTAGGCGCTTATATCCCTAAGATCACAATGCTAAGTAGGATTTTTTATTTTAATAATTATTATTCTCTAAACCGTACACACAACTACGAAAGTTACCCAGCCAACTAAGGCTGCAGTTACAATGGCAGTCAGGGTAACGGTGAAGAGATCCATCGCCGGTGCATCGGCAAGGATAGTCGCCAATGCAACTCCCAAGAAAGCACATATACCCCCCACCATTCCCCCATGCCAGGCCGAATCACCTGCTGACCTTCGGACTTGAATAACATAGGCGGCAGCAAATGATGTAGAAATTAGCAACAAAAGTGTGGGCCACATACTGTAAACAGCGTTACTATAATGGCCAACCACAACTAACCCTACCTGAACAACTGTGCCCAATCCAGACCAAAAGATGACAGCTGGAGTCAGCGCTTCTTGATTGGCATTTGAAATCGGTTCTCTCATTTTATCTTCATTGATCAATTATGGCTTATCGACCAAACATATGCAGCAACCGCCTTAACTTGATCATCGGTTATTGCCGAACCACCCCTGGCAGGCATTATGAGGCCCATGGAATTAGTGGCTTCCTCCATTGATACGCCTTTGGTAATCTGCTCAACAAGTTCTGGATAGGTGCCTCCGCCAATGAGCCATTCTTCATCAGTCAGATCTGGGCCTATGGCACCTGAGCCATCCATTCCATGACACACTGCACACAAACCTGCACCGAGAAAAATTGCCTGGCCATCTTTGACCATCGCCTCCGTAACACCTTCTGGAAATCCATCCTGAGCATTAAGTACAGGAGCACCTATAAGGAAAATGGCAAATCCAGCAATAATTAAGGAAAAACGATCCATTTCCATCCTCTGATCTAGTGTAAATATCAACCACCACTACAATTGATTTGGAACCTAAAAGTCGGCACGTATCTTGCTACGTAATTATTTAGTAAAAAATGAATCAAGATGCGTTACCATGGTTAAAGTAATTTAATATTAGTTGTCCATTTATTTAACTCTTTTAAAGTTAAATGACTCTAAATAATATTAATGGGAGTAACGTGAATAGTTTTGTTGTATCACGGAGGTGTACTCTGAATACACAAAGGAATCTGATGAATCGAGGGATTATCCTCACAGCATTAGCTTCTATACTATTGCTGCCAATAGCATCTTCAGGACAAGAGGATGGTGGTTCTGGATTCCTATTCTATAAGCCTAAGGCATCTTTCGGGGTCCGCTTTGGATATGCACAACCTAGTGCCAGTAGCGACATATTTAATTATGTCCGCCAACAATTCACTATCAACACTAGAGATTTTGCTGCAGCAACAGTTGCAGTAGACATAGCAATCCGGGCAACTGAACGTCTCGATATCGTAGCTAACATAGGCACGAGTGAAAGCTCAACAACATCGGAGTATCGGGACTGGGTGGATGGTTTCCAGGGTTATAATAAGCCCATCGAACAAACTACTACGTTTCTTAGAGTTCCGATCACACTTAATTTGAAATTGTATTTACGGGATCGAGGGCGTTCGGTCAGCCAGTTCGTATGGGTGCCTAACCGTTGGTCTCCATATATAGGAGTGGGGGGCGGAGCGACTTGGTCTAAATTCCGGCAGGAAGGAAGATTTGTGGACTATCAGACAGAAGATATCTTTTCTGGAGATCTCGTGTCACAAGGATCGGGTTTGACTGCAAACTTTTTCTCAGGGATAGACTTTTCAATACATCCAAAATGGATTCTAAATTTTGAAGGTCGTTACTCTTGGGCAAAAACTGATATGAGCGGAAGTTACCCAAACTATACGCTCGATCTCAGTGGCCTTCAGGGTACAGCTGGATTTTCTATTCTATTCTGATCTGAAAGAGATAGCGATGATGAAAACACAGCAGGATCTTTTAAGAGTGGCCATAGGAGCATTGCTATTCAGTACACTGCTATTTAATACGCCATTACAAGCACAAGATCAGAGCCATGACACACGTTGGCTTCCTTGGCTGGGGTGCTGGGAGCCCGTTATAGAAAAAGATAAACCCGAAGCCCCTATACTCTGTATCCGGCCAACATCTGGAAACAAAGATATCGAGCTGGCGATGGTTGGCGATGGTAAAATTACATCCCAAAATACTATTAAGGCTGATGGTATAAGCCAAAAGAAGAATCGCGAAGGATGTCAGGGATGGGAGAAAACATCATTTTCGAATAACAGCAATCGCATATACCACCGTGCCGAGTTCCTATGTGATAACGGGAAAGAACCCAAATCTACTGGCATTATGTCTATGATCTCCCCTTATGAATGGATAGATGTCAGGACATTAGACGTTGGCACAGAAATTATCCCATGGGTGATCAAATATCATCTTTATAACAGTGACTCTATAGAGAATAAAGAGCTTAAAGATTTTGCTAAAAAACATACAATAGAGCAAAAATGGTCCCGGATTGGAGCTTCAGCTGCCATTACAATTGAGGACGTGATAGAAGCTTCTTCACACGTGGATCCTAGGGCCGTTGAAGCCTGGATAGCGGAACAAGGTGACCAGTTTGCGTTGAATGCAAATAAGCTTGTATCCATGGCTGATGCCGGTGTGCCGGAAAACGTAATAGATATTGTAGTTGCGGTATCTTATCCAGAGCACTTCTCAATGAATAGGAGTTCGGGGTCAGATAACATTTCAACAAGGTCCTCCAGGCAAGTAGAGAGAATCCGATACGGATATAGAAACTTTCACGATCCATTCTATTACGATCCCTTCTTCCTAAGTCCTTTCTACTCTCCGTATACCGGATATGGTTATTACTCACCCTATCGCTATGGATCTTATGGATACGGATATGGATCCGGATTCGGTTACGGCTATGGATCCTATTACCGCCCATACCGGCCAACTATAATTGTGAATCGTTTCGGACAAAAAAATAGAAACAATGCACGGGCAGTGAAGGGTCGCGGATACACCCAAGGTTCTCCTAGATCTAGTAATATTGGAAAGAGTTCTTCGGGTGGCGGTAAGGCAGTACGACGAAGCTCACCGAGACCTTCACCCAAGGCGACTAGCCCATCAAGTGCTCCCCGAAAAGCCGTTAGGAGAAAATAAAGCTAGCTTTTTAGGACTCCAGAACCTGGAAAAATTGATTATTAATGCCTAAGAGCAACCGCGGACGTGCACCTCGGGACAAGAAGCCTTCTCTCAAACTACCTGAGTGGCCTCGTAAAATTATTAAAACACAACGACTTCAGCTCCCAATGGACACAAAACCTCTACCTAATGTAAAAAAGGTTGCCAAAAGGCTAAATGGAGATAGGACCATAAAGCCCCGGACAGATAATCCCTCAGACCTAGATTAGATCGTCAGATCATCCTATTTCTCTAGCCAAGATCTTCAAAACTTCATCGAGAAGAAATAGGTCAGTGAGAAGTGCCCGGAAGTGTACTGAAGCATTCAAATTGTCTATGAGCTGTGAACTAATTGCAGGCTGAGCCATAACAAGCTGCACTGCCGCCCTGGTATATGCCGCATCTCTTTCTATGACTTCAACAACATCTTGATAAACATTTTTTGGATTGAGATCTTCGATAGCATCACCCATATCTTCTATCAAGAAAACCAAAGCTTCGTCAGTCCGATTTAGATATTCGTGCAACTCGCCACCTGTAGCACTGCCATCATCAGTTGATAATCCTTTGGCAGCATAGGCAAGAAAGAATTCATAACTTTCTTCAATTGTGTCGATTCGCTTCCTAAGCCCGTCTAACATTAATCAGGAAGAAGTTTTAGAATCGAGATTGACGTTCCCACCACTCAAATCCGTACCACCAGAAACAGTTGAGATCATTTCTTCCTCTTCATTAGCTGTTACAACCCATCTTTGGGGATCGTGGTTGCCCAAGTACTCAATCCGTGGAATCCATCCATATATCATAGATTTGGTAATCCACCACTTATCCGGACGGATTGCGAAGTAGATGTGTGTAATGGTCAGGGTGACCAAACCAACTCCGGAGAGCCCATGTAAAACATATACCAAGCCCCATAAACTGTCGGTAAGTAGATATAGGTTTGCTTCCCAAAAGGGCGTCTCCAGCCTCAGCATCATTAGAATTCCAGTGACAATAGCCACCAGACTGGCCACGGCAGCAGCATGGTGAAAGAGTTTATGGTCGATTGGATACTTGCCTGCTGTAGGGTTATCAGGACCATCTCCTCCAAAGATATGCTTAAGCTCCACAACCCCAGATTTAATATCGGTTCGGTCTATCCACATTGCCCATAAATCCTGCCAAAAAATAGCATGGATGATGTGATAAATAATCAGTGCAGTCAGAATAATCCCAGCTACCCAGTGGATCGTAACCCAGGCAAACTGAATCCCTAAAATTGGGAAAAATGCTGTTACTAGAAGTACAAACATCACAAGCGCCATTGACCAATGGAAAACTCTCTCTGTCATTGCGTGCCTAAGAATCCTGCTGGGTAGGCCCAAGTTGAGATTGTCAGAGGGTTTATGGCTTGGGGATACCAGCCAACGCGCCCATATAACGTGTAAGACCACAAAGCCGACCCCCGCAATGATAGCAATCCACATGAGATCCCAAGATATTCCTATCAGAACCTCTTGATTCCAGGGATTTACTGCTCGTCGCCAAAATTCCATGGCTAACCCTCTGGGCTGCGGACAGCTCTGCGAACCAAGTTACGCATCATTGGAATTTTGAAGTCATTGTGCCTCAAGGGCTGAGCCTTTGCAATAGCAAGGTCGCCAGCCTTAATCCCCAGATTATCACTCGGAGTTTGACCCTGAATCAAAGACTCCGCCGAACCAAGCCTAACAGGGTATGGGGCCACTCCATTCACAGACAGGCGGGCCTCTTCGATGACACCTTCTTTGATACGCATCGCAGAGGCCACCGTCATAAGAGCAAAATCCCAAGCTTTTCGATCTTCTATTTTTTCGAAATAGAAATGAGACCCCGCCCAACGTACGGGCAGGCGTACTTTAGTAAGAAGTTCTGCCGGCTTCAGGATCGTCATACGTTCGATATCAATGCTAGGACGCATAAAGAAATCTTCAGCATCAACAAATCTTGTTCCACGAGTACCTTGAATAACAAATTCTGCATCCAAAGCGATGAGAGCAGGAGCCAAATCCGAAGGGTTTACTGCAACACAGCGACTTGATCCCATGATACAGTGCTCACGGTTCATAGCTGTAGGCCCTGAGGCATAGCACGTATTTCCACCAGCACGGTAGCAAGGCCACCCGCCACGATAATACCAACAACGCGTATCCTGTGACAGATTGCCACCCAGTGTTCCTCTGTTCCTAATCTGAGGTGTAGCAACACCAGAAGCAGCATCGGTTAGCACACTGTAATTCAAAGCCAACTCTGGGTGCATAACCACATCCGTAATCGTGGTTAAGGCACCGATCTCTATGCCATCATCCGTGGATCGAATGCCTCGGAGGCTGTCCAAATTTACGAGATCTACAACCGCGGCAGGTCGTTTGATACGGTCTTTAAACCAGTCGAAGCTATCCAACCCACCAGAAAGCACCCATCCGTCTTCACCATATCTATCCAAAATACTAATCGCATCCTCAACGGTCGTCGGCTGAAAAAGCTCAAAAGCCGGAATCATGTCTCTGATGACCGCCATAGTTTTGCCCTTGCCTTTAGACGTGAAGGTCGAGAGGATTATAAGCCGGTGAACGCCCTTCTATCTCAGCAAGAATCACGTCTGCCGTCAATGGCGTGCGACACAAGCATTTACCACCTAAAGCATCGGCAATGGCAGATGTGAGCGCTGCAGAGCCTGCCCCTACTGGAGGTTCCCCTATTCCTTTTGCACCGACAGGTGTCTGGGGGTCTGGAATGTCCAATGCAGCCCAATCCATATCTATGGGCACATCGAGGATTCCAGGAGGACGAGCAGTGTAGAAGCGTTTAGCGAAAGACACACCCCATACGGGATCAAAAACCCATTTCTGACTTCTAGCGATTCCCATTCCTTGGATTGAACCCCCAAGGATCTGGCCACCGAGGCTCCTGGGATGAAGAACGGTGCCGCAGTCAGCTACAGCAGTGTATTTGACGATGTCTACATGACCAGTTTCTACATCCAATTCCACCTCGGCAAAGCCCACAACCCATGACTGGACACGCCCTTCGCGGGGATATTTGTCCTTGGCAGCAGCCACAAGGCCATTGCCAGCCAACCCTGCAACAGCAGTCTTGGTCATATCGTTCAGGTCTTCGGCAATCTCTTCTCCACTATAACGTCCACCCAATTCCATAGCACGGATGGCAGCTCTCGAAAAGCTCATACCGGTAGACGGACTGGTAAGACGATAGACACGCCCATCTGCAGTATCATAGTCTTCAGGTGATCCACCCAGATCACGGGCAGCTATTTCTTGAAGCAAACGTTTGGCCTCAGTCCCTACCGCATGATTAGCCCTGGTATGGGCAAAAGTGGTTTGGCTTCCGGCCTGTATTGAGCTCCAGGGCATATGATTACTCGTATTGCCCCATACAATTTCAACTTCGTTCCAGGAAACACCTAAGACGTCGGCTGCTGCCCTAGCGGTATCAGCAACTGAGTGTGTACCCAAGTTACCAATCCCCTGGTGAATATATACTTTGCCATCAGGACGAATGATCAAAAGCCCATCAAAACCTGAGCTACCCGCAGTATAAGGACTGACTCCGACTCCGATGCCAGTAACCTTGGAGCCTTTTCGTTGCCCGCTCCTTGTCAATCTTCCTTTCCAATCGAAGATTTCAGACCCCTTGTCGATAGCTTCTCGGACAAAAACACTCGTGAGGGCAGTCTGGTTTGGCCCAAAGCGGACATCGCCATCGGGTGCATTTATTCTCCTAAGCTCCAGGCGATCGATATTTAACTTGCGGGCTGCCTTGTCCATGAACGGCTCTAACATGCCGATAATTTGAGCGCCTCCGGGACCACGCTGAGCTGACTTAGGGGGAGTATTAGTGTAAACCGCTACTCCACGATGCCTTTGATTGAGAGGAGTATATGCCAATGAAGCCGTAGAACCAGCTGACATATTATCTCCTGATCGGCCATATGGTCCTCCATCACCTAGGATATACATATCCAGTGCGGTGATACGGCCATCAGCACGAAAGCCGATTTTAACCTGAGCCTGAAATCCCGGCCGAGCACGGCCAATGTAGTTTTCCTCATACCGGTTGATACGCATCATGACCGGACGTTTAATCTTTTTAGAAAAAAGTGCAGGGATCAACATATGGACACCACCAGCAATCTTGCTTCCAAAACCACCCCCGCAAAACTCTCCGATAACAACTATTTTATCGGAATCCATGTCTAGCATGCTCGCAATCGCAACTCTAGTTCTCGCCACACTCTGAGTAGACGTGTGCATGTAGAGTTTCCCATTTTGCCAGTATGCCAAAGTAGTACGGGGTTCCATGGGGTGATGACTCAGCGACTGGTGGACTACAGTTTCATCGATAATCAAATCAGCTTCTGCAAAACCATCATCAACGTCACCAACGCTCCATTCAGCACTGGGCTCACCCATAGGAAGAGTTCCTTCCGGAGCTTTGGCAAAATCTTCTTCCGTCCATTTTATGGTGACAATATCACGCCCTACCATTGTGTTGCCTTCGAGACGACCGTTGGGACCATTGGGCTTAAGGCTGTCCAAAGGATTTAATACAAATGGCAATGGTTCAAAATCTATCTTGATTGCTTCTATAGCATCTGCGGCTGTTGTTTCGTCTACTGCGGCAACCGCTAAAACGGGTTCTCCTTCATAGTGTGGCTCCATTGTCAGGCAAGCTTCTCCAGGAGCATCAACATCCGGTATATCTTCAGCAGTGAGAATGCCCAAAACCCCTTCTATGGCAAGCGCTTTGCTGGCATCAATACGCTTGACTCTACAATGGGGCATGGGGCTTAGTAATAGTTTGGCGAAAACCATCCCATCAGCCCTAAAATCCTCTGCATATTTAGCTCTACCTGTGATCTTAGCATAAAGATCAGGAGGCGATATGTTCTGTCCTACCAGTTTTTTTGCCATCAGTATCTTCTCAAGCAGGCTGCCGCATATATTCAGCAGCTTTCATAGCGGAATTCAAAATCTTGTTGTAGTCGGCACAGCGACAAAGATTTCCCGAAAGCGCATGCGCAGCTTCTTCCTTTGTAGGATTAGGATTTTCCTCAACCATCGCTACCATGGTCATTATGAATCCAGGCGCGCAAAAAGCACATTGGAACCCACCTTCATCTAGAACAGCTTGTTGGACCGGATGAAGTGTGCCGTCATCACTCTCCAAGCCTTCAATGGTAGTGATTTCCTGACCCCTAACTGTATGTGTCAACACTGAACATGAATAGCTCGGAACACCATCAATCAGCACTGTACATGCCCCACATTCTGCGCGATCACATCCAAGTTTTGTACCTGTAAGTCCAAGTTTGTATCGTAGAGTCATGGCCAGGGTTTCCTGTTTCAGAACGTCTACTCTACGCTTCTGTCCGTTTACGTTAAGAGTAACCAACCTCTCCACCGAACCCTGAACCGGCAAAGCACCCAAAAGTGGTTTCGAGCCTCTGAATAAATAACCCACAGAAGAGGTGGTAGCCCCTGCAGCTATAACGCCCATTATGAACGTTCTCCTGGATAACGCACTTTCCGGAGCAGTGATTATCTCAACGTTGCTCATGAGAATCTCTTACATGAATACTAAGGAATAAGAAATGGGATATTTCAATTCACCATGTAAACAAAATAGGAAAGAAGCCCTCTCCGGGCGAGTACCATTAAAATGTCGTATAGCAAAGCAACACATAGATGGGTACTTTCTCCCATCATGAGCCATCAAACACCCTCCATACGTCCGAGTTTAAGCAAAACACAAGCTCTCGAACTTCTAAAGTCCCACTTCGGACTCGTAGGAGATATTTCGACTCTTCCTGGCCATCGAAATCAGAACTTCCATTTGATATCCAGCTGCGGAGATCAATTCGTTCTTAAGATAGCTGGCCCTGAAGAACCTAAGGACATTCTAGATCTTCAGACTGATGCACTGGCATTCTTAGCCAAAAGGGAAATTGGAATCTCTTTCCCAGAAACTGTAGATACTATAGCGGGAGATTATGGTTTTAAGATCTACGACGAACAAGGATCCCAGAACTGGGTTCAGCTCTTCACCTACATTGAAGGTGAGATTTTGGGGACGGTTCAGGATAGAAATCTAGATCTTCTTGAATCATTCGGTAAAGCAATGGGGAGACTAGACACTGCACTTGCGGAATTGAAACGCCCCACTACAGCGAACCAAAATTTCCAGTGGGATCTAACTCTTGCCCATGAGGTTATATCCACAAACATTTCCCATATACAAAGTCAAAAAAAACGATCCTATATTGAATCCGTTCTGCTTGAATTCGACACTGTTGTAACCCCACTCCTGTCTGAATTACCAACAAGCATAATCCACAATGATGCTAACGATTATAACGTCGTTGTAAGCCCCCTTGGACCGGAAGGTAGAAAAATCATAGGGATACTCGACTTTGGAGACATAATAGAATGTGCAACCGTATGTGATCTCGCCATAGGAGCTTCCTATGCGCTTATGGGGACACCAGATCCTATGGCAGCTATAGCTTCAGTAGTGCGTGGATACCACCATACTCGTGCCCTCACTGAAACGGAAGTTGAGGTCATATTCTCTCTAGTTAAAGCCCGATTGGGTGTGAGTGTAAGCATCTCTGCATCAATCGATAGTAAGCACTCCAAAGATCCTTATTTAACAATCCATGAAGAAGCTGCTTGGGATGCTTTGTACGATTTGGCTACTGTTAATACCTACTTAGCCAGAGATCTTCTAAGAAACACATGTGATTATGGATGAACTTAAAAATCTCCGCCAAAAACATCTAGCATCGTCTCTTAAGTTATCGTACAAAGATCCCCTCCATATAGTACGAGGACATAAGCAGTATCTATTCGATGCTGAAGGACAGGATTATCTGGATGTAGTGAATAATGTCTGCCACGTGGGACACTGTCATCCTAAGGTGGTAGAGGCTGCAAGTAGACAGATGGGGATTCTCAACACCAACACTCGCTATCTACACGAGGGCATCCTCGAGTACAGCGCACGACTAACTTCGCTTTTGCCCCATCCCCTAAAGGTCTGTTTCTTTGTGTGTTCTGGAACCGAAGCCAATGAATTGGCACTGCGAATGGCTAGAATTCATACGGGCAAGGTTGGTGCTGTCGTCCTCGATGGAGCCTACCACGGCAACTCAAGTTCGGTAATCAATCTTAGTCCTTACAAATTCAATGGCCCTGGGGGCAAAGGGCTACGTCCATGGGTTCGAGTAGCATCTATGCCTGACTGCTATAGGGGGCAATACAGAGGTACAGGAGCGGAGGTAGCCCCACTTTACGCCGCACATGTTCGTGAAGCAATCGAGGCCCTTGAATCAGAACCTACTTGGTTCGGCGATCAACCTCCGGGCGCAGCCGCATTTTTTCATGAATCACTTTTGAGCTGCGGTGGACAGATTCCTCTTCCGGAAGGCTATCTGGAAGAAGCTTATGAAGCCGTACGTGCTCAGGGAGCTATTTGTGTAGCAGACGAAGTACAGGTGGGCTTTGGCAGAGTTGGAAGCCATTTCTGGGGATTCGAGACTCAGGGAGTAGTTCCTGACATCGTTACTATGGGTAAACCGATTGGAAATGGACATCCATTGGGTGCAGTCGTAACCACCCCAGAAATAGCCAAAAGCTTCTCTAATGGAATGGAATATTTCAACACCTTTGGGGGTAATCCGGTATCGTGTGCGGTTGGACTCGCAGTTTTGGATGTCATTAAGGATGAAGGTCTTCAGGAACACGCTCTCAGTGTCGGCAACTACATGCGTGATAAGCTTATCTCATTAATGGATAAGCATCCGGCAGTAGGAGACGTTAGGGGCCTTGGGCTCTTTATTGGGATTGAGATAGTTTCAAATCATGCAGGTCGTGAGCCACACTGCGGAGTTGCTGAATACATAGTAGAAAGGATGAAAGACAATAGAATACTATTGAGTACAGATGGGCCTGACCGCAACGTGATAAAGATTAAACCTCCTCTCGTATTTAATCATAGTGACGCTGACCACGTTGTAGAGACAATGGACAGAGTTCTCGCAGAAGACTATGTGACTCGTATTTGTAAATAGTGAGATCAAATCAGACACTATGCAGGGCACCCCTCCGCACTCAAAACTTAAGTGTCAATTTTTCATCTAATCTGCTCTGACCTTACTGGACCATCATCCCAGAATTGGGCACTCGAGATATTAGGCATCGCCCAATCATTACCATTCCAACCCTGGAAACCCTCTAGCCTGAATGCCCAGAATCCAGAATTCTCGTCACTTACAACTATGAGGCCATCAGCGTTCCGAACATCAACTCCCCAGGCACCATTGTATATATTTCCAGTGGTGGCCTGGCTTGGGTTTCGACCCAAAGGATCGTTAAGCATGGGATTTTGGCGCGTGTGATAGTAGCCCACCGTAAACGGCCGAGTCGGATCGGTCATATTTACGATTTGGAGACCATCATCCTGTGCAGAGATAAAAACATATGGCCAACGAATCTCGTGGTTATGGGTCGCACCGCCAAACTTAGGGATCCATGCCCCGATACCCGAGCCTCTGACAATATTGGGTGTCTGCCCATCCGATCCTGGAGGCTGGAGATCAAAAAATCTTACGGGCGAATGCTGGTATGTAGGCTCAGGCATCCCCAGAGCGTATCTACCATCTGGAGTAGGTGTAAATGTATGTCCGTTTTCGACTCCTGGAATGCCAGTAATCGTAGTGAGCAATTCAGGATTCTCCACATCAGTCATATCAAATATGTGAAAACCTCCAGTGCCGGCACCGTAGAATCTGTCTTGAGCAAAATCCGGAAGATATCCGATATACATATCATGCCACTGTCGAGATCGAATATCTGAAGGCTTCGGAACAGCAACCTCGGAGACGGGGTCGGTCACACCCCCTGCAAGCTGTGCTATATCATAGATAAATGCATCTTTTGACTGGGTGGTCGCCACTAGCAAAGATCGGCCATTGGAGTGTCGATATGCAAAAACATTATGAAACCCTCCAGGTATTTCAGGAAGTCGGATCTCGGCAACCTTTCGAACCGTTGACTCATCCGGAAGCCCTGTAACATCGAATAGAATAGCTCCCAGATCAGCATCTGGGCCCCCTTGTCCGAACTGGCACGACAAGATGACGTAGTAGCGCCCCTCAGCTTTTGCATACTTGATATCTACACATCCTGCGCCCAGGTGCAAATCCGGGTTATCTATAGTCCATCGATATAGAACTCGAGGTTTTCCCGGATCTTCAATGCTGAGAATATAGAACCCCGAAGCACCATAGCGCTGTGCTATATACACAAATGGACGCTCTATATCTTGTTCGATCTCGATATCTGTATGACTGAACCACACACCAGGTAACGGAAGATGCGATACCACCTCGATATTAGGAGTTCCAGGCTGACCAACGGGATACCCTGTTACAGGCTGAATACAATCAGGATCGGCAAAGCAAGTTACCTGGGCATGAGCACTTGATGTCATCAAGATAACGCTGAAAGCTATCAGGCTGACCAACAACAGCACACTATCCAAAACTGTGATATCGATTGATTGCCTACGGTCAATCATCATGTCCTCCTCAAAATCAAGCCTACTTTGCATCAAGCACATTTGAATGGTATCTATCATTATCGTGGCGACTCCCGATGCTAAGGGCTATAAAATTCATTCACACTTAAAGTTAAAATGACAATTCTTACTCATACCCTAAAACTACAGACAAACGGAGAAGATCACATCCTGGATTTGACCTCCTCCCTTCAAGAACTAGTCAAAGAAAGCGGAATCAGTACAGGACAACTAACAGCATTAGTTGTAGGTTCCACTGCAGCACTGACCACATTAGAGTACGAACCAGGACTTATCCATCACGACATTTCTGCAGCACTGGAGCGTATAGCTCCACGAAACGGTCATTACGAACACGAGAATATGTGGAACGACGACAACGGCCATAGCCATGTGCGTGCGAGCCTAATGGGACCTTCATTATCCCTTCCCATAGTCCAAGGATCTATTCCACTCGGCACCTGGCAACAGGTAGTCCTGGTAGATTTCGACACAAAGCCTAGAAGCAGAAAAGTCGTCGCCAATCTTGTAGGAAAGTGAGTGAGATTTGAGGTTTGACAGGAAACTTTGGCTGAGCGCTTCCCTGCTCGCAATTTGCCTTTATTTCGGGTTTAGCCCTTTGGGTACCATCCCTGCTCTCGGACCTTTCCTTGATCCTGTAAGGGGAATTTGGGCCAGTGCCCGGGGAACCACTTTACCATCTTCGATCATACATACTGTACCAGGTCTCTCGGGAGAGGTACAGATAATCTACGATGACAGAAGAGTCCCTCATATTTTCGCTAAAACTACGGAGGATGTGTTTAGGGGGCTGGGTTATGCGGTGGCTAAGGACAGACTGTTCCAGCTGGAGATTCAGACGCGAGCTACTGCGGGCACATTGACGGAGCTTTTGGGTGAAGACTTGTTACCAGTAGACAGGAAATTCAGGCAATTAGCCCTCGCCTGGTCAGCAGAGAACGATTACTCCAGGATGGTTTCCAAGCCAAATCTGAACACATCTCTCAAGTCATACTCCGATGGTGTCAACGCATGGATAAGTAATATGTCTCCATCTGAGGTTCCGATAGAGTATCATCTGCTTGGACAAAAACCCATGTCCTGGAAACCACAGTACTCTCTATATCTGCTGAAGCGTATGGGCTGGACATTAACAATGATTAATACCGAGCAACGGAAAAACGCAGCAGCAGCATTGGTGGGACGCGAGGCAGCCGATGGGCTTTTCCCAGTAAATTCGCCAATCCAAGAACCGATACAACCGAATGGTTTACAGCAAGCCCGTTTCGACCCGATGACTTTACCTCCACCTGGCCAACCAAATCCAAGTATGTTGCTTAAGCTGGGAAAGCTTCAGGATTTCTTAGGTCCTACTGACGAGGTCAGAATCAGCTCTAGCGAAACAACTTTGGGATCAAACAACTGGGCTATCAGCCCTTCACGCTCAGCGAATGGACGCGCTATCCTGGCCGGCGATCCACACCTTGATCTGACCTTGCCAAGCATTTGGTACGAAGCTCATCTCGTGGTTCCTGGAGAGTTGGACGTCTACGGTGTGACGATTCCAGGTACCCCCGCCATAATCATGGGCTTCAATCGCAACGTGGCCTGGACCTTTACCAATACTGGATCTGATGTGATGGATCTGTACCGTGAGACCGTAGACGATTCCAATCGTCCTCAACAATATCAGCTGGACGGCGATTGGCTTCCGTTCGATCGGCGCATCGAGATCTATAGAGCACAAGACAAATCTGTTCTTGCGATTGATACTATACTGCACACGCACAGGGGTCCTGTGCTGCGTGAATCCAATGAATACACCTCCCTCCGCTGGACAGTCCTCGATGATCATCAGGGAACACTAATGTCTCTTATCGGCGTTAGCAGTTCCGGTTCAGTAGAGGAATGGTTGGCAGAAATGGAGACCTGGATATCACCCACCCAGAACGGCCTGGTAGCGGATCGACAGGGTAATATCGCTATCCGATCTTCCGGTAAATACCCGATACGGCCTTTAGAGGGACGTGGAGACTGGATATATGATGGATCCGTATCGAGCAACGATTGGCAAGGCTGGTATCCATTATCGAGTTATCCAGGATCCGTAAATCCAGATCAGGGCTACCTATCATCTAGTAACCAGCAACCGGTGGATCCTAGCTATGACAACCGGTATTGGGGATCTGATTGGCCCTCACCTTGGCGGGCAATGCGAATCAATCACCTGCTTCGGAAAGATGCTGATTTTACAGTGGCTGATCTAACCAGATTCCAAACTGACTCCGGGAGTCCTAGGGCAGATTTATTCGTAGAAGCTTTTCTCCAAGCAGCTAAACATAACTTTAGCAATGGTGACACTATAGTCGCAGAAGCCGCCAAGATACTGAGTGAGTGGGACAAGCTTTATACTAAAGACAATACCCGTGCCGTCTTGTTCGAATTAGCCATGAACGAATTGACACTTCGTACATGGGATGAACTCACAGATAGTATTGGTAATCGGATCGCAACCCCGAGAAGTTATATATTAGCCAGCCTATTAGCTGATCCGACAAATATTTGGTGGGACAATAATTCTACTCCAAATATCATTGAATCTAGAGACGACATCCTTAAAGCATCCCTAGCTAATGCTCTCCTCTCTGCTCGGGATATGTACGGACCTGAATCTGGGAACGGTTGGACTTGGGACCAGGTGGCTAACGCCAACGTTTTCCACTTACTGGGGATACCAGCCTTTTCGGCCCTTGGCCTTCCTATTAGCGGAGGACCAGGAACCCTAAATCCCAATTCCTTTAGGCCTTTGGAGAAACAGAAGTTAGACGAACCGGTACGGTATTCGAGCAGACATGGTGCTAGCTGGCGCATGGTCGTTGAACTCGGTGACGAGATCAAGGGCTATGGTGTCTATCCAGGTGGACAGTCGGGCCATCCATTAAGCTCTTACTACAGAGACCGCATCGATGACTGGATCAAAGGAGAACTCCAACCGCTTCGATTCCCCAAAAATGCCCAGGAACTAGCCGATTTCTCTATTTCAGAAACGATACTCCTACCGGATAACAAAAAATGATCATTTTGCTTCTAACAATCTTAGTGATCCTAGGCACTGTCTTCTTGGGGTGGTGGACTATTCCAGTACTTGGAATGGCTTACGGATTTTGGTGTGCCTCCAAGAACGCAGCATTCGTAGCAAGTGGTAGTGCCTTGGCGGGATGGAGCATTCTAATGACATGGAACTTTATAGAGGGTCCAGTAATTGAACTTTCAGATTCTATCGGTACCACAATAGGATTACCAGGAAAATTCCTACTACTGGTGACCTTACTGTTCCCTGCAGTATTGGCTTGGGCTGCTACCACGCTAGGAGTTTCAATCCGGAACTCTCAGATTTTATCCAGTTGATAGTGCAGGAATAGTTGTCCCATAATTAATATCGGGACTACAATTACTATCATGTTCGATTTTATCATACAGGCTTCCAGTCTTTCAGAGAACCTTTCGCAAAGTCCGCTACTTTCGATTGCGACTCTTTTCGGTGCTGGTGTCCTGACAAGCCTGACACCATGTATCTATCCTATGATCCCAATCATAGCATCTGTATTAGGAGGAACTACAGATCATGATACCCCTAAATCAAGAGTCGTTGGTCTCACACTTACATATGCACTGGGCCTGGCTCTTCTCTATGCAACTTTAGGGCTCATTGCTGGCATAACAGGAACTATTTTTGGCACAGTAAGTTCAAGCCCATGGGCACATATTGCGATTGGCAGCCTGCTATTGTTATTCAGTCTAGCCATGTTCGACGTTATTCCTATCTCTGCACCAAAACTCTGGCTGGAATGGGCGGGTGGCTTAGGGGCTGGTTCGTATCCAGCAGTTTTCCTTCTTGGGATGACCTCAGGTATCGTAGCTGCACCATGTGGCGCACCCGCTTTCGCAGTTGTCCTGACATGGGTGGCGGCGACTCAGGCAGGGGTGATGGGATTTTTCTACCTCTTAGCATTCTCTCTAGGCATGACATCCCTATTGATAGGAGTAGGACTTTCCTCGGGTTTCGGAGCAGTACTGCCAGCCTCAGGTCCGTGGATGATATGGATCAAACGAATCGCTGCGCTCATTATACTAGTTATGGCTGGATACTATTTCGTTCAAGCAGGTATGGTAATGTGAACAATATCGATATTAATAATCCTAAAGGGCATTTTACTTGCAAATTGATCGTTACGTTAGCAATCCTAGTAATAGTAATGATTGTCGCCCTACCCATAGAAACTTATGCGCAGAAGCGAGGGGAGCTGGGCATAGCACTGGGTGAGCAACCAGAACTGGTAGAGATAGAAGATCTGGATGGAAATCCTCTGAAACTGGCTGACTATATAGGCAAAAAACCACTTCTGATTGAATTCTATGCTATATGGTGTGACAACTGTACAACACTCCTGCCACAAATGACCGATGTATACGATCGGTATCAAGAGCAAATTGAGTTTCTGGCTATCAGTGTTGCTGTTTCACAATCACCAAAATCCATCAAAAAAACACTCGAGAAACATCCTGTCGACTTTGCCACGGTATGGGATGAGGGCGGCCGTGCAGTACGAGCATTCCTGGTTCCTGCCACTTCATATATTGTGGTTTTGGACAAACAAGGAATTGTGACTTACACAGGCATCGGCCCAAAACAGAACATCGAAGAAGCAGTCCTGACTGCGTTAGGTAAAACCGATTAAAGAACTGCAAATCCTACTTCCTATATCGATCCTTTAATCATCCAGGGCAGGAGCAACACGGGCTACTTGAGCTCCAAGCTCTTCGTAGGCCGTCGGATCGACAGCCCGAAACTTTTCCGTTGTCCAAGCCACTTTACCATCAGGGTCAATCACTATTATTGCCCGAGAAGATATGTTTCCAGTCAATCTGATCCCAACATTATAGGCTTTAGCAACTTCATGATCTTTATCTTGAGCAAAAAGCATAGGAAAATCCGCATCAGCAGCCCACGAGGCTAGCTTTTCTGGGGAATCATCGCTGATCCCAATTACCGTCACGCCCCGACCACCCTTAAATATGCTTGCGTACTGATCACGGTACGCTTCCATTTGAATTGTTCAGCCACGTGTCCGTGCTCTGAAGAAAAATGCCAACACCACCACCTCTCCCTTTAAATCTGACAGCTGAATCTGATCTTGGAGGATTCCATAACGCGTTGCCCCGGGAAGAGAAAAATCTGGAGCTACTTCACCAATACTAATGAGGGCAGACTCTTCGTCCTGTGCGGAAACGAGTTGGTTAAACACAAATCCCAAAGAAAGGACGAGGGCAAGCACAGTACAGACTAATCGCATTAGTAATCTTCCTTATCGTCAGTAGTACAAGGCATTAATGTGAGGAAACAGTATACGCATACTAGCAGCACTTATCAAAAAGTAACAGCATATGAAAAACTAATTTTAGCTATCGTACTATGGGATTTTGCTACTTGATAATGGTTTTTGGTTGAGACTGAAGATATGATCGATCCAGTGCTCACTTATCCTGATCATTTTTTGATGGTAATGTTTCCCAGAATTTCTCGTTGGTCGCTGAGTGCTACTGGTCCAGGAGGAAGGCTGTTCATATTGAAGATATATGCCAGTATAGCAACGTATTCCTCGGGCTTGAGGGAGCCAGGCTGGTCTTCAGGCATAAGAGCAATAGTTAGATCAAATAAATCTCTTACGGTGGCTCCAGCCCAAGATTGGATAAAGGTTTCTCCAAATTGTTCAGGTAGATGACAGGAAACACAGGAAACCTGAAAGATCTTTTCTCCTATCTTAGCCTGATCCTGGGAAAATATGCCATCAAGAGTAGATTGTGGCGGATTATCTTGAGCCTCCACATATTGTGAAACCAGTGAAAATACAATGGCAAAGATAACTGTAAGAGTTCGCAAAGAAATCCTATGTGGGTTAATCACAGCACTCCCTAACAGGTCAATTTCACGATGGGACACCATAGATTTCTGCCTAACACCATAGTAGGTGGGACAGGAATAACTTTAGGGAACTGGATCCACGGTGAAATTCATAGACATACCTGATCCCATGTGTTCGGGAATCTGACAATTGAACATCCAGGTTCCAGGGTTTGACATCTCCACCATAAGATCAATAGTACTGCCTACAGGAATTAGAATCGTATCTCTCCAAACCAGATTTTCAGTCTCTACTCCATCCTGCTCGATAACGGCAAAACGTTGGCCATGAAGATGCAGAGGATGACTCATAGGATGCCACGATTCATGGGTGTTGTAAATTCTTATTTTAACAATATCACCCTCTTTGAATCGCCAACCATAGGCTGGTCCTAGATCGCGGGGTGAAGCCCCAGGATCTGGCTCATGCATGAGCCAGGTCACATCCATTCCTGTGGAGAGCCAGTTCATCATTGGCATCGCATCATTGAATTCCACTGGAGGATAGAACAGTGTGTCCATCTCCATCATCATAATTACTGGAATCGGCAACTCTCCAATGTTGAGTGACAGGACAAGCTCTTCATCAACCTGTCTGCTGGCTTCAGCACGGACAGCATTAAATTCTGAGACAACCTCTTCGTTGGATCTTAGGGTTTCAAACTCAACACTATAATCTTGGCTGGTATTTTGATCGGAGACCACGAAAATCCCGAGTGTGTCAACCTGATAGAAATATTCTCCCATCCAGTGGTCAACAGCAGTAATGCGGTTGGTAAGTGCATACTCACCTGCCTCATCAAACTTAGCATCAACTACATAACGCTGTCCTGGAGCGATGATGACCGTAGGTGTCATTTCTTCTCGCTCAAACCGACTTAGATCTCCTGCTACAAGTTTCATAGGCACTCCACCCTCTATTCTGAGGTTGTAGTTCCTAGTATTCGAAGCATCAATAAGGAAGAGCCGCAGAACATCACCTTTATTAACAGTTTTCCGGAATCCAGGTTTGCCATTAACCAGATGTACATTTCCAAATCTGCCCATCAGCGCATTAGTAGGTGCCTCCAGGCCGAAAGGAGTCCAATTGGTATCTGTCATTAAGGCGTCATCGATTATCAGAGATTCTTCTGAATTTGCAGGACCGTAGTAGTCAGGATTGGGTGAATCTACAATGATGCTTCCATACATCCCCAGATCTTGGGCAATGTGGGCACGTTGATGTGGATGATACCAGAACACTCCAGCATCTGGAAAATAAACGTGAGCAGTATAGGTATCCCCTACCCTAACGGGATTCTGAGTTAAACCCGGAACTCCATCATATGAGTTTTCCACCCTAACCCCGTGCCAACGCAAGGTAGTCGAAAAATCAATGTTATTCGTGAATTCTACAACAATGGTAGCGCCCTGAGGCACTCTGAGAGACGGACCTGGGAATTGACCGTTGAAACCATATACCTTTACCATACGGCTACCAATCATCCCGTGTAATATCGCAGCTTCGAGCCTTAGAGTGTCTCCATCAGCCAGGTGTTTCACTTTGGGAGTACGAGCCATTGGTAAAACACCTATATCTAGATCTGGACCCGGCAGGAAAGGTGATACGTTGGGTACAATTCCCATGAACGGAGCCATCATAGCAGGGTCCATCCACATAGGATGCGGAGGCATCGTCCATGCTAGGCTATCCCCCATTTCCATAGCGTGGGCTGAGTGGTCCATCTCTTGGCCGTCCACTTGACCTGTTAGGAGAGCAAGGCCAATGATTGCCGTGAATTTAAGTCGATGTAATTTTATTGGTTCCGCAACCAATCGATGGCCATATTTAAGCAGGATCATCACTGAAGCTGGCTAGCCGTTAAACCCATACCCAGTGCAATTCTCTTGCACAAACGGACCATGTCCAGCAGAGGTGTGCATCGCCCCACTCCTAGACATGCCCCTGAGCACTATTGGGCCCTTCCAGCGCTCCGATGACGAACCATCATCATCTTCCAGGGAGATGACCAGAAGAAATTTGTTGTACCCAACATTACCGCTGATCTTGCGGTCTGCCCCCAAGACACCAAGGCGTGTTGTCTGGGCCAAAGAAGGAGTTGTAACCCAAGCCACATAATTGCCCCTCACGGGTCCCTTCAGGCCATCCACGCTGATGGCTATATGTCGCAGGTAGTCACCATTCTCAGTCAAATTCACACCGAAAGGTGATGGCGTAAACGTAACTTCACCCACCCCAGTGGCCATACCAGAACCAGCAACCCTCTTAGTAGTAATCAATTCTACCTGATAGAACACAGGAGAATCAGCATCAGCTACCAAGCACATATCAGTGGTACCCGAACCAATGGGATTCAATGCGGTCAATACGAACGTAATAAATAAATTCATAATCTATTCACTGATAGGGCGACGAGGTGAATCATCCCATTTCTGGGCACTGGAAATATCTGGCACACCCCACTGTTTTCCATTCCATCCCTGGAAACCATCCA
>CEUS01014980.1_pt1 | contig 27591 bp, 23 predicted proteins | sample 427031 | NCBI WGS metagenome assembly CEUS01 (sample SAMEA2622837, study PRJEB7988) | marine metagenome | biome: marine biome (ENVO:00000447); feature: marine epipelagic mixed layer (ENVO:xxxxxxxxx); material: "saline water (ENVO:00002010), including plankton (ENVO:xxxxxxxx)" | depth 140 m | reverse complement strand
GCAGAGAAAAGCTCGTAGTGATTATCGTTAGTGGCACCGAAATGCCCACCGTAGTAGGAGCGTCCTTCAAAGCGTGACACCCCAAAGAAGCGATTGAATAACTCGGTAGTCCCTTCAGAATCACCCCATGGAGACTGCTCGTGGTTGCCCACTGCCACTCCATAAGGGATTCCATCCCGTAGTCCCGTTGTGGCAGGATCTTCTAGCAACGACATAGCGCGGTGCCCCGCCTCCCATTCCTCAAGAATGGAGTCACCATGCTGAACGAAATCACCGACGTGGGTCACAAAGGCGATGTTGAGTAGGTCCCTATTCTCCACAATCCAGTGCGTCTGTGCTTCGAAGATCTCTGGACTACCACCGTTCATTGCCGCGGTGTAGAACTGTGTGTCAGGAAGCAAGATGATTGTGAAGTCTTCATCTGGAGCAGCGCAGGCTGTAAAAACGGCCGAAGCACCGATTAGGACCTTATTCCATTTAGACGACATTTCTCTACCTCTCAGACATTCTAGAAGGACTCGGCATCACCGCTAGAAACGTGAAATCACTAGCCTGAACCCGATATCTGGCCTTCGAGCTCCTGGATCGACACCCCCTCGAATGGCTGCGCGTACGTTCTGCTCTGCCTCATTAAACGAGCCGCCTCGCATCACCCAAAGCGATTCAGCTTCAAGGTCGTCACGATCGTCAGTCGAATCATAGGGATATGGCTGGTAAGGGCTCCGAGTCATCTCCCACACATTTCCACTCATATCTGCGAGTCCGAAAGGGCACTCTGGACATTCAAAACTCCCGACTGCTGTGGTCCCACTTGCTCGGTAGTTTGCCCGATCTGACCGCTGCGCATCGCCCCACGGGAAGATGCGCCCATCTCCACCTCTAGCAGCCTTTTCCCATTCAGCTTCGCTAGGAAGCCCAATCTTCCAGTCTCCCTCAAACATGCTGGCAAGTGCAGCAGGAGTCCCTGACCACTCCATAAGGGCGCCTTGTAGCCACTGGGCATAAGCGACTGCATCAGTCCATGACACGCCAACTACCGGGTGGTTCAGCTCACTGCCCAAGGCATTAGAATCAATGATCCCGCGCCCTGACTCATGAGCAAACACTCGGAACTGGGCAACGGTTACTTCAAAGCGACTAATAAAATAGTCCGGTAGTTCCACGGTTCCCTGCGCACTAGTCGCTGACCACCGCTCGATATCAAATGCCAGTGGGTCCAAAGAAGGGTCACTGCCCATCAAGAACGAGCCCTCAGGTACTTCGATAAAACCGAGTAACTCATCGTCAGGGAGGTACCAAGCATCCACTCGAAAACCCGGAAGCTCCTCGGACACCGATAACTCTGCGGATGCCGCACGCATCTCCATTATCGGAGCTGAGCCCGCCAACCGAAGCGAAATCCAAACGGCAAGAACCAGCGCCGCAGCTGCCAGTGGCACACCCCAATGGGGTTTCTGGCCATTCAAAGTGTCAGAGCCACCTGATCACAAGCGAAACCCCAACCATGCTCACACGCACGATCGTAAAGCTCAGGCTCAGGAGTTTCCATTAAATTCTGCCCCGCCTCACGCAGCAGAAGACGGAGGTCAAGAACTCGTGGGTTAGCTCGCTCAACCAGCGTTGGATCAAGAAGATTAAAACACGCTGGCTGGAAGCGAAGTTCACATGCGCGGGAAAAATATGCTGCCGCCAAACTAGGGTCTGCAGAGGTGACCTTTCCCTCAGTGTAGTGACCACCAAGTTCGTTACAGGCCCAAGCTGAGTTGTCACCGCAATAGGTAGCTTCGATCTGGAGAAGCCGTGAGCAGGCGTTCCTTCTTCCATCCTGGCAGGCCTGCTCCCAGAACGGCAAGCTGTCCCCAGTATGTCGAGCATCAGTTTTTCCCGTCACGCTCATCACCCCGAAGAAAGCTATCCACACTACCATGTAGGCAAGATTCGGCCGACCCAAAGCCCACTCGAGCCTCAATCGTGTCCAGAAAGGGGCCTCCTTTAGGTGCCGCACAAAGGCGTCAATCCCGCGCACGCTGAGGTTTAAAAGTGGCACACAGAGAAGCTTATCATAGAAGGTTGGAGCACCTGCAAGGCCGAGGATCAAGTAGAGCCCGAAAACACCCACACCATAGAGTATTCCAAACAAGAATTTTCCTGTTGGAGTTCGTGGTGACGTTGATGGGTCGGTTATTAAGAGATGGAGCCCCAAAAAAACTGCTGCGGGAATCTCTGAATCAATGAAGTAAGGTACACCTGTCCACGCGTAATAAAGCGCGCTACCACCAAATAGAACTGCAGCTGCTGCCCCTGAGACTAGCGTGATCGAGAAGAAATACATCACGACAAGGCCAACTGCGAAAAGGTAGGTATATATCTGAGGAGCCAGCGTGAGGGTCGACGCAATCTCGGGGGCCCATGTCAAATCGGTGGTTCCCGTTGAGATCAGTACTAGCGAGAACAACCCAAGAGCGAAGGCAGATGGGTTGAAGATGTGAACCCGCCGCCCTTCCCGGTACCAACGCACCAACTCCTTCCCGAGGAATCCTACACCGACCATCAGGAACTGGAGGTAGAACCAGTCGTCCTTGAACCAGATGAACAGATTAATGCTAAAAATTATCGGGAAGGGTCCGAAACCCAGGACGTAGTTCTCCCTTCGTGACCAAGCCAGCAGCATGTCAAACGCGTACGCGAATGCGAGTTGGGCGAGGATCAGGCCTGCGAAGTCATATACTGGGCTCCAGTAGTAGCCCCAGTATGCGAAGACCGCGAACTGTGCCAGAGCCTGCACATAGTGTTGAGGGCGGAATACGTTGGTGATACTCCGTCCTTCGGAGGCTCGACTAAGGCGCTGCGAGAGAATAACCCACCACAGTAGCAGAGCAGCAACCGCGCCCCAGAAGGACCAGGTGAGGCGAAGATTTTCCTGAACACGCGGCACGAAAGACAGCAAGCCCAGGCCAAGTGTCAGGACAAGCGGAAGATAAAGTACACTCCGGGACGAAGAGTCACCTCTCCTCGTTACCTGACTGCGGCGCTCATCAGACAAGCTTTGTTGACCAGCCCGCTTGCGCTGTCGTCTTGCAGCTGACATGGATTCTCTGGGAGGTGTGTCCGGACGGCCCAAACTATGTCGACGCCACCCTAACGGGTCAAATCACAATGATCACGTCATTCTACTAGCGCAAAGTGTTCGTCGTAAACGCATCGTTGGCTAGGAATTGCTGGCGGGCTGCTCATCCTGCTCTGGCCTCTTTAAACTCAAGGCGGACACTCTCCTGCATCCCCAGAATCTTTTTGTTTTTGAGGTACTCGTCGATCTTATTTTCCATTTTTCCATATCAAGCCCCTCTTAGCGCAGCCAGCCCTCCAACGCCGTCGCAAGATCGGTCTTTTCGTCTCGGTACTTCACGATGACCGGCGTATAGAGGGAGAGTCCCTGCTCCGTCGCCCAGTCGGAGTTCACAGATCGTCCTCCGGCAACAACAACTGCATCTTCGGGGATCTCCAATGGTGTGTCACGCCGGGACCGGTGCACTGTCTCGCGCACTAGATCAAAAACTGGGGTACCCCGAGTTAGCACCACACCAGCTCCAAGTACTGCACCACGTCTGACGATCGTGCCCTCATACACACCAACGTTTCCCCCGATGATCGCGTCGTCCTCAATCACCACAGGAGCAGCGTTGATCGGCTCAAGTACACCCCCCAACTGTGCTGCGGCACTCACGTGCACACGTTCGCCGACCTGCGCGCATGAGCCCACAAGGGCATGGGAGTCGATCATTGTCCCACTCCCCACATATGCGCCCACATTGATGTACATGGGCGGCATACAGACGACGCCAGGCGCAACATACGCTCCGCGGCGCACTGCGGACCCTCCCGGCACAATGCGAACACCGTCTTCGAGCGAAAAACGACGGAGCGGAAGGGTGTCCTTGTCAAAGAAAGACGCGGGACTCTCCGTTGGTGCTACCCCACCTTCAGTACCTACGGTCGGTGTGATCGCTCCCGACCGGAAGGCAAGCAATATTCCACGCTTTACCCAAGGCACAGCTGACCAGGTCCCATCACCCGTCTGTGCCGCCGCGCGCACCTGACCAGCCTCCAGACGCTTAATCAAGTCCTCAACAACCCCCACAACATCAGGGCCAAGCGGCTCCCTTGACGGGGTCTCATACAATGCGTCGACCCTAGCAGTGAGCTCACTAAAGTCAGGCTCAATCATAGCGCCCCCGCAGTAGTCAGAGCAGCTCGGAGGGTATCCCGATGCTCATCAGCCAATTGAACCAGAGGAAGGCGCATAGTGTCACCCATTCGTCCTAGCTCTGCTAAGGCCGCCTTCATAGGAATCGGGTTACTCTCGATGAACGCAGCATGCATAATCGGCTCAAGAGCAGCCACGAGTTCCCGTGCCCCAGGAAGATTGGCCCGGTCCATTGCTTCCGTGAGTTGACTCATCAATCGAGGTACTGCATTGCCAACTACGGAAACCACGCCATCCCCACCTAGAGCCATGATCTGCACAGTTAGCGGATCGTCACCGGAGAGGACTGTGAATCCATCTGGCCGGCTAAGGATCACCTCGAGGATCTGGTCCATATCACCAGAAGCCTCTTTGATTCCCACGATATTCGGGTGAACTGCTAACTCCAGCGTAGTTTCCGCAGCAATATTGGATGCTGTGCGACCCGGCACATTATAGAGGAGTATCGGCACACCAGCAGCATCAGCGATTGCTTCAAAATGGGCGATCAGCCCCCGCTGTGGTGGGCGATTATAGGGTGGCGAAGCCACCATTAGATGACTAGCTCCCTGATCGCTGACAACCTTGGTCAGCTCGACCGTAGCAGCTGTATCGTTCCCTCCAACACCCGCCACAACCGGCACACGGTCAGCAGCCTGTTCTACCGTCATTCTTACAACTTCCAGGTGCTCGCCTAGAGAGAGCGTTGCGGCTTCGCCTGTGGAACCGCACGGAACTAGGAAGTGAATCCCCTGCTCAATCTGCCAGTCTACTAGTGCTCTGAAAGCACTGTGATCTAGCTTTCCTTCCGGTGTGAACGGCGTGACAAGTGCTGTGCCACAGCCATGTATTTGGGCTCGACTCATTACTGAACGAGCCCCATGACGTCATCCATCGTAAACACGCCCGTGCGCCCTGTTAACCACATTGCTGCCGTGACCGCCCCATCAGCGAAGACTCCTCTGGTCCTTGCCTCGTGGCTCAAAACCACCTGTTCGTAAGCACCGTCGATATGCACCGTGTGCTGTCCGGGAACCTGCCCTAACCGGACCGAAGTAATGGGGATTTCGTGACCCGAAGTCCCAAGAGTCTCGGCAAGATGTAGTGCTGTGCCCGAAGGCGCGTCCTTCTTAGCAGCATGGTGCGTCTCTGTCATGTGTATCTCGAAACCCTCGATGCCGCTGAGCAGCTTACCTGCGTGGTCTAGAAGGGCCCTCAATAGCGCCACACCGGTAGAGAAGTTAGGTGCCCAGAGCAGAGCCCCACCTGACTCCGCGACCATCTGACAAACATGGTCCAGGCTCTGGTACCAGCCTGTTGTCCCCACGACAATGGGACAGCCGGCCTCCAAACAAAGTTGGATGTTCCCGACAGCTGCGTCTGGCTCAGTGAACTCAATTGCGACGTCCACCTCCCGCAATGCAGCCAACGCATCTTCACGTTGAGCTACTTCCTCTAGGTCCATGATCACTGCGACCTCGATGCCTCTCGCATGAGCTATGGCCTCTACTTCTCGACCCATACGCCCTGCTCCGAGAATGGCAAGTCGAAGTGTACCCTCAGTCACCAAGCCCCCTCCGTAACACCGGGTAGTCTGCCCATACGCCCCAACACCTCAGCATTCAGAATAGAGCCTCCCGCAGCACCCCGCACCGTATTGTGCGCCATCGCTGTGAGACTAACGTCCATCAACGGGTCAGACCGCACACGGCCGACTACTACAGCCATCCCTGCACCTTCATCCACGTCCTTACGAGCCTGGGGTCTGTTGACTTCAGGACGAACTACGAGTGGAGGACTCGGCGCACTCGGCAGTCCTTTGCAAATCGAATGACCCTGCCATTCACTCATGGCCTCCAGCACCTCTTCAGGACCAGCTGAAGATTCGAAGCCCAGGGTCATACAAACAGTGTGCCCATGCTGAACAGGAACACGATTACAGTGAGTACTGACGATAATTGGCGCATTCACAACCTGCCCCGCCTCTAGCTCACCAAGCATCTTGTTGAGTTCCGGCTCGATCTTCTCTTCTTCACCAGGAATGTGTGGGATCACGTTGCCAAGGATGTCTAGCGATGGGACACCAGGATACCCAGCACCAGAGATAGCCTGGAGCGTCACCATCACCGCCTGACGAACTCCAAACGCTGCGTGGAGTGGAGCAAGCGCCATGGTCATGGGCGCGACGGCACAATTCGAGTTGGTAATAATTGCGCCTTCCCATCCACGCGCCTCTTTCTGTCGGTCGATCAACATCAAGTGGTCCGCATTCACTTCGGGGATCACCAGGGGCACATCAGCATCCATACGATGGTTTTTCGCATTGCTCAGTACGACGGCACCAGCTCTAGCAAATGCCTGCTCCACCGAACCTGCTACTGAGGAGTCGAGCGCGGAGAATACAACCTTGGACTTCACGGCTCCGGGGTCACACGGCAGCACGGTAAGGTCCATCAAATGTTCAGGGAGCTTACCCTCATGCCAACTCATGGCTTCCCGGTACAACCGTCCTGCTGATCGCTCCGACGCTGCCAGTTCTGAGACCTCTAGGAAAGGATGGCCTTCTAGTAGTCGTATAAAGGTCTGGCCAACTGCGCCGGTCGCACCCAGAACCGCAACCGGTATCCGCCCTTCACTACCCACACTCATGAAGCAAGCAGCGTGCGTGCGATCTGCACATACGCGTCCACTGACTGACGAAGTTCATCCACAGATACATGCTCGTGGTCTGTGTGTGCATGATGGATTGAACCAGGTCCGAAAAGGAGGGGTGTGCCCCAATTTGAAAGAACTGGGATATCCGAAGTGTAGGCGACTGTCGTTGTATCAAAACCATCGATTACATGGAATTTCTCTGGAGGAATAACACTTCCCCAGTCCATCTCGGCTCGGTCTTCTACCACCCCGCTGATCATCTCCTTAACCTCCTCATGGTCTCCAACGAGACGAATCATCATCTCTATCTCGCATTCTCCTGCTAAAACATTAGCTGCTGACCCACCCTGAATCGTTCCCACGTTTACGGTTGTTTCTCCGAGTATCGGATCAGCAGGTAAATCAACCTGACCCAGATCTACAAGTAAACTCACCATGGCATCCACTGCCGAACTTCCTAACTCAGGATAAGCCGAATGCGCCTCCTGGCCTCGCGTACGCAATACAAGACGGAGTGAGCCTTTCGACGCACTTGCAAGCTGATTTTCTGTGGGCTCACCGTTGATCATATATCGGCTTGTGGCAGGGAGTTGTGCAGCTGCCCGAGCACCATCTGAGTGCGATTCTTCACCCACTACAAATAGCAAGTCGACACGCTCCTCACCTTCATCGACAAGTTGTTGAGCCGCACAAATCATTGCGGCTGCAATTCCCTTTGCGTCGCAGGAACCCCGCCCGTAAAGCAATCCTTCCTCCAAGCGAGGCGGGAAGAAGTGCGGGACAGTATCAAGATGCGTTGTTAGAGTGACTTCGCCTGAACGCTTTCGGAACGCCCAAAGGTTAAGCCTTCCACTTGAGACAGGCTGCGTCTGCACTTCCCAACCACGCACCCTGAGAACCTCTGTAACAAAATCGCAAACAGCGTGCTCATGACCCGAGAGTGAAGGGATCGCAATCATCCCTGTAGCGAGTTCAACCACATCCACCGGGCCCGCCTCCAGCAACGCAGCTGCTGGAACACTGTCCACTGTATTGTCACCCTGGCCCTGGATGCCGAAAAATGCTTCGTGGATCACCCGCACTGCCGTCTCGACATCCTCCCTCCGAACGACGAAAGAAATGTTGAGCTCTGATGAACCTTGAGCAATCGCACAAATGCTAATGTCGTGCTCTCCGAGCACCCCGAAGACTTTCCCGGCAATTCCAGGCGTGTCCTTCATGGCCTCACCCACGACCGCAACAATAGAGCAATCTTCCTCAACTGTAGGCGGGTCCATCAAGCCCGCACGACGTTCTAGCTCGAAAGTCTTCTCGATTGCGCGAGATGCTGGAGGAACCGACTGCGGCGCAACGGCAACGCACACTGATCGCTCACTACAGCCCTGGCTGAGCAGCAGGACCGGTGCACGTGCTTCATCTAACGCATGGACGAACCGGGCTGTTACCGACTCGCTTCCATGTCCGACTCCACTGAGTTGAAGCAGAGACACGTGCTCGATTGAAGCAATGCCTCGCACTGGACCGGTCCTAGACCCAGGTGCTCGCGGCGTTACCAGTGTGCCGGAATCGTCAGGAGACATGGTATTCCTGATCGAAAGCGGAATCCCGCGGTCACGCAGAGGCCGAACAGTCTTCGGATGGACTACCCGGGCCCCCCAGTGCGAGAGTTCTAGCAACTCACTGAATCCTAGATTTCTCAACGGCCGTGCATCTGGGACCGTGCGGGGGTCGGCCGTCATGACACCCGGAACATCCGTCCAGATTTCCACCTCTTCAGCCTGAAGAGCCCAACCTAGAACCGCAGCCGAATAATCAGAGCCACCCTTGCCTAGTGTAGTCCGATGTCCGGAGTCAGTCGCGCCGAGAAACCCGGTCACAATAGGTACGCTCCCGTTGGCTCCAAGCACCTGCTGCGCCTTCTCTTCGGTCGCTGTGAAATCGACCTCAGCCTCGGTATGGTGGTCGTCTGTAACGATAATCGTCGCAGAATCAACTGGCCGTGTTTGAAGTCCACGCCTGCATAGACCTGCAGAAACTAGCTGAACAGAGAGACGCTCCCCGCAGGACAATACCTGATCTAGTGTCCGCGGCGAGCATTCGCCGACCAGCTTTATCCCCTGCATGAGTCGGTCCACATCTGCCAGAACCTCCTCTACTCCCGCTTCTGCCTCAGGATCGCTGCCAGTCATCTCCTCGACAGCGTCACGATGCTTGTCGCCGATTTCTGCTAATAACTCAGTGGCATCACCACGCGCAGCTTGCTGAGACGCTGTTCTCAGCATCTCTGTCACGCCGGAAAGAGCTGAAACCACGACCACCGGATTGTAGCCTGCCAGGCGGCCCTCCAGGACCCGTGCGATAACATCGAGCCGACTGGCACCAGTCACAGACGTACCCCCAAACTTTAGGACCCGCCGAGGTAGCTCGGCGCCCTCTGTGGCGTCGTTCTGTCCGTCCATCTGCGTGGTCATGGAAGTACATTGCGTAAGTTTGAAGGCAAAAGGAGCCTGAAAAGGTAGCACGAGCCGCCCGTGCATGAAGGCCTGTGGACTCATAAAGCGAGTCAACCGTCTGGCGCTGTATGAAATGCCTCACTTGCCCTTACGGCCAGTCTGACAGCAGAATCGCAGTGGTCATTCGTCACAATTTACATCGCTTCCACAGAAACCCTTCCTAGGACCTGACATCATGAGGTTTGAACGCAAATGCCTGGCCTTTCTGCTCGGTGTCACGCTGACAATCATTCCGGCGTGTTTAAACGTTGACGAAGATGTTCAGGGAACGCCGTCCTCAGGAGCTTTCCAGAAGGGTGGGGATGACCGGACCGGTGAATACGAAGCGGTCGAAGGCTGGTGGAAACCTGCACCCGACCACGTGGGGCCGTGGACATGGGGGCAGGTTTCTGGAGTAGCAGTCGACAACCCGGACCGGATCATCGTCGCCGTGTGGGGTGACCGGGACTCAGAAGGACGCGAACGTGAGGGCAGTACCAACTACCTGGTAGTCGTCGATCGTAACGGAAACATTATCGAGAACTGGTCACACTGGGATTCGATATTTAACCGACCGCACCAAGTCTATATCAGCCCCTACGATCCTGAACGGCATGTGTGGGTTGTGGAACGCGGCGGCAGGGGAATCAACATGCAGATTCTCAAGTTCACCAATGACGGCAGCGAACTCGTCATGAGACTGGTTGATCCCAATCATCCCACAACCCGTGCCGAAGCCCGTGCAACCCCCAATCCTGGGCCCTACACATATGGTGACCCGGCGGTCCTCGCTTTCCTTCCAGACGGAAGTTTCTATCTAGGAGACGGGTACTGGAATTCTCGCATCGTAAAATACGGTGCCGACGGAGATTATTTGATGGAGTGGGGTGAGTTAGGTTCGGGCCCTGGTCAGTTTGACCTTGTGCACGGTCTAGCTATCGACCGGAATCGTCGTGTATACGTAGGTGATCGCACAAACAATAGAATCCAGATTTTCACCGAGGATGGAGAGTTAATTGAGGAGTGGCCTGATATTTCAGATCCGGTGGGCATCTGGGCCGACGAAAATGATGCCATCTGGGTAATCTCAGCGAGACTAAACCGACTCCTCAAGTACAACTTAGATGGAGAGCTGCAATACCACGTCGGTACATTTGGTGGCACTCGTGGAGGCTTTCCTGGTGGCTTATCACGGCCGCATCAGCTTGATGTAGATGAGGATGGCAATCTTTACATAGCAAGCTGGGACGGTGGATGGATGAGCAAGTTCATTCCAAAACCAGGAGCCGATCAGGCTAAGTTGATCGGCGAAGGACTCGTGCTCCCTGACTAGGTAGTTCCGAATTGGAACGCATTATCAGAATTACGTACCTGGAGATGACCAGCCCCGATCATCGAGTTCCACTCGATCATCGGACGAGACTTAAACTCCAGCGTGTTGAGATTCCATCCCCCGAACTGAGTCGGTTCCTCTATCAGGCCGTGGGCTCCCAGTGGTGGTGGCACGAACGTCTCCAGTGGGATAGGGACCGCTGGATTGAGCACTTGGAACGTCCAGAACTAGAGACTTGGGTCGCCTACCTTTCAGGGACACCAGCAGGATACTTTGACCTAGAAATAGAGCCTGAGAACGATGTGCAGCTCGCTTATTTCGGTCTGCTCCCTTCCTTCATCGGCCAGGGGCTTGGTGCAGAGCTGCTCCACGGCGCCGTAGAGCGGGCCTGGGCCCTAGGACCCAAAAGGGTCTGGCTACATACGTGCTCGCTAGACCACCCTCGGGCTTTGCCAAACTACCGAGCTTCAGGTTTCAGTATCTACCGGACCGAGAATGTCATAGCTCACCTACCCGTGACCCAGCCAACCTTATGGCCTGAGGATCCTGCAGCTCAGTAACAAAAGGCTGCCAGGGAATAAGCCTGAAATCGTCTACTCTATGAAGGAATCGGTACCAGCTATCACCTAGGCTTCTTCAGCTTTTCAGCCAATCGAACAGCTGCGACTTCGATGAACTCTGGACCACGAGCGAGAGCCTCCTCCGAGGGAATCTTAGTGCTGGATACGGCCTCGACTTCCTCGACACCTCCCGCCTGAGCTGTCTCAGTATCTAAAGCGATCGATCCAGCAACCACCGCTACCTTGCAACCTGCTTGATGGGCCCGCTTGACTACTCCAGACACGACCTTGCCATTGAGCGATTGCTCATCGAAACACCCCTCCCCAGTGACAACCCAGTCAGCGTCGACTAGGGCTTCATTGAGACCTGACGCGTCCATAACCGCGTCGATCCCTGATACGAGCTTCGCATTGAGAAAAGCTATGGCCCCAGCGCCAAGTCCGCCGGCCGCACCTGCACCGGGTATATCCCGAACATCCTTACCAAGGTCGCTTTCGATGACGTTCGCGAAATTTATCAGTCCGGCTTCAAGCTGCTCGACCATTTCAGCGGTGGCACCTTTCTGTGGACCGAAAACGTGAGCCGCACCCCGCACTCCAAGAAGCGGGTTATCAACGTCACAGAGCACCTCCACCTTCACCTCCGAATAGGCCCCGCATTCTGGGCGCTTAATCCGCCGGATGTTTCTCAATCCAGCTCCGTTCGGAGAGACAGCCTGATCTTTCTCATCTAATAGGGCCCAGCCAAGCGCCTCGGCTACACCAATCCCCCCATCCACCGTGGCGCTACCACCGATCGCCAGCCAAATACGCTTGGCCCCGCGTTGAAGTGCCTCCGCTAGTAGCTCACCAGTACCCACTGTCGTAGTAACCATCGGGTCCATCTGGTCTGTAGCTAGCAGTTCAAGTCCACTTGCTTTGGCCATCTCAATGAGCGCACCAGGTCCACTTCGGGGCAACCACACGAACCCAGCCTCTACGCTCATCGACGGCAGTGGACCCATGGTGTCGACCCTGACCCATTCTCCGTCTCCGCTTACCTCCAACAGAGTCTCGGCTGTCCCTTCTCCACCATCCGCCATTGGCCGCATTACGATCTGAGCGTCGGGAAGTCGGGCGAGAATACCCCGCTGCACCGACTCGCACGCTTGCTTTGCTGACGCGCTGCCCTTAAACGAATCCATTGCCACTACGACCTTCATACAGCCTCCGTCACACTCTCAGATAAGCCTTCGAATGGATGGTGACTCGTCAGAATCCGTTCTATGCGAAATCCAAATTTTCGGTGATGCGGGTCCCGTCAGCAGAAAATGCGTCGAGATACATTTTGATGCGTTGCCTGCCAGTCTCGAGATCGAAGTTGTCGATATTGAGGTTGAGCAGGTCGATGTACCAAGGCGCCTTGACGCTGGACCTCACGTAGGAATCCACAATCTCCCCTGCTATGGGAAGGCTCGTGGCCTTGGATTCGTCATGCACATCCCGATTGCCAGCGTTCCTCAGCTTCTCCATCTCTTCACTGTATAACCGCTGGAAAAGCTCCGACGTGAAGACGTCCCCTACCCTAACTCCCGATTCAAGGTCGTCTTCAGTGAGTCTCGCACCCTTATGGACCCACTCCCAAAGAATGCTCAACCGGATCTCTCCAGTCGCGGCATCCTCCATCAAATAGAGAATATCCTCGTTCCCGAAAAAATCTGCTGGCTTTAGAGCCGCGGCCTGCATTCCCTGACCCAGTGCGTTTCCATACTGGATTCCAACAGAAAGCAGATTGCGAGCGCCTCTAATAGTCCGAGGGGCCGGCTCTAGCAAGAATAAGTCCGCTGCGTCCTGATCTGTGTAGGTGAGAGGCGGGAACTCACGGCCCATCTGATTCAGTTCTCCCGTCTTTTCCCAAACAGGGCGGACGATGTTGACCATCTTCCAGTGAGCAACCCACTTGCCATTCGCACCTTCACGTTGCTCCCGCTCAGCACCTTGAACAGCACGAGCCATGCTGGCTGCAACGCCCTCCTCGGAACCGACCGGTATATTCGGCTCCATGCCACCCTGCCAAAGAGCGAAATTCCCGTTCTGGTCGGCTGTGTTCATCGAGCGTCGCACGCGGTCCTCGTATACCCGCATGTAACCAAATGTCATCCCAATCGACTCGATGTTCGGGTTGATGAACTCAGGGTCCCACGCAACTGCATCTGAGACCGAGTTGATGTAGTCCCAACGGCCTGTGTTAAATCCCACGAAATGCTTCCCAAGTGCGGCTCTAATCTCCATCAACTGGAACGCTGCCTCCACCTGCTCTATCAACACGTAGACCTTGATCGTCCCGACTTCGAGTCCAAGATGCTCCTCTAAACGACTCAGGATCTGGTTCCAAACTGCAGCCTCTTCAGCCGTCTGAATCTTGGGGAGGTAAAGGACGATCGAGCGTCCAGCCTCAAGCAGCGGCCTATGATTGTTCACAATAAACAGACAAGTATCGACGATAGACGCTGAGAAACCTGAACCGTCTATGTTCCTAATGTGCCGATCGTCCAGGTGGTGGCCTCGGGCCCGAAATATCAGCGTGGTGAAATCGAGTTGCTCACTCCAGTCGTTCACGATTGGGTGACCGAAAAAACCATCCGCCCAAGCATTCATGTCACCGGCAACACCCTCGGCAGCCGTCATGAACACCTCATCTCGAGCGATAGCAAGCTTGAGATTGCGCTGGTTGTCCAGCGACATCGAGTGGGTCTGTCCCAGCGCGTCTTCCCCGTCAAACATCCATCCATCCGCCCCACTCAGCAGCGCATACGCGACGTTCCGGATTGAGCGCTCTAGCGAACCAGTAGGCTTTGCTGCTGGACCCGTGCCCTGAATCCACTGGCACTGAAGGTCATGCGGAATCTCGCTGCCCTCAAAGTTTCCATCCCGTGCGTCCTGCACCTTGATGCCAGTCCGCGCGATAGTCGACCCAGGATCTAGAAATGTCATCCGCTCATTATCGAGGGCCCGTTGGGCACGTCGATCTATGCGCGAGCGCATCACTTCCTTCACATCGTGGTCTAGCTCGGCAAGCGCTTGAACTGCAGCAAACGCTTCCGGCGTATAAATGTCAGAGTAAGAAGCTTCGAGGCCTGTGCGAATCTGGATTGTCTTATTCATACCATATTCTCATCACGCTCCGGCAGGTCCGCAATCTTGCCCGTCCTCAACCCCTTGCTTCTCCTGGCTCAGATACGACCACGGAAGACCGATAAATGACGAAGTTACTGAACAGGACACCCCGGAGTGGATCCCAGCGGTAGGACTTGAGCAAATCACTCACGCTTACGCGAGAATAATCGAAGAACTAAACACCCTCGAGCGCGCCGACATCGAGCCCCGAGTCGTCAGCTAGACAAAGCCCCCGGGACCGCAATCGCGGCCCCGGGGGCTCCTGTCCTCTAGCAAGTTAGTCGCTCTAGTAACCGCCGCTTGCTGCGGGCATCGCTGCTGGAAGCCCGTAAGCTGCCAATCCATCCTGCAGCTGTACGATGATGTACTGGTGGCCATTGTGCGTCCAACTCGACATCCCATAGCGGGAGATCCCAGGGATCTCTACCGCGCTACGACGCTCCCCCGTCTCCTTGTCGATGGCGAAAAGGTGAGGTGTTCCGTCGCTCGTCTGACCAGTTGCTAAAAGCATGTTCGGTGTGACTGTCAGCGTCGAATGTCCGCTGCGGCCACGATTGACCATTACTCCATCCACGCCCTGCAGAAGCGGGTGGTTCCGAATGAGTTCTTGTTGCTCTTCAGGCGCGTCGCCGTGCGGGATGGTCCACTTGATGTCACCCGTGTTCACGTCGACTGCTACAATACGTCCCGCCGGCCCCTTCCAGATAGGAAGCCCGTCCAGGGTTGGCTGGCGAATGCGCTGTCCCCCGACACCCCGTGAGTACTGAGAGTAGGTGGTACCAGTCTGCGCAGGGCTATCAAGCGGCGACTCGCTGGATGGCATCAATCTTTCCGGACTGCAGTTGCTCTGTGATGTCACGAAGACAACCCCGTTCACGGGATCGCCTACTGCAGGACCAGTGATATTGGCACCACCGCCGCCACCTGGGCAGATCCATCCTGGTCCGTCAGGATCGTCCATCGTCGTGGGAGGATCAAAAAGTGGCGCAAATAAATTCATGTCCTCTGCAATCTGACGTGCCCGGTCATAGATCTCGGGCGTATAGTCGATCAGATGTTCCGGCTGACGACCCTGTAGATCGAAAGGTGGTGGCTTTGTCGGGAAGGGTTGAGTTGCAGAGAGCTGCTCGCCAGGTACGCGCGAAGCCTCAACCGGGCGCTCTTCGATGGGCCAGATCGGCTCACCTGTCTCACGATCTAGTGCGTACAAGAAGGCCTGCTTCGTCGCCTGGAAGACTCCCTTTACCTCACGACCGTCGACCGTCACATCCATTAGGATCGGGGCCGTAGGCGTGTCGTAGTTCCAGATATCATGATGCACGAACTGGTAGTGCCAACGTCGCTCACCGGTGTCGGCATCAAGTGCGATGATGCTCGTGCTGAACAGGTTGTCGCCGGGATGATGACCACCGTAAAAGTCGATCGTGGCCCCATTCGTCACGATGTAGACAAGACCGAGTTCTGGATCAGCCGACATCGGTGCCCATGACGATACGTCACCTGTCCAATCCCACGCATCATTTTCCCATGTCTCATGACCAAACTCACCAGGCCGTGGGATGATATGGAACTTCCACTTCTGCTCACCCGTCCGGGCGTCGTAAGCGAGGATGTCACCAGGCACATTTTCAATACGTGTCTGGTTGTAGCCCTGCTCCGCAGAGTTGTTCACGATCACACTACCGTTCACCACGATCGGTGGTGACGAAGCCGTGATGTAACCAAGCTCGAGTGGGATGCCTTCGTCAGGATCGTACTCACTGTTATGGCGCTCCCATGGACCCCAGCCATCGATCAGGTCGGCAACCATATCGACACCACCAGTCTGGGAGAACCCATCGAGTGGGATCGGCTCGCCCCAATTCTCTAGCGGCTGACCAGTATCAGCATCTAAGGCCCAAAGGAAGAACGCAGGCGTGCTAATGAACACCACACCGCGCCCGTCGATCTCAGCATAGGAGATCCCCTTCCCGTAACCCTTACGCATCGAGTACTCGTAGCGATGCGTCTTCGGCTCGGTGAAGCTCCAGATCATCTCGCCGGTCTCCGGATCGAGCGCGATTACGTGACGACGATCACCTGTCACGGTAATCATCATTCCGTTGACGTACGTCGGCGTCGCACGAGGCGTGCTCGCTCCGAAGCTCGCAGCATTGAAACGCCATAGCTCCGTAACTTCGTCGAAGTTGTCAAACGTGATCTCATCGGACGACGTGTACCGCGTATGCCACGCATCGCCACCGAGATACGTCCAGTGTCCGTTCTCGGTCCCTGGCCCCTGTGCGAGCACTGAGGGAGCGCTGACAAGCACGCCCAACACAAGCGCTAAATAAGGGGATAGCCGCCATGCCCTATGGTTCATCATTTTGCGTCTTCTCTCCGTTGTTCAACCACTCCGTCGGAGCCCTACTGGCCGACAGTGATCCGAAGGCTACGAAGCCTCCGCTCACGGGACAAGAGAAGAGGTTGCTGGTGTTCAGAGCTGCACCTACCCTACCAGGACCAGAGAGCGGTTCATACAGAGTGAGCTTCACTCCAAAGATTTCATAGCAGGGAGGCCCCAATGCTGCTGTCGAAGATTAACGGATGGGTGTTAGCGACCTATTGCGCCCTGCTGGTCGTTGGGTCTGGCACTGCCGTCACAGCACAGATTCCAGAGCCGATCAATGATTTGCCTAACCCGTACCAGAGTATTGATGGCTGGGCCAAGCTCCCGGATGGACGCACATGGGGGTCTACCGCAGGTGTAGACATCGACCCTGACGGAGTTCACCTATGGGCCATAGATCGGTGCGGGGGAAATTCCTGTGCCGGATCAGAACTCGATCCGATCTTGAAATTTGACCCGTCCGGTAATGTCGTAGCTACGTTGGGTGGAGGTACGATGCTGTTTCCGCACGGGCTTCACGTCGACCGAGACGGCAACATCTGGGTTACTGACGCTCAGGGACCAAACGAGACTGATCCAGAACGAAACGGAAAGGGCCACGTCGTGCTAAAGTTCAGCCCTCAAGGTGAGCTTCTTTTGACGCTCGGGACTCCTGGGGTCGCCGGTGATGGTAGCGGAGCCCTGCTCGAGACACCCTGCGACGTGGTTACAGACCTTGCTGGTAACATTTATGTCGGTGACGGACATAGCGGTCAAAACGCCGACGCAGGGCCTGAGACCGTTGCACGTATCGTCAAATTCGACAGGTACGGCAACTACCTTACACATTGGGGCGGCTGGGGAATGGGTGCTGGACAGATGCGTACCCCCCACGCTGTGGATATAGACTCCCAAAATCGTTTGATCGTTGGGGACCGTGGAAACAATCGCCTGCAGATTTTCCAGCTGGACGGCACCTACGTCGGTGAACTCAAGCAGTTCAGTAGACCAAGTGGCATATACATCGCTGACAACGACGTTATCTACGTTGCTGATTCTGAATCCCAATTTGACAACAGTAGAAATCCCGGCTGGGTAACGGGTATCCGTGTAGGAAGCCTAAACGATGGCATCGCAGACTTCCGCATCGATGGAAGTGTGACGGCCTACCCACAAGGGTCTAACCCAGAGGGTGTAGCCGTCGATGCTCTTGGTAACGTGTACGGCGCAGTAGTCTCCAGCGGAGGCGCATTAATCCGGTCTTCGATTCGGTAGCCAGATATTTGCGTAGCAAGGATGCAAGCCCACTTGCGACTGTGCTTAGTCTGAGCTTCCTTCCGTTCGTGATCAAGCGAACCTCTGCCGTTGCTGGCCTTTTTCTGGCCATGGGCTGTCAACCAGCCCCGTCCCCCGACCCGACCCTAGTTCTACTAGTCGCTGTCGACCAACTGCGTGGCGATATGTTGCAGGCCTTCGACCCCGTCTTCACAGGCGGCCTCCGAAGAATTCTGGATGAAGGGCTTCGCTTTGCGAACGGCACACACGACCACGCGGCAACTGCGACGGCCCCGGGACATCACACGCTTTCTACCGGCGTTCACCCTACGCGCCATGGTGTCGTTGGAAATGAATGGCTCGAGCAGTTCGACGGCCAATGGCGGAGCGTCTATTCGGTCGAAGACCTGGACCGAACAATTCTGGGTTATCCCGAAGCTGAAGGGAGGGGTCCAGCCAACGGTTATCGCTCGGGCCTGCCCGACTGGATGCTCGCTAACGATCCCCTGTCTCGGGTTGTATCACTGTCACGAAAGGATCGAGCAGCGATCGGACTCGCGGCGCAGGCACGCGGTGAAGTTTACTGGCTATCAGAGGCAGGCGGCGAGTTCGTTACTTCCGATTATTACCACAGCGAATATCCAGAATGGATCCAAGACTTTAATACCCAGACCCTTCCTGGCATTTATGCCGACTCGCTATGGGAAAGCATGACTCCACCCTCAGCTTTCTCGCTCGCGAGGCCTGACTCATCTGATTTTGAGCGAGGCGGCGGGACTAGCACACTGCCTTACCGCGCGGCAGACCGAGTTGATGTGGCTGACCCAATGGACCTCAACCGTTGGAGGTATCAGCGTACTCCATTCCCAGACCGAGCGGTCATCGCGGCAGCAATTGAAGCAATTCATGTGCTAGAGCTAGGCCAACGTGGAAGTGTCGACTATCTAGGCTTAGGTCTTTCTCAGACAGACGTTATTGGACACAGGTTCGGTCCCCGCAGCCGTGAACAACTGGACAACCTCGTACGTCTGGACCTCGAACTTGGCCGGTTATTGGACACCCTCGACCAAGTGTTGGGCCCCGAAGGTTGGATTCTTGCGCTCTCGGCGGACCATGGAATTCTCGAGATCCCCGAGCACCTGGCAGAACAGGGGGTGGATGCGTCCAGACTTACAAGCGATGATCGAACACATTTTCGGCAAGTAATGGCCGAAGCCACTGAGGGTGACGCCACTCCGGAGACTGTTAAGTCTTCGATAGAGGCCCTGCCCTTTGTCGCGGCAGCATACACGTTTAATGAAATAGAGTCCGGCACACCTGCAGACTCCTTTGCGACCCTATTTGCCAACTCCCACTCACGGACACGAGTTGCTGGCCAGCAAGGTACCTATGGCGTGTACATGCGCCGGCAGCCCAACATTCTCTCTTGGGGAGGCAACGCGACTACACACGGGTCGCCCTACTACTACGACCGTCACGTGCCCATAATCTTCATGGGGGCTGGAGTATCGGCCGGCCTGTCTTCCGAACGAGTCGCAACGATTGATGTCGCGCCAACCCTAGCACGGATCACAAACATCCCGACTCCGGATGACCTCGACGGGAGAGTACTAGACGTTCGGATACCTGACTAGAACTCCCTCTAGTGCCCCTTAGTCTGTTCGTGCCAACTACGTGTCAGGATCAATTCAGGGCCGTCACCAAGAGCGCGGGCTCTTGGAAGGAACGAGAAAGCCTCTCGTGTTTTCGGACCAGCGAGACCTTCAGCACAAGTTGCGGATCTCCTAAGTATAGAGGCATTTTCGCTTTATGAGTGCAGAGCTTCCTTTGACCCGGACCCTATCGTGACCCGCATCCGCTTACTCGGCGCAGTGTGTGGCATAATCGCCCTCGTGCCCACCCTCGCTTGTAGCGATTTGAACCCGGATGGGGCTGCCAATGGAGGTGGAGAATCAGCTTCCTCAAACGCCGGAAGTGTCGATTCGCAAAGTGCCGTTTCCGGATCTCCGCCAGGACCTCCCATCTATATGACCCTTAGCGGACCTGCAAAGCGTTTTTGTTCGGCTATCTGGGTTTCAGAGCGCGTACGCGAGGAAGCGTTGTACAACAGCGTGCTATACACCGATAAGCAGGTCAGCGATTACGAAGGTGGGCGCCTAACCTTCGAAGTGGAGGAGGACCGCCGAATCGTTACTGCCTCGTCCGAAGGCGTTCAAGCTCGGGCCCGGCACTTTGGTGATCAGGGATGTGTGTTACTACCAGATCATTCTGAAGAGGTGTTCTTCACTCCCCGAGCTGTCAAAAGTGCGCTTCCCGACGCGGCGTCGACAGCGTGGCCGATGGGTGACGTCCTCTCGGACCAACCACTGCCAGACGATGTGGACAGGGACCTTCTGGCCGAAGCTACGCGCGTCTTTTTCGCTAATTCGGATGACAAACGAGCTGCATTCCTCGTCCTCCATAGGGGGCGGATCGTGGCCGAGGAGTACGGGTCTGGCGCACACCGTGACATGCAACTCGAAAGCTGGTCTATGGGAAAAAGCCTGACCGCCACCCTGATAGGTCGACTAATCCAAATGGGTTCTCTGCACCTGTCGCAGCCAGCTCCCGTACCCGCATGGCAAAATTCTGATGATGACCCACGTGCCGATATCAGCATCGCCGATCTTCTCCGTATGTCGAGCGGCCTCCGCTTTAGTAATACCGACGCTAGCCCTGAACAGATGGCGAGGTCTTTCGTGCCGGGTCAGGTGGATCACCGCCTAGGCTACGTGGCACCAATCGATGCCTTCCAGTTCTCTGTCAGCCGGGACGCCGAATTTCCGCCCAACACGGTCGGACGCTACCGGAACTCAGACCCGTGGACGCTCGGCTATATCGTACGTCGTACCGTGGAACAGGAGCTTGGTGACGAGTACCTGACTTGGCCACAGCGCTCCCTATTCGACAAAATTGGCATTCGTCAGTTCACCCTCGAAACCGACCCATACGGCAACTTTCTTCTCACCGGCTACAATTTTGGCACAGCTCGAAATTGGGCGCGCTTAGGACTTCTATACTTACAGCGAGGAATGTGGGATGGAACTCGCTTACTGTCTGAGGAGTTTGTGGATTTTGTGAGCTCACCGGCCCCGGCATGGGAAGATCCCTACTACGGCGGGCTCTTCTGGCTGAACACAGCAGATGAATCTGGCCGCGGTGGCCGGGTCCCGAGCCTGCCCACCGACTCGTACAACGCCTTAGGAGCTGGAGACCAGAAGACCTATATCATCCCTTCGAGAGAGTTGGTTATCGTGGTGCAGAGCCACCGCTCTCCTGCGGCACGTGCGCCGGACCGGCGGGATCGCGAGTATGAGGCTCTCGGGTTAGCAGTTAAGGCTGTGGACCCGACATGGAGCTGGTAGTGAGGCTAGGTACCTTATTGGTCCGCAAAAGACCCTAGCTGTTGACCTTTGACTACATTCCACCTGGATACGCTGAATTCAAGGAGCACACGATGCACGCCCGAGCTACAGTTCTTCTTATCGCACTTACCCTAACCATTCCTTTTGGCGTCGTGGCGCAAGACGCTGCACAGGACATCGCCCGTGAAGACATCGAAATGGTTCTCAAGGGTATGATTGGAGAGTCAATCGATCGTCAGTTGAAAGTCGCCGATATAGGCGCGGGCAACGTGGCCGTCGGCATTCTCCATCGGACCGGTGATCATGACACCGATGGAGAGCAGCGTGGCATCATCCACACATCGATCTCTGAGGTTTACGTCATGCTTTCGGGCTGGGGAACGTTACTTACAACTACGGATATCGCGAATATGACTGAGCCCTCAGCCGGTGGAGACGTGGTTGGCCCGACTGCCTCCGGCCAGGCGAGGAGTGGCACTAGCCGTGAGATCCATGAGGGAGACGTTGTCATTATCCCCTCCGGAACCCTGCACGCCTGGACCAACATTCCAGATCACGTGACTTACCTGAGCATCCGGCCGGACCCCCATAGTTCACTCCCGGCAGGCTACGTGCGGCCTGGAATCAACTAGGGTCTGCGTCTCGATAATCATCTGACTCAGTCGGGCTAGTGACCGAGAAAACAATTCGGTCCTAGCCCTTCAGAGTCGGGTCATAGGACATCGCTAGCGGATATCGGTGTCATTCATTTACGGCAAGCGACAGAAGGCTGCGCGGATCTACGCTCGTCCACCCGTATCGCACCACCCAGTGGAGGTGCGGGCCTGTTACCCGCCCAGTCTCACCGATTAACCCAATCGGCTGGCCAGCCTGGACCGTATCACCTTCTGCAACAAGCTGCCGATCCATGTGGAAATAAGCAGTCACGAGCCCGCCGCCATGATTCAAGTAGACATTGTTGCCGGCGAGTTCAAACTGTCCGGCAAGGTCCACCATCCCTGTCGCTGCCGCGTAGATCGTGTCACCCGTCTCACCATCGAGGTCCATCCCGGTATGCCGGCTAGAAACTTGGCCGTTGAACACTCTGCCTTGTCCGAAAATGCTCGTGGTCCGGTCCTCTCGCGGTATCACCACCTCGTTGCCCCACATCCGTGGTGTACGGTGTGAGCGAGTCGATACCTCGGCTGCTCGGCGAGCCTCGCGAGACCGCCTAGCCCTTTGGGCCGAGTCTGGAGGCGAGCCGAACCTCGGAGCAACATCGAGTTCACGATGGTTGTATATGCCTGGTGTAACCAGGATTGTGTATTCCGTCTCTTCTTCACGCCCGTTGGCATACATAACCGTGAGGCCCATCGCAATCTGGGACTGAACACCGAGCGGCACGGCAGCGAGGGTCTCGAAGGTGCCTTGCACGTCGCGAGCGAAGTGGAGTGGCTCATCCCCAGCCCTCGCGGTGATCCGAACAATCGAGTCACCCTCTAGTTCGGTAACGCGCACAACAAAAAGCTCCCCTTCGCCCGGACGCTCGGGAGCCCATGAGACTACCAGTGGCGGCTCCGCGTCAGGTAGCCGATCCTGAGCAAGCAGGGATTCTGATATACCTAAAGCCCCTAGTGCCAGCGCCAGGACACTTGCCGGGTATATCACCGAAACTCCAGTCCACCGTGACCTAAAAACTGCGGGAACCACTCGGGCACAACTTTCGAACCCAAGCTGAAACTCCCGCAGAACAACTGATCCATCGTGGCAGGTAACTCCGATATAGCGATCTACCTGCGTGTGGCGCGACCCAGGTACTGCTCATCAGTCACGGGATCGAGCCACTCTACAGAACCGGAATAGATCGTCAGCTGCAGCGAGGCCTGGGTCGGGTCAGCTCCGTGCCAGTGCTCGACACCGGCACCGGTCCACCAGGGTTCTCCGGGGTGCATCTCGTAGATAGGCTCGCCACGTACCTGCGTCAGTCCAAGGCCTTCTTCTAACATCAGGAGTTGGCCGTCTGTATGGGTATGCCAATTCGACCGGACACCCGCTGGGAATCGAAGACGGAGTAACCGCTGGTCGTCGCTGTTCTCTACACTCGGGTTGCCACCCATAAAATTGCTCTGCTGGGCCGCGCTTGTGTCCGAGCCGTCGACCATAAGCACTAGACCGAACACGAATGCTGCGATCAGAACACCCACGAACTTGATCCCTGAGGATTGCCGCTTCATGCACCTCTCCTTTGACTGAGTATCGACAATTTGATGAACGCAGACCGCTCCCGACAGGCCAAACTATGCTTCGAAGGTCTTCGAATGACGTCAGCGAGCCTTGCCGGCCATATCTCTCTCTCGTACGGTTGCCGTTCCCTTACCGAGTCTGCCCAAGAGAGGTGCGATCATGTCGATCCTTCATCCCAAGTCGACGCTCATCGCGTGCATTGGCATTCTGATAGGCGCCCTGCTGCTTCTGCCGTCTGACACATTGGTCGCTCAAACATCGGGGCCTAGCCCATACCGGTTAGTCGACGATTGGGCAAAACTTCCTGACGGCCGCCGCATGGGAGCCGTAGGGAAAGTCACCATGGACCCTGATGGTCAGCACGTGTGGGCAGTCATTCGCTGCGATGCTTTCGGACCCGGTCGTTTTGGTAACGAATGCGTGGACTCGGATCTCGACCCTATCATCAAGTTCAACCTTGATGGAAACGTGGTTGAAAGCTTCGGGAGCGGGCTATTCATCTGGCCCCATGGCATTGACGTTGGTCCCGATGGAAGCGTTTGGGTAACGGACGCCGTGGGCTCAGGGAACATCCCGGCTGGCGACCAAAGGGGACACCTCGTCTACAAATTCAGCCAGACCGGAGATGTTCTACTGCGTCTCGGCACGCCGGGAAGAGCCGGCAGCAGTAACAGTAGCTTTAACTCACCTAGCGATGTGGTAATCGCCCCTGACGGCACCGCCTTTATCGCTGACGGGCATAATAACGACGGGAACAACCGGGTCATGAAATTCACGGCTGACGGGAATTTCATCATGTCCTGGGGACAGACCGGCTACGCTCCGGGTGAGTTTCGGGCGCTGCATGCAATCGACATGGACTCTAATGGCAGGATCTTTGTAGGGGATCGCAGCAATAACCGCGTCCAAATCTTCGATCAGGAAGGCAACCACCTTACAAGCTGGACCCAATTCGGTCGTCCGAGTGGTATCGCGTTCGACAACAATGGCCAAATCTTCGTCGCGGACTCAGAGTCCGACGACGTGCAGAATCCGGGCTGGGAAATGGGTATCCGGATAGGAGACGCTGAGACCGGCTGGGTCTCTGATTTCATCATCTACCACTGGGGAGACCCGCGCAGCACCGCCGGAAACGGAGCAGAGTTCGTGGCGGTAGATGGGGACGGCAACATGTATGGAGGCGAGCCCTCACCCCGGAACCTACAGAAGTACGTGCGCGTCCGGCCTTAAGATCAGTTTAGGCGACCGGCTCCTGATGTAGAGCCAGTAAACTTTCAAACTTGTGCTCCATCGCCTTGCTCGGGTGGAAAGCCCATCCTACTGTGCTTCTCAGCCTCGACAAAGGGGGGGTATGAAGCGGTACACAATTGGATCATCGGTGCTAGTTCTGGGCCTGGCGGTACTGGTCACCATAGGCGCCAAGCGGGAAGAGCAGCGTGACGTCGCCCTGATGGCGAACAGTGCAGCTAGGCTTCTGACCTCGCTCACTCCAGACCTTCGGGAGAAGGCGAGCTGGGGCTTTAATACGGAAGAGCGTGTCAGATGGCACTTCATACCGCCGGAGGCATTCGAACGTATGGGTGTTCCTATCAGGGATATGAACGAGACACAGCGCGCTCGGGCACACGAGTTGCTTAGGAGCGGTCTCAGCCAACGAGGCTACATGACCGCCCAGGAGATTATGGAAGCGGAAGGAATCCTGGGCATACTCGAAGGCGAGGGACGCCAATTCCCCCGCGACCCCGAGCTATATTATGTGCAGGTGTTCGGAGAGCCCTCAACAGACGGTACTTGGGGTTGGCGCTGGACGGGCCACCACTTATCGCTTCAGTACACTATCGTTGATGGAAACGTCACGGTCAGCTCGCCGAGCTTCTTCTCCGCAAACCCGGCAGAGGTGCCGTCGGGGCCGCGCGTTGGGATGCGGCCAATAGCACGACAAGAGGACGCAGGACGCGAACTGTTCGGCTCTCTGTCACCGGCACAACGTGAGGACGCGATCATTGCCGATGAGGCGCCCACCAATGTCGTCTCACCTATCCGTCCGCAGATTGATCCGCTCTCGCCAGTCGGGATCGGCGCGACTGAACTCAACAGTGTCCAGCGTATGCTCCTCATGGAGATCATCGACTCGTGGATTGACTTGATGAACGATGACATCGCATCGCTTCGTAGATCGAAGGTGCTTAGCGCTGGTACCGACAACATCACATTCGCGTGGGCTGGCGGTCCCCTGCGCGGTGACGTGTCCTACTTCAGGGTTCAGGGGCCAAGCTTCTTGATCGAGTTCGACAACACTCAGACCGACCCGAATCACATCCATGCGGGTTGGCGTGACTTCGATGGAGACTTCGGACTGGACGTTCTAGCCGAACACCTTCAGACCGAAGCACACTAGGGTCGGAAGCACTTCCAATTCCAGCAGGATTTAGCCGGCTCCCGCCTGAAGGCGGGGGCCGGCTTTTTTGTTGCCGTTCTCCGAACAAAAGTTCAGCTTACCCGCGATGCGAACCGGACGTTCAATCAACCGACGGGAGAGTGAAAACATGACGACGAGAATGAAGCCGATACTCGGAATGTGGATTGCCCTGATGGTGCTAAGTGTTATCACTGCATTCTTGAGACCGGACGCCTGGGCCGGCGACAACGCGATGTTTGGTCAGTGGCCTACAATCGCCGTTCTCTGGTTAATCACGGCAGTGTTTTTTGATTGGGTTATCCAAAGCACCGGTATAGATGCTACGCAGATCGCGCTTATCATCGCGCTTGGTAGCATCATCGTGTTCGGTCAACTCCCTAGTGTGCTATTTTTTGGGCAGGAGATAGGCACGGCATCGATAAATGCTCTGCAGCGCGTCATCTTCTGGTATGTAGGCGCAATGGTCTACGCCAAGCTCTCTAGTGAGCAAACCCCTGCTTATGAGTAGCTACTAACGAGCGGTAACGTCTGACCGAGATTGCTTTTGAGCTGTCCTGTACAGGCAATGCCTAAAGAGGCCTCACGAAGCACTCATGAGTTCGTGAGGCCTCTTCTTAGGCTGGCTCTTCTGCCAAAACACCATCTACGAATTCAACAAAATCTCTTTCTAACGCGGGCCTGGCCCATGGGCTGTTATCCCAGACCGTGCGAACGCCGGGGTTCCTGTAGAAGACATCGATCACATTTCTCAATTCCTCTACGTCCGACTCTTTCGTTGTCGATGCATACTGCCCCCAGTGTAGCCAAAACCAGTAGAGCATCGCCCAATCAAAACTGGCGGCTTCATTTGACGACATACCGAGGCTCGAACCGACCCCTTCGTAATACTCGGTGAGCCCCAATCCCTTGCTCACAATCTCCCTGAAATCACTATCGATCGAAGTCGCTAGCATGATGTCCCGAACGCCCTGGGACCTTTCAAGTCGATTCGTATCTGCCGCAGCTTCTTTCGCATGCCGTACCTGGATCGCCAAGTAGGCCAGAGTAAGAACCACGGCTAGTGCCCCAACGATCTCGCCTATTGCACCTATAGCTTCCCAATTCATCCCTAACTCCAAAGTGTGGACAGACTTCTGCTCCGATGACTCTCATCCGGCAGAGTAGCGCGTCGGAAAGTCTTGAACTGCCGGACTAGAAGCCTGGAAGGTACGGGATTTGAACTAGATGCCAGAATCCCTCATCGAGCCTGCTAGCTTCTCTTCAGGGTGATAGACCATACACGAAACTTCTCGGTCACCCTGTGCCCAGCTCTCGGCGGTCGGATATAGCATTCGGACTAGCAGAATCGATTCTTCGTAGGAAATGCCGATAAAATTCTCGAACCGCTCGAAACATCCATCCCTCGAGAAGCTCACGATCCCCTCCTCACCCGGAAATCTTTCGAGGGCCAAATACGGTAGTCT
>CEUS01110635.1_pt1 | contig 27603 bp, 16 predicted proteins | sample 427031 | NCBI WGS metagenome assembly CEUS01 (sample SAMEA2622837, study PRJEB7988) | marine metagenome | biome: marine biome (ENVO:00000447); feature: marine epipelagic mixed layer (ENVO:xxxxxxxxx); material: "saline water (ENVO:00002010), including plankton (ENVO:xxxxxxxx)" | depth 140 m | reverse complement strand
GCCGCCCGCCCGGCCCCAGGCCTCGGTCGGCGCAAGCCAACAGAACGACAACAGCAATCCAAACAGCAACGCGGCACAACGCACTGCACCGCCACAGTTTCTGTCGCGTCGAAGCAAGCTGACACCTCTCTGAAAACTCCCGACGGTCACCCTATCTGCAAAACAGATCCTCGAAAACGTCGCACCTGGCACCAACTCTCAACCGTCCTTTGCCGGTGAACGGCTGCTGGTACGCTGCTCCGTAATTTCAATCGCCTTGAGTAAACCGCGGGCCTTGTTCATCGTTTCCTGAAATTCATTTTCAGGCACACTATCAGCAACGATCCCCGCCCCAGCCTGCACGTACACGCGAGACCCCTGAATCACCATGGTGCGCAGCGCGATACAGGTATCCATATTGCCACTGAAGTCAATGTAACCAACCGCGCCAGCGTAAGGACCACGGCGTTGCGGTTCAAGTTGATCAATGATCTCCATGGCGCGCACTTTCGGAGCACCTGACACGGTGCCCGCAGGTAGAGACGCGCGGAGCGCATCAAACGCATCCTTACCGTCCGCCAGCTCGCACGTCACGTTGGAAGTAATGTGCATCACGTGACTATACCGTTCGATGACCATCACATCTGACAATTCCACGGTTCCGTAACGTGCCACTCGGCCTACATCATTGCGCCCCAAATCGACCAGCATGACGTGCTCTGCCCGTTCCTTCGGGTCAGCCAGCAGTTCCTCTGCCAGACGTTGGTCTTCGGATTCATCCCCGCCCCTGGGACGTGTTCCAGCCAACGGTCGTACCGTGACCTTACCGTCGACCACACGACACATAATTTCAGGTGAACTTCCGATCAACGTCACACCTTGGGTGCGCAAGAAAAACATGAAAGGGCTGGGGTTCACAACTCGTAAAGTACGGTAAATCTCGAACGGATCTGATTCAAATTCTACAGTCAGTCGCTGGCTGATAACGACTTGAAAAATATCACCCGCCCGGATGTATTCGACACATTGCCGAACCGCGTCTTCAAAATCAGGCTGACTGAAATTGGATTCGACACGTAGTGAAACGTCACCGCGAGTATCAATGTCAGCACAAGGCACCAGATCGCTGGCATCGGCAAGCTGGTCGACGAGTGCATCCACCCGCCGAGTCGCATCCCGGTACGCGAGTTCGGGATCGCCTGCGAATCGATCAAGCCGCGCCATGACGATCACGAACATGGTCTTGCTCACGTTATCGAAGACGACCATACGGTCATAAAACGCGAACGAGAGATCGGGGATCTGTCGATCGTCCTCCGGTGGATTGGGCAACGACTCCGAGTAGCGAATCACATCGTAACCGGCAAAGCCGATCGCTCCGGCAACAAACGGGGGCAACTCCTCCAAGTGGGCCACCTGGTAGGACGCGATTCGCTGCCGCAACGTCTCCAAGGGATCGGCCGCATGGTACTCGCGTGACACTCCCTCTGCCGACTCGGTAACCATGTCACCGCAGGCCGCTATCTCCAGAAAAGGATCCGCTGTCAAAAAACTATACCGGGAAACTTTTTCGCCTCCGACAACGCTTTCAAAAAGGCAGGCAGTCCCCTGGCTATCAATTTTCCTGAACGCCGTAACCGGGGTCAGCGAATCACTCACCAACCGCCGATAGACCGGCACTAACTGGTACTCAGCGGCCAACCGTTCAAACGCCGTAAAGTCCGGTAGGTACATGATTCCTAGTCACTCTTAACAGGCACACCAGCGACACATCCGCCACACAAACAGGCAGCTTAGCAATGGCCCTGAACAGCGGCAACGCCGACCGCGGACAGAGCACCTCGACTCGGCTTGACACTAATTAGAGCCTTGCTAGAATCCCAGCAATTGCGTAAGTCCTGTATTGAGAATATGTTGCACGCACGACCACATCCAGCCCCTGGTCCCGTCCGATCCCACTGAGCCAAACGCGTTTCCCGTGGAGCACTCTCGGACATGAAATGCCAGCAATGCGAAAAGCCAGCGACCATTCATATCACCGAAATCACCGGGCCGGAACTGGATGAACTGCACTTGTGCGAAGACTGTGGCAAGATTTACTTGTCACAGCAGGAGCCGGCGAGCGACTCCACCATGAGCCCGCAGTTCAAACTAATCGAAGACGCCGATGAACTGGCCGCCCTGCAGCAGCAAGTTTGCGAAATCTGTGGAAGTAGTTTCTACGAATTTCGTCACTCAGGGCGACTCGGCTGCCCGCATGATTACGTCTGCTTCGAAACGGAACTGGAACCGCTCATTGTCAATATTCACGCGGCGACTGATCACGTCGGGAAACGCCCCAAACGTGGCGTCAACAGTTCTGAGCAACAGGTCGTCCTGGTACGCATGCGGCAAGAGATGAAAGAAGCGATCGAACGTGAAGACTACGAAACAGCGTCCTCACTGAGAGATCAGATACAAGAACTTGAAGAACAGCGTAAACCCTCGTAATTGGGGCCCTCGTAATTGGGAGAGGGACGGCCATCGTGAAACTGGAAGAACTCGCACGACAAAGTAGTGAATGGCTGCGAGGCTCCGGACCCGAATCCGACATTGTTATCAGTTGCCGTATTCGTCTGGCCCGTAACCTGGCCAATCATCCATTCATCCGCAGGTGCTCTGACACCGATCTGGCAGCCATCGAGCGGACGCTCTACGAAACCCTGCAGTCCGAACCAAAACTACAGGACGTCGGGTACGTGAACCTCAAGATGCTGTCGGAAATTGATCGCCAGTTCCTCGTCGAACGGCAACTAATCAGTCGCGAACATGCGGACAGCAACGGAGCACGAGCGGTCGCGATTCATCCGGAAGAAAAATTCAGCCTGATGATCAATGAAGAAGATCACCTGCGCATTCAAGTGATGAACAGTGGCCTGGATTTAGATGCGACCTGGGAACAAACAGACGCCATTGATGACGTGGTCGAAGAGCATCTGTCCTACGCATTCCACCAGCGTCTGGGTTACTTGACCGCATGTCCCACAAATGTCGGAACGGGCATGCGAGTCAGCGTCATGTTCCACCTGCCGGCACTCGTCCTGACACAACAAATTGACAAGGTTTTCCGCAGCTTACAAAAAATGAACCTGGCGGTGCGTGGATTGTATGGCGAAGGCTCACGCGCCATGGGCGATTTTTATCAGATCAGTAACCAAATCACACTTGGCCGGAGCGAAAAAGATCTGATCCAACAAGTCTCAGACGTCGTACCTCAAATCATCGATTACGAACGCCGAGCTCGCGACTTCCTGGTGCACGAAAACCAACAAGACCTCCACGACCGCGTCAGCCGCGCGTACGGCCTGCTCTGCTCAGCCCAGACAATCAGCAGCGAAGAGACGATGGAACTTCTCTCCAGTGTACGCATGGGGGTCAACCTGGGGCTCATCGAAAACCTCAAAATCCCTACCATCAACAAGCTCTTTATCCACACACAACCGGCCCATTTGCAGAAGCTACGCGGCACCGAACTGGATACGGCGAATCGTAACATTGAGCGCGCGCATTACCTGCAAAGACATCTCCAGCAGGACGGCGCCGACGCCGCTGAGAACAACTGACTGCGCTGCCGTTGTGATGGCAGACCATCCGCTCTGGGCTGTTACTGCTCACCCGGAAGTGTAAATACGCCCTGCCGCCAGGCATCGAGAAATTCCCGGTTACTGGAGAGCAGATCGGGCAACTCAGATATCTCTTCCAATGTCAGCCAGTAGATAGCTGCCACCTCACGGGGATTCGCAGTAATCTGCGCCGTAGCTGACACGGAAACCAGCCACCAGGCCAGATCGACATCCCAGGCGGTTGTACTCTCCCAAAGCCTGCGAACTGCCTGGGCCTGCAACCCCAGTTCTTCGGCCACTTCACGACATACCGCCTCGGATTCACTTTCGCCAGGCTCGATGCTCCCGCCGGCAAAACAGCAGCTACCGGGGGCCTCGACGGTAGCTGCACGACGAATTACCAACCATCTCTGATCACGCTGGATCAAGGCGATCACACCACAACGTCGGCCGCGCTGGAAACTGGGCGACATATTCCCGCCTTTCTGTACGAACAAGCGCATCCGGTGCTAGAGTCAACCGGCTGCCGTCTGATAAGATACGTCAGTACACCAGTTTGCCGCGACCAGGCGTATCTGCTACGCCGTTGAATGGAATTCTGGTCGAAACTTGGCGATTTGATGCAACACGGTGGAACATCGTGCGGTCGCCAACTGGATAACGCGTTTGCCGAGCGAGCGAGAGCATGTACCTGCGACTGGCCAAACGACTCCTTTGTGAAACCGATAAACGCCTGCTCTGGAAGCTCTTCTGGAACATGGGCGTCAAGGGCATACGGGCTGTTCAAAAACACAAACGTCGCCTGAAACGCGGACAGTTCTTCCCCCCTTATTTGTATATATCGATTATCAACAGTTGTAACCTGCGCTGCCAGGGATGCTGGGTGGACGTCGCCGCCAAGCAACAGACCATTGATGTCGACGCGATGAATCGCATGCTCAATGAGGCAAAGGCGATGGGCAACTCGTTCTTCGGGCTGCTCGGGGGCGAGCCCTTCATGCACAACGACCTGTTTGAGATTCTCGAAGCACATCCCGACGCTTATTTCCAGATCTTCACAAACGGGCATTTCATCACAGACGAGACGGCAAAACGCCTGAAGAAACTGGGCAACGCCACGCCCCTGATCAGTATCGAAGGGACCGAGATCATTAGCGACGAACGCCGTGGACGCGACGGTGTATTCAGTCATTCCCTGGAGGGACTTCAGAACTGCCTGAACAATAACCTGCTCACTGGTGTTTGCACGAGCCTGTGTCAATCCAACTTTACCGACCTGCTAACCGATGAGTGGGTCGATCGTCTTGTCGAGATGGGCGTCATGTACTGCTGGTTTCACATCTACCGACCCGTTGGCCCTGACGCCTGCGCCGACCTGTCGCTGACTCCAGAGCAGCAGACCAAAGCTCGAGAGTTTGTTGTCAACACACGGGTGAACAAACCTATTATCGTAATCGATGCTTATTACGATGCGGATGGTAAAGCGCTCTGTCCTATGACCACGGGATTCACACACCACATTAATCCCTGGGGCGATATCGAACCTTGCCCGATCATTCAATTCGCAACGGATTCGATCCATGAAGAACGCCCGCTCCGCGAGGTGTTTAACGAATCCTCTTTCCTGCGTGACTTCCGTGAAACGGCAGCAGCACACACGCGTGGCTGTATTGCGTTAGAACGCCCCGACTTGATGCAACAACTCGTGGAAAAGCACGGTGCCAAGGACTCCACTGCCAGAAAAACAATGCTGCATGAACTCGACGCAATGCAGAGCCGTCCTTCACAGTACCACCCGGGAAGCGAAATTCCTGAACGCAGCCTTGCCTATCGTCTGGCCAAGAAGTTCGCCTACCATGACTACGGCGCATACACACACACATTCAACCCGGACAACTGGCAAGACCCAGACGAGACCGACGCCCCAGTTGCAACAGACCTTACACAGGTGAAACTCTGACCTCGCGGACCCCGAATTTCCCTGACTCCGTTCCGCACCGCCGCCCCTCTCGATACCATGTCGCTGGCTTCATTACCAAATGCTCTGGCTCCGATCGCCGAACGCTTTGCCAGCGATCGACCAGAACGACAACGCCGCAGACACCTGGTCAAATCCGACTTTTCAGAACTGGCCACAGCGGGATTTACGCGTGTGGCAGTTCCGACTTCACACGGTGGCTTCTGGGAATCTCTGCCAACGGCGACACGTCCAATCTGCCAGGCATTACGGACTCTTGCCAAAGGGGATTCCTCAGTCGCCCTGGTTAGCGCCATGCATCCAGCGGTCCTCTCCTATTGGCTGGCGGCGTGCGAAATCACTCCGGCAGGTCAGCATTGGGCCGCCCAAGCAGAAGGCGTCTTTCAGAGCGCCAGCGAAGGTCACTGGTGGGGCACGATGACTTCCGAACCGGGCAGTGGTGGTGATGTGCTGCAAAGCAAGACACGAGCCCAACGTGTCTCGGATCCTGCCAGCTACCAACTCACCGGAAGCAAGCACTTTGGCAGTGGTAGCGGGATCATGACCTACATGGTCACCGCGGCTTTGGCGGACGATGAGGTTGAACCCGACTGGTTTTTCATCGACATGCGCAACCGTGCCTGGGATGGCTCTGACGGGTTGCGTATGATCGCCGAATGGGATGGACAGGGGATGACCGCAACTCAAAGCCACGCCTTTGAAATGCAGGACTTACCCGCCACACGGATTGCCTGGCCCGGCCATCTGCTGGACATCGTCAGCCGTACAGGAGGCTTCATCGGCTGCCTGTTCACATCCGTTATTGTCGGAATTGTCGATGCGGCCGTTCAAACCGCTGACACGCAATTACGCCAACGGCCTGTAAACTCTTTCCAGACTGTCGAATGGACTCGTGTACAAAGTGAAGTCTGGCTACTTGGCCAGGCCTACGAAGGCATGCTCCGCGCAGTAGAAAGTCAGACGGATTCGAGGCACGAAATCTTGCTTGGCAAGACGGCAATTGCCGAACTTGCCGAGGGCATCATGACACGCATTTGCCGGATTTGCGGTGGCAGCACATATTCGCGTCGCTCTCCGTTTGGATTCTGGTTTGAAGATGTGCGTGCCCTCGGATTTCTGCGTCCACCCTGGCCTTTGGCATTCGAAACCCTCGCACGGCCTCTCTGGGACTGATACCGGGCAGGATGTACTTCACGCATATCCCTAGCAATCACCCCGCAGCCCATTATGAACAAAGCGTTTGTCCGGGAACCGGAATTCGATGGTCGGGGCTATTGTCCACGGTGCGGCGCCCTCGGAGTTGATGTGTCTGGCGAAACGCTCGACACCCATATTCTCCCTGCAGCTCGACCGCGAATCGGAGACGCCGCCTGGTTCTGTAGCTTTGCCGGGTGCGACGTTGCCTATTTCACACTGCTGGAAGCTGTCGTCACAACCGACGAACTACACGCTCCCGTCTACCCGAAGGATCAACTGGCTCCGATCTGCGCCTGCTTCGGTTTTGGCCGGGACGAGGTAGAAGCTGACATTCGCGATGGCAGCCCACAGCGCATTCGAGCACTACTCAAGCAGGCGGATTCCCCGGAGGCCGACTGCCGCCGCCAGTCAGCGGACGGCAAATGCTGTCGCGGCGCGGTGCAACGACTATACCTGCAACTAACCGGTCAAACGGAACAGTGACACGTCAGCATGCTACCATCCGCCCCCCCGCGGCCCCCTGGCCAAAGTCTCAGAAAACCGCGGCAGGCCTGGTTTTACACAAGTATTACCCGAAGATAACCCACAGGCATATTCCCGTAATTACCAAATGGCATAGGATGTGTCGCTGGATTGGGAACGTTTTTCGTCGTCGGTTCGCAATTCGCTGTCAAATAAAGACACATAGCTGGATTTAAGGTACATAGCTGGATGAGTATCACTACGGACCCCTCTCAAGACCAGACACCGTCGCAAACTGACGCAAACCCGGCTGCTGACGATCACACGACAGCATCGCGCGGCCTGCTCCAGCCTCGCTCCGTATTCAACGAAGTCGAAGGCCAGCCAGAGCCGCTTGCTTCATCCCCGTTGTCTGAAAAAATAATCATCACGTTCGCGGTGACCATACCACTGCTGGCCTGCGTTTACGGCGGGTACCAGCTTTGGCAGTATGGCTGGATGACATCGCTGGATCTCGGCCTGCTGGTCGTGGGCTGGTACATCACTGGCCTGGGAATCACGGTTGGCTTTCATCGACTGCTGGCACACCGGTCCTTTGCGACCACACGGCCGGTACGTTACTTCTGGATGAGCCTGGGGTCTCTGGCCGTGCAAGGTTCACCACTCATGTGGTGTGCCGTACACCGTCGGCACCATCAATGCAGCGACAAGCCGGGGGACCCCCATTCGCCTCACCTTCATGACGGCGGCGTTTGGCAGGTTCTCCGCGGTTTTGTGCACTCGCACACGGGCTGGCTTTATTCACCTTACTGGTCAGACCCGAGTCTGAAAAAATTCATTCCCGACCTGATGTCAGACAAACCGGCAGTGGTTATCGACCGGTTCTATTACCTTTGGGTTATTGCCAGCCTGACTATACCGGCGTTGATCGGCGGCCTGGTGGTCGACGGCCTGACGACATGGTCCTGGCAAGGTGCGGGAACCGCTTTCCTCTGGGGTGGCCTGGTTCGCATCTGTGTGACACATCACATTACCTGGTCAATCAACTCCGTATGCCACGTTTTCGGCAAGCAGGATTACCAGGCTGGTGATGCCTCACGCAACAATGTCATCTTTGGTTTTCTGGCCCATGGAGAAGGCTGGCACAACAATCATCACGCGTTTCCCAACTCAGCGAGACACGGTCTGAAGTGGTGGCAATTTGACCTCAGCTGGGTGCTCATCAGGTTAATGGAACGGTTACGAGTCGCCTGGGACGTCAAAGTACCCGCTGAAAACATGCTGGCTGGCAGACGTTTGTAGACGGCGACTGCCTGTCAGAGTAGACAAATCCCCAACACCGCGGTCTACGCCGCTCAGCGGAGTGCTTCCAGTCTGCTCCGCAGCCGTGGCTCACGCAGATCATAGAGCAGGATCGAATATCCCGCCTGTGCCGTCGGCGGTAATCCAACCAGCGCACGCAAGGGCCCCTGTAAGGGATAGAGTCCCGAGAGGTGGTTCGCCGAAACGGCCAGACCATCGCATTCGAGCAGCTGGGCTACGGAAAGTCGTGTCACTTCCTTCGCCTGGACTCCGTAATCGGCAGGATCCGCTGTTCCAAAATAAGCGAGCGCCATCTTTTCGTAACCTCGCCGGGCAATTTCGTTGCGCAGCTCAGGCAAATCCTGCCCCCAATCCAAGTTGGAGTCACCTAATAGCTGACGGCCTGCAACCGGCCCACCAACAAGTGGAGAAAAATAGGAGAGGTAGTGTGGCCCATTGGACAAAGCGGCCCACACTTGGATGGCCAGCAAGCCGGCCAGCAAGTAGCGATGTCGCCGGGTGCGCTGCCACCACAGAGCGACCCCATCCACCGCCAGCAGTACTACCAGCGGGTAAAGGAACAGCAAGTAACGATGGCCAATCTGAATACGGCTGGTACCGACGAGCGCCAAGTAAATCAGCAGCGTTAACCACCACACGCCGCGTGTTTTGTCGGGGTAATTTCGCGCGGTGGGTGCGTGTGTCCCTTCCCGCCGCCAACTGTCCAGCCGCCGCCAGATCGCATGGAGACCGCTAGCGGTAATGAGCAAACCGAGTACCAGTTCGCTAGGCGTGCTTTTGAAGAACGCGGCGCAGGGAAAGTAATACCACCACCCTGTCAGCGATACCTGGCCCATCAGAAAAGCGCGGTGCCCAGCACGATTGTGTAAATACTGGCATAACACTCCAGCCACTGGTGCAGGGAGCTTCCAGGACTTGAACCGGGAGAGCCAGGCTGGAGCATACGGCCCGCTGATCCCATCGATCCCGTCGAGCGCTACCACGTCAAATCCATGCAGCATCCAGCTGGTGACCCCACCGGCCAACACCAGCAACCCCCAAGCGGCCACAACTCGACCAACGCGCTGTCCCGTTGGCGGCAAGCTGGTCTCGGCAAAACGCCCCGCAGACCACTGGGACAGACCCAGCAACAGCCCCCCAAGAGGAAACAAAAACATCCCTGAATATTTGGCTGACAAAGCCACGCCACAGACCACACCGGCTAGGAATACCCGCCCGGTCGACGGGAACTGCAGCATCCAGCAAAAAGTGAGAAGTGCAACCAGTGCCATTAGTACGAAACAAAGATCAGCCCCGGCAATCGCTGCATGTGCGAGGATCGTTGGTGAAAATGCTAACATCCCTCCGCCACACGTACCGGCCCACAGCCCCCGGCGACGAACGAGCCAGCCAAAGACGAGCCAAACCGTAGCGACGCCAATGAGCAGGGAGTGCAGGCTCCGCGCGGTCTGCACCTGCGGGGCGTCGCCGATCAGGCTCTGCCAGCGATTGGGGCGATCCTGACCGCCCGTTCCCAGGGAGGGCGTCAGCCAGGAAATCACAATCGGCAGTGGGGCTGTTCCCTTGTGAACCAACTCACGATCAAGTCTTCCATCGTGAACCGATTGCAGAGCGCAACTCAAATAGAACGTCTCATCAAACGTTGCGCTCTTTCGGCGCTGAAACCAGTGTGTCTGCAGCCCGACTACGGCAGCCAGCACCAGAGCCACCAGAAACACTGCTCGTCGAGTTCCCATCCAGCCGTTCAGAACCGAACCCCTTCCGTTCTAATCAAGATCCGCCGGCCATAGTCGTGACCCCTTATCACGCGTCATGCGCCCAACGGTCACCCCGTACAGCGGTCAAACAGGCCGACACGAAAACGATGCGCTCGCCTCCTGGCTGTCACCTGTCTTTACCGTCGACGCGAAGTCTCCAATTCGTTACGGCGAATCCGATACAAAACAATTGTATCGGCCGCTCCTTGTGTGATGGGGGGAGGCAATCCCGCATGCTTACTGCGCACCCGGGGAAGCACTCCGAACTTTTCGATCAGCTGGGAGGGTGACACAAAGTTCAACAATGTGACTACATTCAGCTCGTTGGGTAGCACTGCGACCGGCTGCAGGCTTCCCTCCACGGCCTCCAGGGCGCGCCGGGCTGGACTATCAGGCTGATTAAGGACCAGAAAATCAACGAGCAGAAAACACTCGCGGGCGACATCAATTTGCGCCAAAGTTTCCCGGAAATCGCGGTCCGGCAGCAAGTAATATTCCCGCGGACAATAGACCGCAAGATTCGGCTGACCCTGACACAAAATGACAGCGTTCGGAGAGGTATGCTCCTGAATGGCGGCCGCCACCCGCCGATAACTGCCCCCGGTCTCCCAGCGCTCCCACATTGCTGGCGAAGGCCAAAAACCGAACGGTTGCCAGATCGCAAAACATGCAGCCAGTACCAAGCCCAGTCCCCAAGACCGCGCACCTCCCCAACGAACCAGAAAAGCCTCCTCCCCTCGATGCGCTCCATCTTGATACCTTCCAGCGTCGGTGAGATCCGAGAGGACACGCGCGATCGCTGGCACCACTAAACCGATCGCAGCCGGAAGCATCGGTACCAGGAGGCGTGCATACGGCTGATACAGTGGGGTTGCGACAAAAAATGCCAGCGCCCAGGTGGCAATCAGCACCTCAGGCCATCGTCCTCGCAAGAGCGCCAACGGGGCACAAAATGGAACGAGTATCAGAAACGTGCCATCCAGGCCTCCGCCGAGCAATGCGGCGGTGGCGCAAGCTGCCAGTCCAATCGCCCAGCTGGCTCCCGGTTTCGAAATCAGGCGTGGCAGAACTGGCAGTGCTGCACAGGCGATGAGTCCCAACCCACACAGCCAACCAGCATTCCGCAGCGCAGCCAAGGTTCCCAGCAGCGTTAACCCGTGCGATGGCCAACTGAACCAACCACCAAAATAACCCGCGTGGTGCGTCAATACAGCTCGATAGCCTCCCGGATAAACGGCCTCAACGTAACCGACCCAGGGCAGGAAACCACAGACCGCAATCCCACCTGCCAGGGCCAGGCAAAACAACAACTGCAGGGCCACACGGACCGGCAAGGCTGTCGGCAGCCACGGTCGCTTCACTGAGCTGCGCACCATGACGATGAACGCCGCGGTGCCGGCCACCGCTAAAGGCATCCAACCATTGTATTTCGTGTTCCAGGCAGCGGACGTGAAGAAACCTGTCGCTAATATCCAGCCGCATATGTAACCGCGGCCGGCCCAGCGTGAAGCAGAACGTTCGGCAGCAGCAACTGCCGCTCGCGCAGCGGAACGCTTCCCTTGGAGCGTTTCTTCCAAGCGCAGACATGAATAGATCGACAACACGAACCAAAGCGTCAAGGGGACGTCGGTCAAAGCCATACGTGAAAACACCCGGTGTAAATCGCTCGTCGCCAGCAAGCCTGTCATCAAGACGGCAATCCAATTTGTCGCGAGACGTTGGAACACCCGGAACGCAACCGGAATCGTCGCCGCTCCACAAACGACAACAAACACCTGTGCCAACGTGGGCCAGGTCATGCGCAGGAACCCAAAGGCCATGCCCAGAATTCCGGGAAACAAGGGTGGTGCATGCAAAGGTTGCGCAGAATGCATCGCACCCGTGGCGGCAAATTCAGCGCCGCTGAGCACGTAGATCGCCTCGTCATAATGACAGAGCGTCAGACGTGCCACGCCCTGAAAACGCAACAGCAGCCCTGCCAAAACAATGACCAGTAAACACCACACCTGATTCCGGGTGAGCTGCTGGACTGCGTGCCCATCCTCTTCTCGATGCTTCATGGCGTTGTGCCGCATTGCTGAAACAAACTACGAACCGCTTCAGGACGCGCTTGCCAAATTGAAAAAAGAAACGCTTTTGACCCTCTAAACGGCGATCGCTATACTACCCTAGGTTGTTTCCATTCAACAGGTTATGTCAATACCATGATCGGCTCGACATATTTCCCAGCACCCTTTCGGCGAACCGCAATGTTCCTGGTGGGGCTCACTGCGCTCTGGATACCAGACCTCATCGCTGGATCCGCCGCGTCCGCCGAGCCTCCCACAGAAACGGCTTTCAGCCCAGCCTCGCTCGAATTTTTTGAGAAACAGGTCAGACCGCTACTGGCCAAACGATGTTTTAGCTGTCACAGCGGAAAATCAAAATCACTCAAGGGAAATCTGCGGCTCGATTCACGGAAACTCGCATTGCGGGGAGGTGACACCGGACCTGCAATCGTACCGGGTGACCCGGTGCGGAGCCTGCTGGTGGACGCCATCAATTACGGCGATGTCTACCAGATGCCCCCCAAGAGCAAGCTAGCCGCGGCAGAAATTCAAATACTGACCGAGTGGGTCAAGCAGGGTGCCCCTTGGCCTGCTGAAGCCGACGCCGCACCTGACGCCAGTCAGGCCTTTGATCTGGCACAACGCAAATCCGCACACTGGTGCTGGCAACCCCTGCAAGCCTACCCCTTGCCCGCCATCAGTGACCAGAGCTGGCCCCTCCAGGATCTGGACCATTTTATCCTGACTCAACTTGAAAAGGCTGGGCTGACTCCGGCCAAACCCGCGGATAAATACACCCTGTTACGTCGAGTCACTTTGGATCTGACTGGGCTGCCCCCTACGGCTGAAGAGATCGCCGATTTTGTCACAGATACCTCGGAACAAGCCTACCTGAAAGTGATTAACCGCCTGCTCACGTCGCCACGCTTCGGCGAACGATGGGCCCGACACTGGCTCGATCTGACACGTTTCGCCGAGTCCTACGGCCACGAAGCGGACTACCCGATCCGTAACGCCCATGTCTACCGCGACTACCTGATCCGGGCGTTCAATGAAGATCTCCCCTACAACGATTTCGTGATTGAACAGATCGCTGGTGATCTGCTGAAACGTCCTCGCCTGGAACCCGCTACCGGACGGAATGAATCCCGCATTGCCACCGGCTTCTGGTGGCTCGGTGAAGCGACGCACTCTCCTGTCGACGTGCGCGGAGACGAAGCAGGCCGCATCGATAACCAGATCGATGTCATGTCCAAAGCGTTTCTGGGCCTGACCGTTGCCTGCGCCCGGTGTCACGACCATAAATTTGATGCGATCAGTACGAGTGATTATTACGCTCTGGCTGGATATTTGCAGAGTTCACGGCGCACTCAGGCGATGCTATATCCACCCGAGACCACCAGCAAGATTGTCAACCAACTGGTCACAGAGCAGCAGGCAACAACAGCAGTACTGGGCCGTGAAATACGAGCGATCGCCGCCGCATCCCCCAATCAGTTTAGTACCTATCTACAGGCGGCCACTGAAACAATCCATGGATCTGGCCAGGCAGGAGAAATACCAGAGCGAATCGTCTTTGAAGATTTCGAGACTGGCAAATATGGTCTGTGGACCGCCACCGGCACGGCGTTCGGAATGGGGCCACAAACCAAGGAGAGCACGCCCGAATACCAAGGGAACGTCCTCGCCAAAGGTAAACACTGGGTCAATTCACACAATGCCCGCGACAAGACCCAGGAAAACGCTGACGCGCACCTGGGAACGCTCACCAGTCCCGCCTTTACGATCGACAAGGCGTACATCCACTTTCTGATCGGGGGCGGACAGCATCCCGGCAAGACGTGCGTCAATCTACTGATCGACGGAAAAACCGTACGCAGCCAGACCGGGTTTAATTCCAACCAGATGCGACCGGCGCTGTTTGATGCTACCCCCTGGCGCGGAAAACAAGCGCAAATCCAGGTCGTCGACCAGGAGCCTAGCAGCTGGGGCAATATCGGCGTCGATCATTTCATGTTCAGCGACCACCCCGCGCCCTCCGGCGGGCAATCGATTCAATCGGTTGCTGCCAGGCACCAGCTCAACCCCGCGTTACTCACGCGCTGGACGCGTGCGGTTGCCGCCTTCGCGAAACTGCCGGCGCACCATCCCATGAAAACGTGGGCGCGGCTGGGTCATCTGGCTCCCGCAGAGTTCGACAAAGAGCTGTCCAGCTATAGCGCCACCGTTACTGAGCAGTTGAACCTCGCCCAGAAGGCAGCCTCAAAATACTATCCGATCAGCACCTTCTCCCCCGAGACCAATGACTGGCTGACCGACGGACCCGCCTTTTCGGGCACGCCACTGCGCCAAGCCCGTATCCAGCCGGAGAGTAATCCGCTGCAGTTGCTAACGGTCGACAGCATCCATAGCGGTGCCAGAGCACCGCGCCTACGCGGCGTACTGAGAACGCCGACCTTTGAAATTACCCACAGGAACATCTTCTATCGATTGCGTGGCACAACCGGACAGGCGCGGATCATCATCGATGGCCATTTCATGTTTGACCACAATGGTCTGCTGTTCAATGGGGTCAAATTTGATATCAACCAGGGAGACTACTACTGGCACCGGCAGGCAAATGACGTCAGCCGATACGTCGGCCATAAGGCCTACATCGAGATCATCGACCAGGGAGACGGCGCCGTAGAACTGGCGCAGCTAGTCCAGTCCGACGAAACATCTCCACCACAGAGCGTGGACCGGTCCTTCCTGGAAATCACGGCGGACCATCCGAAAAACCACGCGCAGCTGGCCGCCGCATTCGACGACCAGTGGCATCAGGCACTCCGGCACTGGGACGATGGAAAACTTACACAAACCCACGTGCAGGTCGTTAATTGGCTGCTCTCCAATGAGCTGCTCCCATTGACCGACGGTAGCAAACAGACGATTCAGAAACACCACGCAAAGTACCGCGACCTCATCAAGAACATCCCAGAACCAACGCGCGCGTTGACGATGGTGGACGGCAGTCCTGAAGACGAACACCTGTTCATTCGCGGCAACCACAAAACCCTGGGCGACGTCGTCCCACGAAAGTTCTTGACCGCGATCACTGGCCGGAAAACGTCGCAAAAATACTCTGGAAGTGGCCGGCTCGATCTGGCTCGAAAAATTGCCGCCCCTGATAACCCACTCACCGCGCGAGTCTTCGTCAATCGAATCTGGCACCACCTGACCGGACGCGGCATTGTCCCCTCGGTCGACAACTTTGGAGTGCTCGGCGCGAGACCGACCCACCCCGAATTGCTAGACCACCTGGCTCTCAAGTTCATGTCTGATGGCTGGTCCATCAAGTCCCTGCTGCGGACCATTATGCTCAGCCAAACGTATCAGATGGCGTCGACGCTTGATCCACGGCAACACGAGAAAGACCCTGAAAACAAGTTACTTCATCGGATGCGTATGCGACGACTGCAGGGAGAGCCAATTCGGGATTCCATTCTTCACATCTCGGGTGAATTGTCTGCTGAAATGTACGGACCGAGTATTCCAGTGCACCTCACCAGACACATGCCTGGCCGCGGCAGTGGTACGTTTCCCAGCGGTCCGCTCGATGGAAAAGGGCGCCGGAGTATTTACATTCTGGTACGGCGCAATTTTCTTCCGCCGATGATGCTCGCCTTTGACACCCCGTTTCCGGCGACGTGCGTGGGCAGACGGAATGTCTCCAACGTTCCCTCTCAGGCATTGATCCTCATGAACGACCCCTTCGTCATTCAGCAGATGAATAAATGGGCCGAGAAGATTGTCGCCCACGAGAACGAGTCGTTGGAGCAGCGAATTCGACGAATGTATTTACGTGCGCTTGGTCGTCCGGTAACCGAAGAACTGCTTGCCGATCTGAGTGGCTTCCTGACCCTGCAACGAAGCGAATATCAAATCGACGAGGCTCAGATGCTGACGGACGTGAGACTCTGGGCAGATCTGGGGCACGTCCTGATCAACACCAAGCCCTTTATTTACGTCGATTGACCTTAGCTCCTTTTCTTCCCGCACAGCAAACGGCACAAACGATGGCACACTGCGGAAGTTTTATTCCACACCCGACGACACGCCGGGAAATGCTACGGACCAGTGCAAACGGGTTCGGTGCCCTGGCACTGGGCGCACTCCTCAACCAGGATCAACGACTGACAGCCGAAGAGCAGAAGACATCGGGGAAGCCAGGCAGCCGGGCGACCCATTTCCCGCCTGCAGTCAAGAACGTGATCTATCTGTACATGGATGGTGGACCATCCCAGGTGGATACCTGGGATCCCAAACCACGCCTGACGGCGGAACATGGCAAGCCCTTTGGGATGAAGATTGAACCAACGCAGTTCAACAATATCGGCACGACGTTTGCCAGCCCCTGGAAATTCCAGAACCATGGTGACAGTGGCATTCCTGTCAGCGAGCTTTTCCCTCACGTCGCCAAACATGTCGACGATCTGGCAGTAATCCGCTCTATGACTTCGGCCTTCTCGGAACACACCAACGCAAACTTTTTTCTGCATACGGGCACGGGCTTTCAGGGCCGGCCTAGCATGGGTGCCTGGATTGGATATGGGCTGGGCAGTGAGGCAAAGGACTTGCCGGCATTCGTAGTGCTCAACGGTGGCTTGATACCATCGGGTGGACTCGACAACTTCAACAATGGTTTCTTGCCCGCGACCTTCCAAGGATCTATCCTCGGACCTGGTGACCCTCCGGTGGCGTACATTCAGAGATCTGAAGCGACGGCTGCGCTGCAGAAAAACAAATTATCTCTGTTGAACAAATTAGACCGTCGGGCTGCTGATGCGAGAAACGGGGCCGACCAGCTGGAATCTGCAATCGCCAATTACGAACTGGCGTACCGCATGCAATCAGCGATACCCGAACTGACCGACCTGAATCAGGAATCGCAGGAGACCCGTCGCCTGTACGGAATGGAAACTAAATCAAAAGGGACGGCAACTTTCGGCAAGCAGTGCCTGCTCGCACGTCGAATGGTCGAACGAGGCGTTCGGTTCGTCGAATTAACCTGCCCAAGTATAGGACACGACCGCTGGGACCAGCACGTGAACCTGAAACAAGGTCATGCCGACAATGCACGTGCCATCGACCAGCCGATTGGCGCTTTATTGACCGACCTGAAACACCGGGGTCTGTTTAACGAAACACTCATCGTCTGGTCCGGGGAATTTGGTCGTACACCGTTCGCCCAGGGTTCGAACGGACGCGATCACAACCCCTTCGGATTCAGTGTGTGGCTGGCAGGAGGAGGCATCAAGGGCGGTACGGTTCACGGGCAGACCGATGAGTACGGTTACAAAGCGATCGAAAACAAACAGGAAGTCCACGACCTGCACGCCACAATGCTGCACCTCTTGGGAATGGACCACACCAGGATGACGTTTCGTTTCAGCGGGCGTGACATGCGATTGACGGACGTACACGGCCATGTCATCCATGAAATTCTCGCCTAGCCGTTTGGCAAAGTCACCGGTTGAGTATCGCTCCGATACCAGCTCAACAGAACCAGCTGTGGAGACGCTTCCCATGCTGTTATCAATTGAGACCATGGTCGCGTTTTCCCGATACCACACGAAACCGCAACGCGCTCCTGGATTGTGTGTGCTGATCGGATTCTTCCTCGCGGTAAACTACGGCCCTGGCTTACGAAGCGAAGAAAGCGGACTTTACGGCACATGGCTCATGGCACCACGCTATGCTCGCCAGAGTAAACTGATCCCTGCTTCAGGAAAGCTGGCAGGGACGATTCGAGGTGCCCGGTTCTCCAAACGAACTCCAGACGCCCTGGTGTTTGATGGAAAGCAAGGATTTGTCACGCTGACGGACAATCTCGTCGATGCCCAGCTACCTCGCCCGCAGCTGGCTGTCGAGGCCTGGGTTCTAGTGGAATCAACGTCCGACTGGGGTGCTTTCGCTTCCGCGATCCAGGACAACGGCGAGTACGAACGAGGTTGGATGCTGGGGTATCGAGGCGCTCGCTTCTGTTTTGGACTCGTCAGCACCAGGAAACAACGCTTGACCTACCTGACATCCAATACGGAGTTCGCCACCGGAAGCTGGTACTACGTAGCAGCAACCTATGACGGACAAACGATGAATCTGTATGTCGATGGCCAACTCGCCGCCAGCTCTAAAGAGCAGGGGGGGGACATCTTGTATCCGGAACGGGGCCGATTCGGACTCGGCGGCTACCGCGACGATGATGAGTTTTATCCACTCGACGGTCGTATTGCAGAAGTAAGTGTACACCGAACAGCACTTTCATCACGTGCCATCGCCAGTCGTTTTGCGACGCGTAAACAAGGGTTTCCCGGTATCGTCGCCAGCCGCACTGTGGGGGATGACTGGCCCACATACCTGCGCGACGATTTACGATCCGGAATGAGCACCAGTGCACTCCAGTGGCCTCTCAAATTGGCCTGGCACTACCGCGCAGAACATGCCCCTGCTCCGGCATGGCCGCCACCCGCGAAGCAGAACTTCTGGCGTGAAGAGTTCAACTTGCCGGCACGCGTTACCTACGATCGCGCCATGCACGTGGTATCCGATGGGCAGAATGTTGTGTTTGGATCTTCCGCCGACGATCAACTGCATTGCCTCGACCTGAGCACTGGAGCAACACGTTGGGTTTTCTTTGCCGAAGGCCCAATCCGGCTCGCGCCAACCTTGTGGAAGGACCGGGTCTACTTTGGATCGGACGATGGTCACGTCTACTGTCTGTCCGCCCACCAGGGCAGACAGGTCTGGAAATTCCGTGCTGGCCCCCGCGATCGACGGATCCCCGGTAATGGCCGCATCATCTCCGCCTGGCCGGTGCGTAGCGGCGTCATCATCGACGATGGACAAATCCGTTTCGCGGCGGGACTGTTTCCCAATCAAGGCACCTTCCAGTACCTGCTGGACGCGCAAACTGGCAAGCAATTAGCCTCCGGAAAAATTGCTTTCTCACCACAAGGATATATGACAAAACGTGGCAACGCATTGGCAATTGCGCAGGGCCGGGGACCCCAGGCACACCTGGCAAAACTTCAGCGCGCTGGCAAGCCACTCCCCATGCCGTCAGGAAATTGGACCGAACAATACCCGTACTCCTTTGTCGGTGCCGCAAAGAGCTGGATCGCTGGTGGCGCAGGGCGAGTGGCAGCGTTCGACTCCGCTTCCGGCGAAGAAATCTGGAGTGCCCGCGTCCAAGGAAGAGCCTACGGGTTAGCGGTCGCCGCGGGTCACCTGCTGGTCAGCACAGACCGTGGAAACATCTATTGCTTCGCGCCTCCAACACCGACCACCGCCACGGATGTTCCTCCCGAGCCATCACAACGCCGCCCAGACTCCGATCCCACAGGCCCCCTCTCCCAATTGGCACAACGGCTTGTGGAATCCACCGGAGTAGACATCGGCTACGCGTTATTACTGGGAAGTGGCAATGGCCGGCTGGCCGGCGAGTTGGCTCGCCGAACCCGACTCCGCATCGTCGGTGTCGACCCTGACAACGACCAGGTCGATCAGGCACGCCAGTATCTCGCCGACAAAGGTCACTATGGGCAGGTGGCCATCCACCGTGGCGGGCTTTCGTCGTTGCCTTACGGTTCGGCTCTTTTCAACCTCGTGGTCTATGTCGCCTCCCCCGCACAGTCTTTAGTACCTGCTGCAACCAAAAAAGAAATCCTGCGCGTTCTGCATCCCAATTCAACTGCAGTGCTGACAGACCAGACAGGCACAACATGGGTGGAACTGCACCGCCCCGCGGTGGCGGGTACTGGTGACTGGACACACATGTATGCCAATCCCGCGAACACTTCATGTAGCCTGGATGAACGCGTGACCGACCAATTGCAGTTGCAGTGGTTCGGTCCACCAGGGCCACGAGACATGGTGGATCGTCACCATCGCACCGTCCCTCCACTCGTCTGCGACGGTCGACTTTTCATCCCTGGAGACAATCGTGTGATTGGCGTCGACGCGTACAACGGTAGTCTGCTGTGGAATGTCGAAGTCGCCGATTCGCGACGCATTGGTGCCCTGCGAGACGCCGGCAGCATGGTCGCTACCGAGGATTATCTCTATGTGCTCGCCCGAGACCGCTGCTATGGACTCAACGCCCGGACCGGAGCCTCCGAGCGCAATTTTTCCGCCCCCCTCTCCGCCGACGGCCAATTACGGTACTGGGGCTATGTGGCGCGCGTCGGTGATCGTTTGTTCGGAAGCACCACGCGACCTGGGGCCTCACGAACGGAACAATCGCGGCAAACTATTGATGAAACCTATTACGACCACATCCCCATCGTCACCAGCGACCGCCTTTTCGCGCGGCACCGCCAGACGGGTGAGTTGCTATGGGATTACACCCCCACCACCGGTGCTATTCTCAACCCAACCATCACGATGGCCAAGAACCGATTGTTCTTTGTGCAAAGCAATATTGGCTCTACGCTGAATGAAGAGACCGGCAGGTCCAAATTGCCCGCATTACTGAGAGAAGCCGCTACGCTAGTGGCAATTGACGCGACATCGGGACAGGTGGTCTGGAAAAGAAACATTGACCTGAGTTCCATTGAACATCACCTGTATTTGTCCTATGCAGCAAACCGACTGATCGCTGTTGGCACTCGCAATCAGGGCAGTGGGAAACAAGGGCGTGTGTGGTACGACGTCCATTGCTATAGCGCACGCGACGGAATGCCTCAATGGAAAACTACCCAGAATCAACAACAAGCCACGGGTGGTAGCCATGGGGAGCAGGATCATCATCCTGTGATCGTAGGCAAGACTGTCTATGTGGAACCGTATGCCTATGACCTGGTCAGCGGCCAACAGTTGCAACACTGGAATCTGCGCCGTGGCGGACATGGTTGCGGTGCTATGTCCGCGTCCGCCTCGACTTGTTTTTTCCGCGCGGGAAACCCCGCTCTCTGCAATTTGAAAACCGGCCAGATTCAAAAGGTAACACGGGTCAGTCGGCCCGGCTGCTGGATCAATATGATCCCAGCCAGTGGCCTCCTGCTCATTCCGGAAGCCAGCAGTGGTTGCGTATGTGACTTCCCGATTCAGACTTCGCTGGCATTCGCACCACCAGACCTGTAAGCAAAACTTTTTTGCGGGCTGACTATGGGGCGTGTGAACACGACCCGCATTACCCGGCGGCACCGTCATACACTTCGGTCTGAAAAATGGAACGCTGGTAGTCCAGATACTCTTCTTTCGCCATCTCGGGGTGATGCTGGGAAAGCACTCGCGTAGCTTCTTCGCCACCCGCTGAAAGTAGATCGACGGCCATTGCCGCGAGTGTCTTGGCGGGGGCCAGGTACCCGGCTTCATGGTCGGCAATACACCAATCGATCTGATGATGAAAACCACTTCCTCCTGTCATCATTGGATGCAACACCGGCATAATCTGGCTAAGGTCGCCGGCATCCGTAGAACCGCCTGCATGGGGGTAATCACGGTAACCATCCGCAGACAGAATCTGCTCCGCATTGTCACGAAACACTTTACAGAGTTCAGGGTCGTTGCGCAGTGGTAAATTACCAGGCACCGTTTCGATCTCGACACGACATCCCATAGCAACTGCGGCCCCGCGCAGCGCGCGATCTACTTTTCCCGCAGCATCCAATATCGCCTCGCGTGTCTTGCCACGCACATACGTTTCCAGGCACACCTCGGCCGGCACAATGTTCACCAGATCACCACCCTTGGTGATGATCGGATGTACGCGCACACAATCCTCATCTCGGAATGTGGTGCGTTGCGCGTCAATCGCACTCAGCGCCAGTGTCGCAGCGTTAAGCGCGTTGATCCCGCGATGCGGCGCAGCGCCAGAATGCGCGGCCTTCCCTAGGAAACGTACGCTCTTGGCAAGGAATCCATTGGATGAAACTGGCACTCCCATCATGCCGTCCTGGGTCTCTGGACTACTGGAATGAATCATCACCGCCATATCGACATCGTCGAACAACCCCAACTCGATTAACTCCTGCTTGCCAGTCAAGAACGAAGTCTTGCCCTGCTTGACCAACCCCAGTCGATAGTTGATCTCCACATACTCTTCCGCAGGTACGGCGAAAAAAACCACGTTCCCTGACAGCTGTTCGGCCACGCCATCGGCAGAAAGACCTGCGGCCGCTCCGAGCAAGCCTGCGATCTGGGCATTATGACCACAGGCATGGGCCGCACCGGTTTCCGGGTTAGCCCGTGGATGGTCGGGGACTAGTAACGCATCCAGCTCCCCCATCAACGCCACCGTCGGACCAGGCTTGCCACCGCGCAGCACCGCTTTGACTCCAGTCAACGCCAGCCCTTCATCGAACGGCAGACCACAGGTTTCAAAGAATTGAGCGACGCGCCCGGCAGTTTTCGTTTCCTTGAACCCGAGCTCGGGCGCATCCATGATAGACTCGCCTAATCCAATGATATCGTCGCGTCTCGCGTCAATCGTGCCCAGGACATGCTGCTTGAGTTGAACTCCACTGACCATAGCGCGGATCCTTATCTGGTGAAAACTTGCCCGCCTAGTTTCTCAAACCATCTAGGGGTGGGAAATACCGGTTGGCATTAGGTTTTCGACCTTATCAGGAACGTCCATTACGCGGCGTGTGGCCTGGGAAGCAGTTGAAGCGGATATGCGGGCTTGTTAGGCTCAGGCACGGAAAACTGACACACGTTCCCATCGGAACGCCTGGAAAGTACCTGTGCATTGTATATTCCCGGGTGCTCACCAGCGTCACACCAGTACCCCGCGAGCACTGGCGTCCTGACAGACACCGTGGGAATTCAGTAGCGGCCGGTCTCCGTTCACGCGAAACCACTTCGGCACCTCAAACCACCGAGAAGCCTCTTGTCCGACCCCCTATCTGAAATGGAAATCTTGCGTCAATTGGGTGCAGGACAATCGATCCATTCGATCTGCCAGCAACTCCAGATCCCTACTGAGGACTTTCATTCCTGGTGGCAGGAACAGCTGCGCCGCAGGAACCAAGACACCCGCAACCACGTTACCGTTCCCGTCGGAGCCGACGTGTCAATCCGCCGCGATCGACACGGAATTCCGCACATCACGGCAGACAACGACTCTGACTTGTTTTTCGGGTTTGGGTGGGCCATCGCAGAAGACCGCCTGTTTCAACTCGATTGGTTACGGCGCAAGGCAGTCGGCAAGTTGTCTGAAATCATCGGACCAGACGGTCTCGTATCTGATCGATTGGTACGAACGATTGGATTGGGGCACATTGCCACAGCAGAGTGGGAGCAACTGACCAGTCCGGTGCGTGAATTGTTAGAGGCTTTTACCGCAGGTATCAATGCCTGGATGGAACAGAACGCAGATCGTTTACCGATCGAGTTCAGCCTGCTGGACTACCAACCCGGCCGCTGGCGCGGTGTTGACTGTCTGGCAATCGAGAGTGAATTTCGCTGGTACTTGACCGGCCGCTTCCCAGTGATTTGCATGCCTGAAATTGCTCAACGGACACTTGGTGACACTCCCTTGTTCCAGGAGTTCCTGCGCGCCGAATGCGATGAAGAGTCAATACTACATGCAGGTGATTTCACACCTGCAACCGGCATGCAACTCGAACCGTCTGGCGAAGTCGTCAACGATCCCGATGGTCATGTCGGCAGTAACAATTGGGTACTATCGGGTGCGCACACTGAGAGCCAATTGCCTATCGTGGCCAGCGACCCGCACATCGCATTTGGCGCGGTCTCGTGCTGGTACGAAGTACATCTCAGCGGTGGATCGTTTAATGTCGCCGGAACCAGCTATGCAGGTATTCCGGCAGTCATGATCGGTCGCAATGAACAAATTGCCTGGGGCCTGACAAACAACATCTGTTCGCAACGCGACCTCTACCAGGAAAAAACGGACCCTGAGCACCCAGAATGCTTCCTGTTTGACAACAACTGGGAACCCTGGCGCGAACGCACCGAAACGATTCTGGTTCGTCACGCAGACCCGCAGCCACACACCACTCGACTGTCGCGCAACGGCCCGCTGGTCGATGCGTTCCTACCTGCACCGGCTAATCAATACGGCCCGGTCTCACTGCACTGGCTCGGCATGTCTCACGGCGGCTGGCTGACCGGTATGCTGGGCATGAACCGGGCAACTGATGTAACGACTTTTCGCGAAGCTTTACGCCCCTGGCACGTACCAACGTTCTCGATGGTCTGCGCAGATATTCAAGGGCACATCGGATTTCACACGAGTGGCAGAATCCCACAGCGCAAGACGATCAAACGCGGGTTTCGACGGGGCTGGGATCCCGCGGACCAATGGCTGGGACTACTCCCTTTTGACGCCATGCCCAGCGTCACGGATCCTGACCGAGGCTGGATCGCATCTGCCAATAACCGACTGGCACCGAATGACTTCCCTTACCCACTCGCCGGCACCTGGACTAGCGGATGGCGGGGGCAACGAATTCGCGAAATGATCGAATCGAAACCGACACTGTTGGTCACCGACATGGGAAGCATGCAACTTGACACACTCGATTTACATGCCGCAGCGGCCGTACCGCACTTGCTGCCCATCATTGAAACCAGCACTCATCCGCACATCCAGCAGGCGGTTACGCTGCTCCGTGAATGGGACTTTCGAGCTGAAGCGGATTCTGCTGCCACTGCGATCTTCAATGTATTTTTCACCCATTGGTGCAAAGCGGTGAGCGCCGAACGATTTGATTCCGAAAGCAGTGAGCTGATGCAGGCTGGTGTCTTTGGCATCGCGGCAAGACTCCTGCAAGCAGATCCATACAGCTGGTTTGTCGAAGGGGATCGTGAACGCAGAATCCAGGAAACTTTCGCGGCCACCATCGACTACCTGGTAGAAGAATGTGGTGACAACGTCTCAGCTTGGACCTGGGGCCATTTCCACCGGCTGGAACTGCGACACGTTCTCTCCAGCCGGGGAGATCTAGGAGCGTTGCTCGATTATGGTGGAAACGGTGTGCGCGGCGATATGCAAACTGTCGGCAATACGGGCTCTGGGCCGCTCTGGACCGCGGCAACCGGCGGAGGCTATCGGATGATCACGGATCTCAGCACCACGCCACCAACTTTGCTTGCCGTCGATGCCCAAAGCCAGTCTGGGCGGCCGGGTTCTCCCTGGTACACCGACCAATTACACGACTGGCTGCAGGGCCAGTATCATGAAATCCCACTGGACACGGAACAGGTGCAACGCGATTGCACCCACCACTTGAAAATGAGCCCGCTTGCTAGTGCAGACTGACTTCTCGTTTGTACAGCAGCAACAGAACGATGGGTTCCGCTCAACAAGCAGGGCTGCCCATCACTACAAGGCCAATCTGGCTGACCGATTCTGGCGGCAACATAACGCGTTTCCTGGGCATCCCGCGCATTAGCCTGCCGGCAACATGCGCGGCGGAAAAGTTAGCTCAGACAAACGTATGACGTCAGTATCAACACGGTCATCCTGCAACTGCAAGCGGCGAAAGCCTGGGCATACAAGATCAATCTGTGCTGCAGTACTGCCCGGCGTGAACTGAAATGACGTCGCAGGTGTAGTCAGACACAACACACCGTTCTTCATTGCCGAAAACTCCTGGTGCACATGCCCACTGACAACCGCGCGCAACTGCGGATGCACACCGATGCTTTGCCAAAACACCTCACCGTTAGTCAGCCCGATCCCGTCAGCCCAGCTTGAAGCTACCGAAAAAGCCGGGTGATGCGTAAACAAAACCGTCGGCTGCGCTGCGTGCTGCTCCAATTCGCATTGCAACCACTCTTGCTGGCGTTCCGAAAGCGTCCCGTGCACGGATCCGGGCACCTGTGTATCGAGACCGATCAACCGCCAGTCGCCTAACTGATGGGAAAAGCAAATGGAATCAGGGGCGTTTTCGGATGACATGGTTGGCAATGTGATTACATCATGCAGCAAACTCCGGTCATCATGATTGCCAGGAATCACGGCACAACGGCCATGCCATTCCTGCAGCCATTCCATCAACCGTTCGTAGGCGCCGCGTTCTCCGTCCTGCGCTAAATCGCCTGTGATGACCAGGAAATAATCCTGCTGCTCTTGCTGCCGCAACAAGTCCAGCACCTGTTTCAGCGTACGCCAGGTGGGTACATCGCGTACCCCTGCCTCAACATCGGACAACAGATGCAAATCTGTCAATTGAATAATGCACTGACTCATCAGTAAAACGACCGCCTTTCTTTAATCGGTGACATCTCCAGACCGATTGGAACACTGCTTCCCAAACAACAACATGCGATCGAAGCACCACGCGTTTCGAGCAGCGTTTCAGAGCCAACTGGCTGGCCTTGTGCTGCGAGCCTAAAGGAGACACAAGAACAAGGCAATCCGAGCCTCTTCTCATCGCCACCTCGGCGGCCCTTAAACGCCGACACACGGAATAACCACGCGAACACGACCCTCGCCAACCACACCTTCGATCGACACAGGACAAACGAAAACGCACGGGTCCATCTTACGAAAAAACCGCGTCGTTAGACGCGGTTTGTGTGTTCAATCAGAGGGAAAACAGCAACCAGCTACACTTCAACTGGAGCGGTCAACCGTCCGTCTCAGCAATCTTGGGCTCCATCCGTTTGGTATTACGCTCGACGGCCAGCACAATCGTCCTTTGTTCTACGCCGTCACTGCTGGATGCCACCACCGGCAGCACCTGGCGCCGGTCGGGCATGCTAACTCGGACAGTAAAAGTCCCATCGGAACGCAACTTGACCGGTTCGCCGGAAAGCGTGACATGTGCATCGGGTTTGGTTGAACCGAAAATGATCATCTCGGCATCAACCTCAAACAAAAAATCCCGTTCACGGTTCAGAATGCGTTCCGCTCCAGCGCCATAACGGGTCATCTCGTGCGCACCCATTGGTCGCCGTAGACGTTCTTCGAACAATTCTCGTAACTCACCAACCGCGTTCTGCTGGTCGTAACCACCGCTCAATGCGAAAACGCGCTCGTAGTCTTCTGCCACGTCCGACCAGTTCTCGTCAATCGTGTCACTACTGCCCGGGTGCGGAGTCGACACAATATTACTTCGTGCCAACGCAAAAAAACGGTCGTTATTGGCTAAATACCCCAAGTCGACACGGTAGCTGCGAGGCGGGTCGGGTACGTCGATGTACCAGTTGTTGACGCCACCATGAATTTCGATATCTCTTGCCACCCACTCCGTAGTACTCGTCGTGGATTGCTGATCGACTTCATACACGCGCAGTACGGG
>CEUS01036799.1_pt1 | contig 27627 bp, 23 predicted proteins | sample 427031 | NCBI WGS metagenome assembly CEUS01 (sample SAMEA2622837, study PRJEB7988) | marine metagenome | biome: marine biome (ENVO:00000447); feature: marine epipelagic mixed layer (ENVO:xxxxxxxxx); material: "saline water (ENVO:00002010), including plankton (ENVO:xxxxxxxx)" | depth 140 m | reverse complement strand
AGAATTTTGAAGAAAAAGAATTGCATTTAAAAACTAAGAAGAAAAAAGGCCAAAACTTTGAAAAAAAACAAGACTCTGAAATAAACTTAACACCGCAACATCAATTCGAGAAACCTACAGAGCCAGTGAAAAGAGATGTAGAAGTACCAAGCTCTATAACTGTAGGTGAACTTGCACAAAAAATGGCTGTCAAATCTTCCGAACTAATCAAAGTTATGATGGGAATGGGTGTAATGGCTACTATTAATCAATCATTGGATCAAGACACAGCAATATTGATTGTTGAAGAAATGGGACATATTGCAATAGGTAAAGATAATGAAAGTGAGGAATCAATTTTAAAAACTGAACCAACAAAACAAGAAAAAGTAGAAACTAGACCTCCCATAGTCACTATTATGGGGCATGTTGATCATGGAAAAACGTCTTTATTGGACTACATTAGAAAAACAAAAATTGTAACTTCAGAGGCAGGTGGTATCACTCAACATATTGGAGCATACAGAGTCAAAACAGAAAAAGGAACAATGATAACGTTTCTTGATACGCCAGGTCATGCAGCATTTTCTGCAATGCGAGCAAGAGGTGCTCAAATTACAGATATTATAATTTTAGTAGTTTCAGCTGATGATGGTGTTATGCCTCAAACTGAAGAAGCAATTGAGCATGCACAAGCATCAAAAGTACCAATAATTGTAGCTATTAACAAAATTGATAAAGAAAATGCGGATCCAGAAAAAGTACAAAATGAACTAGGTAAAAAAAATGTAATTCCAGAAGAGTGGGGTGGAGATACAATTTTTGCTAAGATTTCTGCATTGAATGGAGATGGTATAGATAATTTACTTGATTCTATATCTTTACAAGCTGAAATTCTTGAACTTAAAGCCTCAAAAAACGGACCAGCAGCAGGAACAGTCATAGAATCATCTCTAGATAAAGGGAGAGGTCCTGTTGCCACAATCTTGGTAAAAAGTGGGACCTTACATAAAAAAGATTTTATTTTAGTAGGAAAAGAATTTGGCAGAGTACGTGCAATGTATGATGAATTTAATAATGAAGTTTTGAGTGTTGAGCCTGGATGCCCAGCAGTAGTAACTGGTTTATCAGGTACACCAAATGTTGGAGATCAACTCATGTCAACTAATGATGAAAAAAAGATTAGAGAAGTTGCTTCAATGAGAGAATCAAAACAAAAAGAAATTGAAATGCAATCAAAGCAAAAGAGTTTTAGTATAGATGATTTTAATGCTAGCAATACATCTAATAAAAAAAGAATAGAGAATTTTCTTATAAAAACTGATGTTCAAGGGAGTTGTGAAGCAATAACAACATCATTGCAAAAAATTGATAATGAAGATGTTGGACTTGAAATCATTTATAGTGGTGTTGGCGGCATCAATGAATCTGATGTTAATTTAGCACAAACTTCAAATGCAAAAATAATAGGATTTAATGTCCGAGCAGATTCTAAAGCTAGAAAGATCATTGAGGCAAATCAATTAGATTTAAAGTACTTCAGCGTTATTTACGACCTACTTGATAATGTTAAGCAAGAATTATCAGGTCTTTTAGAACCTGATATCAAAGAAGAGATCATTGGTATTGCGGAAGTTAAAGATGTATTTAGGTCATCAAAATTTGGTGCAATAGCTGGTTCAATGGTTGTAGAAGGTACAATACAAAAAGAACAGCCAATAAGAGTCCTAAGAGACAATGTAGTAATTTATGAAGGTGAGCTAGAATCATTGAGAAGATTTAAGGATGACGTTAAAGAGGTTAAGAGTGGAACAGAGTGTGGGATTGGTGTAAAGAACTATAATGATATAAAAAATGGAGACCAAATTGAGGTCTACAAGAGAATAGAAATAAAAAGGTCCATATAAAAAATAATTATGAACAATCGTTTATATAAGATTCAAGATTTATTACATAAAGAGATTGCAAATCTTATACTTAAAGAAATTAAAAACCCTCTACTAAATAAATCGATTACAATTTCAGGTGTACGTGTAAGTAAAGATATACGCTATGCTGATATTTTTTTTACAACCTTTGAATCCGATACCCTAAAAGTTGAGAAGGAATTAAATAAATCATCAAGCTTTATAAAAAATGAACTTTCTAAAAAGTTATATATTAAAAGACTTCCAAATCTAAAATTTATTTATGATAAAACTGCTGATAGTAGTGAAAAGATTGAAAATATAATAAAAACACTGCCGAAAGGATTATAATATGTTTAATGGGCTATTGTTGGTAGATAAACCAAAAAATATCACATCTAATCAAACTCTCAAAGTACTTAAAAAAAGACTCAATATTAAAAAAGCAGGGATAGTTGGGATCCTCGATCCTCTTGCACATGGTATGCTTCCAATACTTTTTGGTGAAGCCACAAAGTTTTCTAGTTATATAGAATCATATGAAAAGAAATATGAAGTAATTTGTCAATTAGGATCAGTCAGTACGACTGGTGATGAAGAAGGAACAGTGACTCCTTATATGCACAATAATTTAAAATTATTAAATGAATACTCCATCCGCATGAAAATAAAAAAATTTTTAGGAGAATCTTTACAAACACCGCCAATGCATAGTGGATTGAAAGTAAATGGTCAAAAACTCTATCATCTTGCAAGAAAAGGAATTGTTGTTCCAAGGAAACCAAGAAAAATTTTCATTCATGATTTACAGTTACTAAAATTTCAGGAGTCAATACTAAAACTAAGTATAGTTTGTTCAAAAGGAACCTATATAAGAACATTAGTAGAAGAAATCGGTAAAGAATTATTAGTAGGGGCATACGTTAAAGATTTGAAAAGAGTTGAAATAGGGAGATATAAAAAAGATTCAATGATTAAACTTGATCAAATTAAAAGTCTATCTATAAAAAAATCTAATTATTTTATAGATATTAGCGCAATACTTTCTGATGAAGACAGTTTCATTTTATCTGATCTTGAAACAAAGAAAATAAGGATGGGTCAACCAGTTTATAAATTCTCAAAATTTCATAATAAATTAGTAACTATTTACAATAAAAACAACATCATAGGGATAGCTGTTATCAAGAATAACTGCATATATCCAAAAAGACTAATAAACTTTAATGAATAAAGGTTGTATTAATCTAAACTCATGCTAGAATGCGGACTTTAATGTATAAATTTATGGCCCTTGATAATAATTCAAAAAAAGAATTGATCAAAAAATTTGGTAAGACTGGAAATGACTGTGGTTCAACTCAAGTTCAAATCGCGTTACTTACAGAAAATATTAATAATTTAACAAACCATTTTGAGAAAAATTCAAAAGATATTCATTCAAAAAGAGGTCTACTTAAAATGGTCATGAAAAGAAAATCTTTAATGAAGTATTTAAAAAATAAAGATGTTTCTGGTTATGAGGAACTTGTTAAACAGTTAGAGCTTAGAAAATAGTTAATGTTCACCAAAATATTTGATATAGGAAATCAATCAGTCAAGATTGAAACAGGAGTAATCGCAAAACAGGCAAACTCTTCAGTATTGGTTGATATTGAAGGTACAATAGTATTAGCTACACTTGTTGCTGCCCAAGAAGATAATGACAGAGACTTTTTTCCACTCACTGTTAATTATAATGAAAAAACATATGCAGCTGGAAAAATACCAGGTGGATTCTTTAAAAGAGAAGGTAGACCTAGTGAAAAGGAAATCTTGATTAGCAGACTAGTTGATCGTCCACTTAGACCTTTATTTGAGTCAACATACACACGCGAAGTTCAAATAGTATTGACATTACTCTCACTTAATCCAAATGTAGATTCAGAAATCTCCGCTTTAATAGCAGCATCAGCAGCTGTAAAACTATCTGGGTTACCATTCAATGGAACATTAGGTGCAGTTAAAGTTGGATATGATGGAGAAAAATATCTATTAAACCCATCGACAAAAGAACTTGAAGACTCTTCATTAGATTTAGTAGTTGCTGGTACAAAAAATGCAGTTCTCATGGTTGAATCAGAAGCTAAAGAACTCACGGAAGAAATAATGTTAGGTGCGGTAAATTTTGGACATGAAAAAATGCAAACTATAATAGAAGCTATTGATGAATTATGTAAAGAAGCAAATGTTAAAAAAATTGAATGGACTCCTGAAGAAGCTGATAAAGAATCATATAATACACTAAAAGATAAATATAAAACTCCACTAACAGAAGCCTACACAATTACTACTAAACAAGATAGAAATCAAGCCATAGCGGAAATTAAGAATAAAGCAACAGAAGAAGTAAATGAAGATGAAGATGATGGTAAAGAAATTCTTTCACATTTTGATAAGCTTCAAAAAGAAATAGTTCGCACTAAAATTTTAAATGGAGAAAATCGTATAGATGGACGTGATACTGAAACAGTAAGGCCTATTGATGTTAAACTTGGTATTTTACCTAGAGCTCATGGCTCAGCCTTATTTACTCGGGGAGAAACTCAGGCATTGGTTGTTACAACTTTAGGCACAGATAAAGATGCCCAGATCATAGATTCTCTCACTGGAAGAATTGAAGATGATTTTATTTTTCACTACAATTTCCCGCCTTATTCAGTAGGTGAAATTGGTATGATTGGTTCACCAAAGAGGAGAGAGGTTGGGCATGGAAAGCTTGCTCGTAGAGGAATTCAGGCTGTATTACCAAGTCAGGACAAATGTCCATATACAATTAGAGTTGTTTCGGAAATTATGGAGTCAAATGGCTCAAGTTCAATGGCATCAGTATGTGGATCAAGTTTATCTCTAATGGATGCTGGTGTTCCAATTTCGTCACCTGTTGCTGGAATAGCAATGGGTCTTATAAAAGAAGGCGAAAAGCATGTTGTCTTAACTGATATTTTGGGTGATGAAGACCATCTAGGAGATATGGATTTTAAAGTTGCTGGAACTGAAAAAGGTATTAATGCTTTACAGATGGATATTAAAATAGATGGCATAACATCCCAAATAATGTCTGAAGCATTAGATCAAGCAAAAACTGCTAGACTTCATATATTATCTGAGATGGCTAAAGCAATTACTTCTCCACGAGATGATGTGTCTGAGCATGCACCGCGTTATACGCACATAAAAATTAATCCTTCTAAGATTGCTGAAGTAATTGGAAAGGGTGGCGCTGTTATCAAATCTATTGTGGAAGAAACAGGAGCAGTAATCGATATTTCAGATGATGGAGTAGTAAAAATAGCTGCAACTGATCAAGCAAAAAGTGATCATGCTAAATCAATAATTGAAGATATAACTGCAGGACCACAGGTCAATAAGATTTATGAAGGCAAAGTAGCCAAAATAATGGATTTCGGAGCATTTGTTAATATTTCTCCTAATAAAGATGGACTTGTCCATATATCCCAAATAAGTAAAGAAAGGGTAGAAAATGTTAGAGATGTACTAAATGAAGGCGACGAAGTAAAAGTAAAAGTCCTTGAGGTAGATAGACAAGGACGAGTCAAGCTCACAATGAAAGATCTTGACTAAGTTTAATGTAAATAACAGAGGTAAAAATGGAAGATATTGAAATAGGAAAAGTATATACCGGAAAAGTAAAAAAGATCATGGATTACGGGGCATTCGTTAATATATTGCCTGGTAAAGATGGTTTAGTTCACATATCTCAAATCAAACAAGAAAGAGTTAATAATGTTAGAGATGAGATGTCTGAAGGTGATGAAGTTCAAGTTAAAGTACTTGATATTGATGGCCAAGGACGAGTGAAGCTTACAATGAAGGATATTGAATAATCCGCCATATGATGTTTTTTAGCTAATCTTTTTAAAATATATCTCTTAATTGACTTAATATATTTTCATTCTCTAATGTGGAAGTATCGCCGGAGATTTTTTCCCCTCTTGCTATATTCCTCAGTAGTCTTCTCATTATCTTTCCAGATCTTGTTTTTGGAAGATTAGTAGAGAATGATATACGGTCTGGTTTAGCTATAGAACCAATTTTTGTTTTAACCCATTCTCTAAGTTCATTAGCAAATTGTTTTCCAACATGCGATTTAAAACTATCTCGGAGAACAACAAATGAATGAATTGCTTCACCCTTAATATCATGTGGAAAACTAACAACTGCAGATTCTGCAACATATTCATGTGAGACAAGGGCAGATTCAATTTCCATTGTCCCTAGTCTATGACCTGAAACATTAACCACATCATCTGATCGTCCCATAATCCAGATATTTCCATCTTCATCTCTTCTGGCAGTATCACCGGTGATATAAAACTTGTTATCATATTTTTTCCAGTATGTTTCAACGTATCTTTCTTCATCACCCCAAATACCTCTTAACATAGATGGCCAAGGTTTTTTAATAACTAGATTACCACCTTGTTTTATATCTTTTACTTTATTTCCTTCGGAATCAACAACCTCAACCTCTATACCTGGAAGTGGCTTTGTGCATGTTCCTGGTATGGTTGAATATATTCCAGGGAGGGGGGCAATCATATTTGCGCCAGTTTCAGTTTGCCACCAAGTATCCACAATTGGACAGTTTTCTTTTCCAATAGTTTTATAATACCAGATCCAAGCTTCGGGATTAATTGGTTCACCAACGGTCCCTAATAATCTCAAAGAGTCTAATTTATGTCTTTTGGGTAATTCATCACCAAGCTTCATTAACGTCCTGATTGCTGTTGGTGCTGTATAAAATACCGTTACCTGGTTTTCATCTATAATTTTCCAAAACCTGTCTCCATCGGGATATGTTGGCGCGCCATCATATATTAAGATAGTTGAACCAAGTGCAAGTGGACCATACACAACATAGCTATGACCAGTTATCCATCCTATATCAGCAGTACACCAAAAAATATCATCATCTTTCAAATCAAAAACCCATTTATTTGTAAGCAAACAATTTAATAGGTAGCCAGCCGAACTATGTATTATCCCTTTTGGCTTTCCTGTTGACCCAGATGTATACAAAATAAACAATAAATCTTCCGCGTTCATTTCTTCAGGGATTATAATTTGACCATCGGTATCTATTGCCTTGTGCCACCAAATATCCCTAGATTTATCAAAATTAATTTCTTGAGAAGAATTTTTATATATTATGCAGTGTTCGATAGAAGGGCAACCCATTGCTAAAGCTTTATCAACAGTCTCTTTTGCTTTTATGAACTTTCCACCTCTTTTAAACGCATCAACAGTAATTACTGCTTTTGCAGAACAATCATTTATTCTATCTTTCAGTGACTCCGATGAGAATCCTGCAAAGACAACAGAGTGAATTAATCCTAATCGAGCGCAAGACAGCATTGCCGTAATAGATTCTGGGATTGTAGGCATGTATATAATAACCCTATCTTGTTTTTTTAAACCAAGATGTTTTAGACCAGATGAAAATGAATTAACTTTTGAAAATAATTCCTGGTAACTAAGAGTATTAATCTGATTATCTTCAGAAATATGTCTAATTGCTATTTTATCTTTTTTATCTGTTTCAATATGTCGATCCAAACAATTTGCAGAGATATTAAGAGTTCCATCCTCAAACCATTTAAAAAAAGGAGATTTACCAGTACAGACAGCAGTAAATTTTTTTATCCATGTTATCTCATTAACTGCTAACTCTTTCCAAAATAGACTTGGGTCTGATTTATATTTTTTTATTAATTTATCTAAATTTATACTATTAAGGTTAGCTTGTTGGACAAACTTTTCTGAAGGTTTGAAAACTCTTTTTTCTTTAAGGTTTGATTCTATATTTTTCATTTCGAATATACATCTTCTAGTCTATTCGAGTTTTTTCCAATCGCTCATGGCGTTCCTGCGCTTCTATACATAATGTAGCAATTGGACGAGCTTCAAGTCTTTTGATGCCAATTGGATCACCAGTTTCTTCACAATATCCATAAGAACCATCCTCAACTCTTTGTAGCGCTTGATCAATTTTATTAATAAGTTTTCTTTCCCTATCACGTGTTCTGAGTTCTAGCCTAAACTCCTCTTCTTGTGTTGCAGCATCATTTGGGTCCGAAAGCTTAGAAGAGTCTTGTTGCATGTGTCGGACAGTTTTATCCGCCTCCTTCATGAGTTGCTTTTTCCATTCTAGCAGAATGAGTTTGAAATGAGACACTTGCTTAGATGACATATATTTTTCTCCTTTTGACGCCTTATAGGGTTTAAAAGTAAGAAAACTATATAAATCTTTGTTATTTGTACTTTTAGAACTAGATTTTTCTATCATAACTAAACCATTTATTCTGCATCGACATGGAGTCTATAGCAAGTTTTTTTTTACCTTTGAGAGATGTTAATGTTTTTCAGCTATTGTTTCACCATCATGGAATTCAGCCGAGAAAGTCTTTTCTTTATTGAACTCTATTTTACTTTTGATGATTTTCCTACCTTTATTTCGGATAATAGAATAACCTTTTTTTAGTATTTTCTTAGGATTGGAATTTGATATTTCGCAGGAAAATGTTGAGAATTTTTGTTTTTTCATACCATATGTATATTCAACTTTTTGATTTATATTTGAAATCTGATAGTGAAGTTTTTCTGCAAGAGTTTGAAATTTTTGACTTATCCTTTTTCTTGATTGATTTATCCCCAAATTGATTCTCTTTTTGTTCTCTCCTATTTGATGAATAGAGTGTTTTATACAGTATTCTATTTTTTTTGATTGTCTTGTGTGTTGAATTATTAATTCCTTAATAAGGTTTTCTGGATTATGAGAGTTTATTGATACTATTTTTTGTTCTGTCAAATTTTTGCATTCTTGTATCTTTGATTCAATTTTATGTATAAAAACTTCTTCTAGATTATCTAGCCTTTGGTATAATTCATTTTTATCTGGTGTAGCAGATATTCCTGCATCAGTTGGTGTATTAGTATGAAGGTCACAAATATAATCTGCTATTGTTATATCGGGAGCATGACCGATACCAGTAATAGTTGGAATATTTGATGCATAGATTTCTCTTGCAAGATTTTCATCATTGAAAGGCATAAGGTTTTGTAAATTCCCACCTCCTCTAACGACCAACAAAACATCTGCTTTATTATCAAAGTTAATACGTTTTATTTGTTTGATAATATTTTTTGATGCCAAATCACCTTGCACTAAGCTTGGATATAAGTGAATTTCCGCTAAAGGATATCTCTTTCTAACTTGTTTGGTTACATCATGCACAGCATCCCCTTCTTCTGATGTAATAAGACCAATAATTTTCGGGAAGCTAGGAATTTTTCTTTTACGATCAAACAAACCTTCTCCTTCTAACTTCCTTCTAACTTGTTCAATTTTTTTCTTTAAAGCTCCTTCACCATATAGTTCAATTTCAAGAATTTTAATACTTAATTTTCCAAATGGTCTATAAAAATTAACTTTTCCAGTAATGAGAACTGTTGAGCTATTGTAATCTGTTAGATTTATTTTTTGGAGATTTTCCCAAGCTAAAATAGCGCACGGAATAGCAAACGACCCTTCATCTGTTTTCTCAACAAGATCACAATATTGGTTATTACGTGCAGTTTTCGCACCTGTTATTTCCCCCTTAATCATGATAGGGTGCTTAAAAAAACTATCAATAGTATCTTCAATTTTGTAATTTAATTCAGAAACAGTAAAAATTTTCATATTTTTTTAAATTTATATTTCATATGATAACGTTAATATGTATAATATAGAATGGGAACGTCTAAAAATAATCAAAGTAAGTACCCAAATCCTGTTGAAACAGGGCTAGCTTTTGACGACGTCCTACTGGTGCCACAATACTCAGAAATACTTCCAAGTGATGTCAACTTAACAACTAAACTCACTAGTAAAATTCAACTTAAAATACCTATATTGTCAGCTGCTATGGACACAGTGACAGAAGCTCAGATGGCAATATCACTAGCAAGTGAAGGTGGAATTGGCATAATCCATAAAAACATGAGTATTGATGAACAAGCGCATCAGATAAAAATGGTTAAGAAGTATGAAAGTGGCGTTATAAAAGATCCGATAACTGCCGACCCAACTATGAGCGTCAAGGAGATTTATGATATCACAAAAAAATATGGAATTTCTGGAGTACCTATTGTTGATAAGAATATTTTGGTTGGTATAGTCACCAATAGAGATTTGAGGTTTGTTGATAATCTTAATCTTAGTGTCACTAAGATAATGACTCCTAAAACAAAACTTGTGACTGTAAAAGAAGATTATAATAAAGAAGAAGTGATTTCAGCTCTAAGAAAAAACCGTATTGAAAAAATACTTATAGTTAATAAAAAGCATGAGTTGAAAGGAATGATAACTTTTAAAGATATTCAAAAATCTACTACATTTCCAAATGCTTCAAAAGATAAAATGGGAAGTTTAATTGTAGGAGGAGCAATTGGAACAAATAGCGAATCTATGGACAGAGCAGAAGCTTTAATTAATCAAAAAGCAGATGTTTTAGTAATTGATACTGCTCATGGCCATTCTAGGTTAGTTCTAAATATGCTCAAGAAAATCAAGAAAAGGTTTCCACGTCAGCAAGTTATAGCAGGAAATATTGCGACAGAACAAGCAGCTAAAGATTTAATTGCTTGTGGAGCAGATGCAATTAAAGTTGGGATTGGGCCTGGCTCAATATGCACAACAAGAATTGTTGCTGGTGTTGGTGTACCACAGTTATCAGCAATTGTTGATGTTGCTAGAGTTTCAAAAAAAATGAAAATTCCTTTAATAGCTGATGGAGGTATTAGGTATTCTGGTGATATTGCCAAAGCTATTGCTGCTGGTGCAGATACAGTTATGTTGGGTGGATTGCTAGCTGGCACAGATGAAGCTCCAGGTGATGTAGAATTGTATGAAGGTAGAACATACAAATCTTATCGTGGCATGGGCTCAATTGGCGCTATGCAAAAAGGTTCACGTGATAGATATTTTCAAGATCGCGAAAAATCAACTTCCAAATTAATTCCTGAGGGAATAGAGGGTAGAGTCCCTTACAAAGGAACTATGAAAACAATACTACATCAATTAACTGGGGGGCTTAAATCAAGCATGGGATATGTTGGTTGCGGCAATATTGAGGATATGAAAAAGAATACACGGTTTATCAAAATTTCTTCATCTGCCAAACAGGAGAGCCATGTCCATGATGTTGCAATTGTTAAAGAACCACCAAATTACCAACCGCGTTAACTATGTCCAATGCTGAACCTAACTCAATACTAATAATTGATTTTGGATCTCAGTATACCCAGCTGATTGCAAGAAGGATTAGAGAATGTGGGGTATATAGCATAGTAAAACCTAATGATATTACGCTTACAGAAATAAAATTAATCAATCCTAAAGGCATAGTCTTAACTGGGGGCCCAGAATCAGTTCAATCTAAAAATAAATTAAAATTAAATGCTAAAATATTCAATTTATCTATACCGGTACTTGGTATTTGTTATGGAATGCAATTAATAAGCGATTATTTTAGAGGAAAAGTTAGTACTTCTAAAAAAAGAGAATTTGGACATTCAGAATTTAAAGGCAATATGTCTTCTCAGATTTTTAATAGTATAAAGAAATCCAAAATGAATGTATGGATGAGCCATGGTGATAAAGTAACAGTATTGCCTAACGGTTTTAAAAAGATTGGCAGTAGTACAAATAGCGATATATCAGCTATTGCAGATGAAAAAAAACAAATTTTTGGATTACAGTTTCATCCAGAAGTAACACATACAGATAATGGTAAAAGAATTTTAAATAATTTTGTGATTAATATTTGTAAGTGTAAAAAATCTTGGTTGCCTAAAAATATAGTCAAGGAATCAATTTATGAAATAAGAAAAAAAGTAGGTAACAATAAAGTGCTGCTAGCTTTATCTGGCGGGGTTGATTCATCTGTGGTTGCAGCATTACTAAACAGAGCAATTGGAAAACAATTAACTTGTATTTTTATAAACACAGGATTATTGAGAAAAGATGAAGTAAATGAAGTTCAATCAAGTTTCAAAAAAAGGCTTAAAATTAATTTAATTACTATAGATTCAAGTAATATTTTTTTTAAAAACCTTGAAAGTATCTCAGATCCTGAGAAAAAGAGAAAAGTTATTGGAAAAATATTTATAGAGGAATTTGAAAAACATTCAAAAAAAATTAAAAACATAAAGTTTTTAGCTCAAGGAACTATATACCCTGATGTTATAGAATCATCTGGTAGGAATAAGAAATCTGACACTATTAAATCACATCATAATGTTGGGGGTTTACCAAAAAATATTAAATTTACTTTAATAGAGCCGCTTAAAAGTTTATTTAAAGATGAAGTTAAAAAGATTGGGGAAGTTCTTGGTTTACCGAAAAACATTCTTAATCGACATCCATTCCCAGGCCCGGGACTAGCTGTTAGAATTTTAGGTAAAGTTTCTCGTGAAAAAGTTAAAATACTTCAACAAGTTGATTATATTTTTATTGAAGAATTAAAATCTAATAACCTCTATAATAAAACTAGCCAAGCTTTATCAGTTTTTTTACCAATAAAAGCAGTTGGTGTAATGGGTGATAAAAGACAATATAACTATGTTGTTGCATTACGTGCAGTTAAAACAATAGATTTTATGACGGCATCTATTAGTGAAATTCCATACAAACTGCTTAATAAAATCTCTACTCGCATTGTTAATGAAGTTAATGGTGTGGCAAGAGTCGTTTATGATATTACCAGTAAACCTCCTGGAACTATTGAGTGGGAATGATTTTCTTATAGATTTATGAATACAAAAATCTTATCAATAATACTACTGTTAACTACATCTTGTGCAGTTAAAATTCACCATGCTATATTACCTGCTAATATAAATGGTTTAGATGTTTATCAGATACAGTGTCCATATTCTAAAGCTTTGCATAATGAAAAATTTGATTTGCCTCAAGAAAAGACATGTATGACAAAGATCAAAAACTTTTGTATTTCTGGATATAAAATTATAGAAAGACACCAGGGCATAAGTAAAATTAAAAGCGCCGTTATGTTTGTAACCTTTACATGCGACAATAAACCCGTAGTATTTGAGTCCAACGATATCGAGGCTGAAGAGGCTGATAAAGGTTGGACAGAATATATACCATTTTTGGATTAATGATCATTAGGTCTTGTACTAATATAAATTTTTATGTAAGTTAGTAGGGCTTTTAGCAAAAAACCAAACCTTAATACTTAATAAAATTAGAGCAAAAAAAATAAGATATTGCTCTAGTTAGGCTGGATATACTAAAATGACTAAATTTTCAACATCATGTTGGTCTAGAATTATTATGCACGTAGATATGAATGCATTTTTTGCATCTATTGAGCAAAACGATTTTTTGTACTTAAAAGATAAGCCTGTTGCAGTAACTAATGGAATTAAAGGATCATGTGTAATTACATGCTCATATGAAGCGCGTGCTTTTGGGATTAAGACAGGTATGAGGTTTAGAGATGCAAAATTATTATGTCCAGAACTAATACGCAGACCCTCTAGACCTGAAAGATATATAAAGATTTCAAAAGGAATTATGGAAATTTTAAACAATGTTTCTCCAGATTTAGAAATATTCTCTGTAGATGAAGCATTTTTAGATTTAACACATTGTCAAAAAATCTACCCTTCACCAGTATTTGTTGCTGAACTAGTTAAGAAAAATATATTCAGTAAATTTAATCTCCCATGCTCAATTGGAATTTCAGATAATAAATCAATAGCAAAATTTGCAGCTAAGTTAAATAAACCTGATGGACTAACAATTATTAATCCATGGGAAGCTGAACAAACTCTATCAAACTATTCAGTGACTGAATTATGTGGAGTTTCATATGGAATTCAAAAATTTTTAAATTTCCATGGTGTTTTTACTTGTGGTGATATGAAGAAGATCCCTATAAGTATTTTAGGAAATAGATTTGGGAATATTGGTAGAAAGATATGGCTAATGGCGCAAGGGAAAGACATTGATGGTTTAAATTTAAAAATAAATCAACCTAAATCATTTGGCCATGGAAAAGTTACTAAACCAAATACATATGATAGAAATGAAATTAAAAAAATCTTCCATTATATGAGTGAAAAGGTTGCTAGGAGAATGAGATTATATAAGTATGAGAGCAATTTATTTTTTGTTGGATTAAAAACATCTAAAGGTTGGTTTGGAAATAAAATTAAAGTTGATCATTATTTAAACCATGGAAGAGATATTTTTAATCTTTGTATGGATTTAATAGAAAATTTTAAATTTAGATATGGAATATTTCAAGTCCAAGTAACGGCATTAAAACCAAGGCCAGTAAGCCTCCAGCAAGATCTCTTTGTTCAGGCTTGTAATAAAGATAGAGCATTAGATTTAGCAATGGATAAAATAAATGAGAAGTTTGGTGAACTGACTATTGCTCCTGCTCGAATCATTAATAAATTAGAAAACCCAGATGTTATTTCTCCTTCATGGAGACCAGAAGGACATAGAAAGTCTATATAAAAAAAAGGCCGAAAGGGGGTAAGAATCGGCCTTTATTATAAAGGGGTGGAGATACGACAGTATGTGTCTATATCATGTTTGTTACAGTAGTATAAAATAGCTGTTTTTGTCAAGAAAAAAATGAACAAAAAATGAACAAAAATCAGACAAAATAGGATTGTTCATGTATATATTGACAAAAACTTGACAAAACTGATAAAAAGCATAAAAATATGTACAAATATATTTTGTATAAGTAACTATGATAAAAATAGATGCAGATTTAGCGAAGAAACCAAGGCACTTAATACAGGTGGTGCATAGGCGTACAGGGATAAGTTCCGATGTCATTAGAGCTTGGGAGAGACGTTATAATGCAGTTATTTCACAACGGACAAGCACAAACCGCAGACTATATTCTGATTCGGATATTGAAAAATTGGCTCTCCTAAAACGTGCGATCAATTCTGGCAGAAGGATTGGAGACATAGCAAACCTATCTTACGATGATCTTTTTGAATTGGTAATGGGAGATGAATCAAATAAATCTACTACATATTCAAGGCCGAGTACTGGCACAATCATGGAATTATTTGATGAAGCAATTACAAATATAAAGGAAATGAATGCTCTGCAACTTGATATTACGCTTTCAAATGCCGTCGCAATGTTAAGCACAACTGATTTTTTATTGGAGTTTTTGAAACCTTTACATAATCATGTTAATGATGAATGCAAGAGGGGCTCTTTGCGTTATGTCCAGGAAAAAATAGCAAAAATTTCAATCCGTAGCTGCTTAAATAATCTATATGCAAAATACAGATCACCAAAAGATCAAGGACCTAAATTAGTTATAGGGTCTCTAATCGCAGAGTATGAAAATTTAGATACACTTATGCACATCATAGTTGCACAAAATATTGGTTGGGATGTTACATATGTTGGAAATAATTTACCTCATGATGAAATCACTTTTGTAGCAAAAGAGATTTCAGCACAAGTTTTGGTTTTAGCTCTAAATAATCCAAGAGACATAGCAAGAAAAAGCTATGAAATTAAAGCTATTAAAAGTAATGCTAATAGAAAAGAAAACATAGTTTTGATCGGTCATGAAGCACTAGAATATCGTGCATTGGCTGATGATGTTCAGGCAACTATATCTCAAGATATGAGTTCATTCCGACTTACTTTAGAAAGATTTTATAGTTTAATCAGATAAATAATTCATTAATTCATTAATAGAAATAATTTCTTTTTGTATATTTTCTTTTTTATCTAAATTTTCTTTAATGATAGAAGATGGAGCTTTTTCAATAAAATCTTTATTATTAAGTTTGTGCTGAACTTTATCTAAAAGATTTTGTAGTTGGTTAAGATTCTTTTCTAATCTAGCAACTTCCTGATCAACATTAATTATTTTCTTTATTGGGATAAGGGCTTTCAAATCTTTAAGTGTGATGGTTATGCAATCTTTAATGACATAAGATTTTTCATTCCAGAATATATTGTTTACTTTTGCTAAATTCTGAATTATAAAATTATTTTCTTTAATTATTTTTTCATAACTCATTTCATTTGATAAGAAGTAAACATCTATCTCCATTTTAGGATGTATATTTAAATCACTTCTTGTTTTACGTATAGAATTAATAATCTTCATGACAGTATTTACGTCCTTTGAAACAGTATTATCAATAAATAATTTCTGCTGAGATGGAAATTTTGAGTTGATTAACAGTTCATCATTTACATAGTTTCTTTTGTGCATCTCTTCCCAAATTTCTTCAGTAATATATGGAATTATTGGATGACATAATTTCAGTATTAATTGTAAACTATTAATTAGTGTATCTTTAGTAGAATCTACGCCTCGTGCAATCATAATTTTTGCAATCTCAAGATACCAATCGCAGTACTCATACCATATAAAACTATAAAGCGAGCCAGAAACAAGATCAAATCTAAAATTAGAAAAATGTTTCTTATAGTCGGCAATGATGTCATTTAGTCTTGACAGAACCCATTTGTCATAGAGCGATAAAGATTCATAGTTAATTTTTTGATTATACTCTTTAAGATCAACAGTCATAAAAACAAATCTTGAAGCATTCCATAGTTTATTACAAAAATTTCTATAACCCTCAATTCTATTTAAATCAAAGTTAATATCCCTGCCTGTAGAAGCTAAAGCTCCAAAGCAAAAGCGAAGGGCATCAGCTCCATAAGGCTTAATACCATTTGGGAATTCTATTTTTGTTTTTTTAATAATTTTTTCTTTAAATTTTGGTTGAACTAAGTTTGTAGTTCTTTTATCTATTAAAGGTTTAAGATTTATCCCATCTATAATATCAATAGGATCAATTATATTGCCAAGTGATTTTGACATTTTCTTTCCTTCAGAATCTCTAACCAACCCATGAATATAAATAGTTTTGAATGGGATTTTATTAGTAAATTTTAGCCCCATCATAACCATTCGTGCAACCCAAAAGAAAATAATATCAAAACCTGTGACTAAAACATTCGTAGGATAATATTTTTTAAATTCATTTGTTTCTTCTGGCCAGCCTAAAGTTGTAAATGGCCAAAGCGCAGATGAGAACCAGGTATCAAGAACATCTTGGTCTTGTGTAAGTTTAAGTTTTTTATCAAGACTGTATTTTTTTCTTACTTGATCTTCATTATCAGCAACATAAATATTTCCTTTAGCATCAAACCAAGCTGGGATTCTATGACCCCACCAAATTTGTCTACTTATGCACCAATCCTCAATATTTTCTAACCAATTAAAATAAACTTTTTCCCAATTTTTTGGCATAAATTTTATATGCCCATCTTTTACTGCCTTTATTGCAGGTTCAGCTAAGTTATCCATTTTCATAAACCATTGATCTGTTAAAAGTGGTTCGATGATTTCACCTGATCTGTCACCAACTGGTATGGAGGTTTTATATTTATCTTTTTTTACTAGTCTCTTTTCTTTTTCTAATTTTTTAAGAACTAATTTTCTCGCATCATGTATATTGATACCTATTAAATCTTTTGTAACTTTAGAATTAAGCGTACCATCTTTATTTAATATGTTTATTATCTTTAATTTGTGCTTTTCTCCTAATTTATAATCATTAAAGTCATGACCAGGGGTAATTTTCACGCATCCTGTTCCAAAAGTCATGTCAATTGATTCATCTTGAATTATTGGAACCTTACGATTTATGAAAGGTATTTCGATAAATTTATTAGCTAAATGTCGATAACGTTCATCTTTAGTATTGATACAGATGGCTGTGTCACCAAATAATGTTTCTGGTCTCGTTGTAGCAACAGTAATTTTTTCTTTACTATCAACAACATCATAATTAATGAAAAACAGCAAACCTTCTTTCTCTATATTAGAAACTTCTAAGTCTGAAATAGCTGTTTGAAGTTTTATATCCCAATTGATAAGTTTATTTTTTCTGTATATTATTTTCTTGTCATATAGTTCAATAAAAACTTTTTTTACAGCATCACTTAATCCATCATCCATAGTGAACCTATTTCTATTCCAATCTGCAGAAGAGCCAATTCTTTTTGTTTGATTAATAATTGTATTTCCTGATTTTTCTTTCCATTTCCATACTTCTTTAACAAAATTATTTCTAGTTAATGACTCTCTCGTTTTACCTTCTTGCTTAAGGTTATTTTCAACAACAATTTGAGTAGCTATTCCTGCATGATCCGTTCCAGGCTGCCATAGAACGCTTTTACCAAGCATTCGGTTATATCTTATAAGAATATCAATGATGGTATGCTGAAAAGCATGTCCCATATGTAAAGTACCAGTCACATTTGGAGGTGGAAGAACAATAGAATAATTAGATTTAAACTCTTTGGGTGAAAAACAGTCATTTTTCATCCATTTTTCATAAATCTTTTTTTCAAGTTCAAAAGGAGAATATTTTTTGTCCATTATTTATATTGTCTCATGCTTTACAATAAAATTATTGTTTTTATAAAATAAATAATGCTCTCGCGATATAGTTTTTTGACTTTCTTCTGGCAGTACAAATTCAATTATTTTTTCAAAATCTTCGCAATCATTTGGTATATCTTGATTTAAATTAAACAGCACTTTGAAAGGAGACAAATCAAATGTTTTTGGTAGTGCAACTTTATTACATAGGAGAATCGGTGTAGGCAAGCCAAGATCTTTATCAGTCAAATGTGGTATGAAACTTATTTGTTCAAACGTCCATAGCAAAGAATCTAGATCTTCTATTTGATTATCATCTTGAGTATTTACAAGAATATTGTATTTATTTTTATAAAAATGTTTGATGACTTGACAAATGGCTTGGTTAAGTTTTTCTGATTCTTTGATTATATAAAAAAAAGCTTCGTTCTTCAATTTTGTTGGTTAGATAAAATAAAATCAGTTAATAAATTTACTGGCCTACCAGTAGAGCCCTTATCTTTTCCAACATCCCAAGCTGTACCAGCTATATCTAGATGTGCCCATTTAATATCTTCAGTAAATTTAGCTAAAAAAGCTGCTGCTGTTATGGCTCCTCCATATCTTCCACCAATATTTTGTATATCAGCAAAATTAGTTTTGAGTTCTTCAAAATAATCCTCATAAAGTGGTAACTGCCAAACTCTATCACCCGTTCGATCACCAGATTTTTTAATTAAATCAGCCAGTTTCTGATCATTGGTAAATAGGCCACTTGGGTATTTCCCCAAGGCAACCGCACATGCACCTGTTAAAGTTGCCATATCAATCATATATCTTGGTTTAAATCTTTTTGCATAAGTTAGTGCGTCAGCTAGTACAAGTCTTCCTTCTGCATCAGTATTGAGTATTTCAATAGAAATACCAGACATACTTGTAACAACATCTCCTGGTCTTGAAGCATTGCCACCAGGCATATTTTCAGCACAAGCAAGGATACCAATCACATTAGTTTTTAATTTCATTTCAGCACAAGCTTGCAATGCACCAATCACACTTGCCGCGCCTGACATATCAAATTTCATTTCATCCATTGCAGGAGAAGGTTTTATTGAAATACCTCCAGTGTCAAAAGTAATACCTTTCCCCACTAAAATAATTGGCTTTTTATTTTTTACAGGGAGATGTTTTATGATTACGAGCTTGCCTGGTTCTTTACTACCTTTTGAGACCGATAGGAAGGATCCCATTTTCAATGTTTTCATTTTGCTTTCATCAATAACATCGACTTTGATAGAAGAACTAATTTGTTTTAATTTTTTAGCTTCATTACTGAGAAATGTTGGTGTACAAATATTTGGAGGTGTGTTACCTAGATCTTTAGCTTTATTTATGCCATTTGATATCGATTTAGCAATTTTGGCGAAATTATTAAATTTATTTTTATCAGACGCCTTCTTTAGAAGTAAGATGCACTTTTTTAATGAAGTTTTACTGTCATTTTTTTTCAGTGAAAAATTATATAACGCAGCTTCTGCAGAAATTATTATTGTTCTAATGGTTATTTCATCATTGCCTATAGAAAGGTTATTGGTATTTAATAAAATATTTTTTGCATTAATTCCACTAACCTTCTTCATTATACTGAATATTCCTTTAGTTAGCGCAGAAGAGTTATATTTTTTTTTATCTCCAAGGCCAAATATTATAACCTTGCTTCTAGAATTATGAAAAATTTGAGATGACCCAATCTCACCCTTAAATTCAGCATTTTTAATACTATCTATAATATTTTCGCCAATATCTTTATCTACGGAAGACTTTATGAGGTTAGTTTTTTTATCATTAAATATCCCTAATATGTGATAATCGCAGGGTTGTTTAGCATCAATTCTATTTATTACTGAATATTCCATAATTCTACCTATATATAAATTTGTGTGAAAATACTTTAATAGATTAACATTTTTTCATAAAACTTGTAAAATTTAAGTATATATTTTAAATATGTTAAAAATCTTAAGAAAATATTTAGTTGCTGAAACAGCATATGCAATTGTCACTGTATTACTAATTTTGTTAATTATCTTATCGTCTAATACAATGATGAGGTTAATTGAAGAAGCAGCTGAAGGAAATTTTCCAACTTATTTACTTTTTCCAACTATCCTAATTAAAATTGCACAATACCTAATATATCTCATACCTATAAGCCTTTTCTTTGGTATAATCTTGTCGCTTGGGAGACTATATAATACAAATGAGATGGCTGTTATTTCCTCAGCTGGAGTTTCACCAAAAGATTTCGCGACACTTCTCGTTCCGGTGATAGTGTCCGTGAGCATAATAGTTGCTTTATTTACTCTTTATTTAACACCATTAGCTTCAGAATACCGCAGCAAGCTTGAGCATAGACTAAAAAATGAAGAGAGGGTAGAAGAGGTAACTCCAGGAAAATTTAATTCATCTAGCAGTGGAGCTTCAACATTTTTTGTTCATGACATCATTGATGGTAAATTGAATAAAATATTTTTTAGTACCAAAAGCACAAAGCATGGTTCTACTGAAACAGCTAAGAGTGCTAAATATTTTTATGATGATGAAGATAATAAATTTCTACAATTAGAAGAAGGAGAAATTTATCAAATTATTGGAGATCAAGGATCTACCAGAAAAACTCGGTATAAAGATCATGCTGTCCAATTGCAACAAATTCTTCCAACCTATGCTAGTGATAAGTCCTCAGGGAAAACAACTTATAGCCTTCTTTTCAGTGACTCTAATGAAGATAGTGCTGAATTACAATCTAGATTCCTCTTACCACTTGCGTCTCTACTTCTTGGGTTTATTGCAATTCCAATAAGCTACTGTGCGCCAAAAAAAGGTAGGTATGCGAAAGTTTTTATAGGAGCATTATTATATTTCTTTTATTTTGTTGGTATGTCAGTTGCAAAAAAAATGTATATATTAGATCAAACACCTAGTTTTTTAGGAATTTGGTGGATCCATATTTTTGCTATTATGTTCCTGGCTTATCTTTATCATCTTGATTCAACCTCCATACGGGATAGAAACTAATGGGAATATTAAACCTCTACCTTTTAAAGCGTTTCATGTATGGATTTATATTAAGTCTGGTAGTCTTACTTTCAATTGAAACATTTCTTTCATTAACTGCAGAAATGGAAGATTTGAACACAGGGGATTATACGTTTGCTGTATTACTAAAATATACTTTATTAAGTATTCCAAGGAGTATACAAGATTTATTTCCATATGCTCTTTTAATAGGGGCAATGCTTTCATTAGGAGCTATGGCTGCAGACATGGAGTTTGTTGCAATACAGTCCGCAGGTGTATCAGTTACACAAACTATTTTAATAATTTTAACTCAAACTTTTTTTATTTCAGTAATTTTTTATTTAGTTTCTGATTTTTCTGTTCCTCAGTTAAATAAAAAAGCGGAAAGCATTAAAAATATTGCGCTCAATAAAAAAGTAGTTCATAAGGCAAATGGAGTTTGGTTTAAAGATAAAAATAAATTTATTAATATTGATGAAGTTTACTCAAATAGTAATTTAAAGAATATATCAATTTATAAATATGACTACAGCCTAAAACTACAATCTTTAAGACATATTGACGAAGCATCATTTGAAAATGGTAATTGGATATTAAGAGGAGTTAAAGAAACATCATTTGAAACTAAACCAATTCAAACACGACATTATCATAGTCAAAAAGAAGTTGAGTTTATAGATCCTCAACTATTAGATGTCACTATTCATAAGCCACATAATCTTTCTTTAGGCGATGTTATAAAAAATATAGAATATTTAAATCAAAATAAATTGGATGATAGTATACAAAAAAGAATTTTTTGGGAAAAACTACTCAAACCATTTTCAACTGTAATTATGATATTTTTAGCTATGCCTTTTTTATTTGGGAAATATAGGACAAATACCCAGGGCAAGAGAATAGTAGTGGGGCTTTTAATAGGAATAGTTTTTTTTGTTACAACAACTATGCTACCAAATCTAGGCACTGTTATTGGAATATTTCCTTTCTTTAATGTCCTTTTACCAAATATTCTATTTGTAATAATTGGTTATAAGCTATACAAGCATCAATTGGAATTAGGCCTTCAATAATTATTTTTGGTTACAAGTTTTGTTTTAGACAAAATATCCTGTAGTGATTTGTTATTGAATAATAGAAATATATGTCCTCCACATAATGCAACAACAAATCTAATCATGGATTGGCGATAAGTAATTTTAAATTGGTCATTATTATTAATAACTAGAGTTTTCCAAGCTTTCATCCCTAAGGTTTGATTATGATTTACCCAAAACCAAGAATAATAAAATATAGTAATTCCTAACAAATAAATTTTATAAAAAATATTTTCAAAACTGATAGCATTTCCACCTGTGAAAAAATGTAGAGGTATAGTCAAAAAAAATAAAATGGAAAATAAAAGTAACATATCATATATATTTATAAGCAATCTCTTCACTAATCCAATTTCAGTAAAAGCTTCCTGATTCATATTTAAAACTTATTTGTGAATGGAAGAACTTCTACATAGTCACCTTTGTTCACTTTAGAAGTATTTGCTGCAAGTCTGATGTAACAATTTGCAGCAGCGAGTGAAGTTAAAATATTTGATCCTTGAAGTCCTGTTGTTTCAACAAAATATTTGTTTTTAGATTTTATTAATTTTGCACGCTGATATTCCATACGACCCTTTTTTTTGATAATAGTAGATTTGGTTATTGCATTTATAAATAAATAATTCCTTTTATTCTTATTTAACATTTTCTCAATTGCAGGTAGAACAAACAATTGAAAAGTAATGACTGTTGATACGGGGTTTCCAGGTAAACCAAAAAAATAAGAATTTTTTATCTTACCAAAAGCCAATGGTCTACCAGGCTTGATTGAGATTTTCCAGAAATCAATTCTTCCTATTTCATTTAAAATATCTCTTACATAGTCTGCTTCCCCTACCGATACTCCACCTGTTGTGATAATGAAATTAGATTTTTTGCTAGCATTCATAAACTTTTCTTTGAGTTTCTTCTTATTATCTTTGACTACTCCCATATCTTTTATTTCTACAGGAAGTTCTGATAATAATCCATGTAATAAATATCTATTGCTGTCATATATTTCTCCTTCTTTTAATTTTTTACCTACTTGAGTTAACTCATCTCCAGTAGAAAAAAAAGCTATCACTGGTTTTTTAATTACTTTTATATTTTGAATACCTATGGAAGACATGATACCCAAGTCAATAAAATTAAGCTCTTTACCTTTCGGTATAACAGTAGAGAGTTTTTTTATATCTTCACCTATGTATCTCACGTTTTGTCCTGATTTAATTTTTTCTGGAAACTTAATTAACCCATTTAATTGTTTAGTCATTTCTTTCATAATGACTGCATCAGCATTTTTTGGTATAACAGCTCCAGTCATCACTTTTATGGTTTCTCCCTTATTTAATTTATTTAAATATGGTCTCCCTGCATACGAAACACCAACTTCTTTTAAACAAAAATCATTTTTAGAAGAAAGGCTTTTTGTATTTATTGCATATCCATCCATAGCAGAATTTTTAAAAGTCGGTATATTAATTTTAGAGATAACATTCTCTGAAGAAATTCTCCCAAGAGAATTTTTTAGACTTACTTTTTCATGTATTTGACTACCCTTTATGGCTAGCAATATCTTTGATAGAGCTTTCTCAGCACTTATTGCTGAACGATCAAACTCATTAATACAGGTATTTTTATAGGATTTTGCCATGTTTTTGTATTTATCATATAAATTATAGTACAATTATAATTTGCATGTAAGATTAGATAATTATTTTGAAAACAATACCTAAAAACTCTATTATTGAAAATTTTTGTGATTCTCTATGGATGGAAAAAGGTTTATCAAAAAATACGCTTGATGCATACTCTTCAGATTTGATTCAAGTTTCAAAGTGGTTAAAAAATAATGCAAAAGATTTTTTTAGTTGTACTAAATCAGATTTAAATTTATTTCTTGCTTCGAAAATAGATTCAGGTGATTCTGCTTCATCAGTTTCTCGGTCACTCTCCACTATTAAAGGGTTTTTTAATTGGTTGATTAGAAATAATCATATAAAAATTAATCCAACTGAATTATTAGAATCACCAAAATCAAGAAGAGTTTTGCCTATAAATCTCAGCGAAGATGATGTTGATAAATTACTTAACGCGCCTAATACTGCTAAAGATCAAGGCATTAGAGATAAATCTATTTTAGAAATATTATATGCTACTGGGTTAAGGATCTCTGAACTAACTAATTTGAAAGTTGATCAGATAGATTTAACTCGTGGGATAATAAAAGTATTGGGAAAGGGTAGTAAAGAAAGGATTGTACCAATAGGGGAAAATGCTTTGTCCTGGTTAAACATATATATGAATAAAGCAAGACTAAAATTCATATTGAATGAGGAAAACTCTTTTTTATTCTTAAGCAATAAAGGAAATAAAATTTCAAGAAAGTCTTGTTGGCTTTTAATACATAATTATGCAAAGAAAGTTCTAAATACCAATAAGATTTCGCCACATAGCCTAAGACATGCATTCGCAACACACTTATTGAATCATGGGGCAGATTTGAGATCAGTACAAATGTTGCTAGGACATTCAAGTCTTTCTACAACTCAAATATACACTCATGTTGCAAAAGAAAGGCTAATGCAATTTCATAGTAAATATCATCCAAGAGGTTAATTCATGAGATTCTTCTATACTATTTTCTTAATATTATCTTTGTCGAGCTGTAGTCAAAATATGGATGAATTAGATCAAGCAAAAAAAGCAATACAAGAATCTTATCCAAACCTACCTATTGAAAACATAAAAAAAATTGATGAAAGTTTATTTGAGGTAGTTATACAGGGTGAAATTTTCTATCTTAGTGCTGACCATAAATATTTTTTTGCTGGAAATATTATTGATGTTAAAACAAAAGAAAATATCACTGAAACCTCAAGAAAGGGAAGACGATTATCTATATTAGAAAATTTAAAAACAGAGAACATGATTGTTTATAAGCCAAACAAAACTGATTATGTTTTAACTATATTTTCAGATACATCGTGTCCATATTGCCAGAAACTTCATGGAGAGTTAGATAAATTAATAGAAAATAATATTGAAATAAGATACATATTGTTCCCTAGATTTGGGCAAAATAGCGACGCTTATATGCAAATGATTTCAGTTTGGTGCTCAAAAGATAAAAAGATAGCTTTAGATAATGTATTTGATGACAAAAATATTACACAAAATACTCAATGCGACAATCCAATGATTGAAAATCTTGGTTTAGCTCAAAAACTTTCTGTTACTGGTACACCTATGATGTTTACTGAAAATGGAACAGTAATACCTGGTTATCAACCTGCTGAAGAAATTATAAAATTTTTAAGTAATTTGTAATTAGTCACCTAAGTATTTTTTATATTTTTTCTCTTCTGAATTTATATGATCTTCAATTTGTTTTATGTAATCTATTTCTTTTTGATATTTCTCATCATTTTTCAAAGCTTCAATCTGATCCTTAGCTTTAGGTATTGTCATCCAACGTACATCTTCTTCGTTCGTAAGCACTCTTTCAGCTAGAGATTTTTGATAATTTAGTTTTTCTTTATTAGTTAGCTCATTAGAGTGTTCCTCATACAGGATTCGATTAGCATGCTGCTTATATCTTGTATCATCTATATGTTTGGAGGTTTTTAATTTTTCGAATGGATCTGTAGAATCGTTAAATACATTTATTTTTTCTTGATCATCACGACTTAGAGGCATACTTCCATAAATCTGTTCTTCTAAAGGGAGGCTATCTGTTAATTTTTTGCTTGTTTCAAACTCTTCCCATTGATCTACTAAAGATTGTTTAACATTTTCAATAAAGTTTTCTGAAGATTGAATCTTTTTAGCTATTTCTCCATATGATGTATTGTTTTCTGTCTCTTTATATAGATTAGTACTTTTAAAATAATCTTGACTTAGTAATATTGGAAAACGATGACTCTTTTCTATTATGACAGTTTTTTTCTTAATTATTGAAGCAATAGCACTAGATCTTTTTTCTATTTCTTTCTCATAGTCATTTGTTGACAAATTAAAGAAAGCTAACTCTTTTTCTTTATTAGGATTAGAAGCTATAAATGAAACTGGGGTATATTTTATCGAGCTACGTGCCTGTGGAGCACGGTAAAAATATTCGTCAGTGTGTAAAAATTCTGAAAGCATTTTTGGCGATCTTGCTTTTAAGCAATCATCCCAAAAATCAGGTGCTTTTTTTTGTATAATTTTAGCTAGCTCAAGTGTAGCCGTAACATCTGACAGAGCATCATGAGCAGATTCATGTTCGATATTATTTTTTTTACTAATTGCTTCTAGTTTAGTTATATTTTTGCCTTGACTATTTTTTGGTATATCAATTATATCTAAGCCAAGTGGTGCGAGAGCAATAACTATTCTCCAAATATCAATACGAGTATTTTCATTTGTAGTGTTTAAATATGGATTTAAAAGTGTCTGATAAAAATTTTGCCTTAGAACTTCATCATCGAAAATAATATTATTATAACCAAAGAATATCGCAGGAGACCATGATTGAAGCTTAGCATAAATTTTCCTCATAAACTCATAGTAAGACTGCTCATTCTTAAGTGAATCTATAGTTGCTTTAGTTATAAGGAGGGAACCAGGATCAGGAACAACTCCATCGCGTAAGCGACATCGCTCATTAAATGTTTCAAGAATATTAAAATTTTCATCTGCTAGAGCAGCAGCAAATTGTATGGGGTGGGCATATTTAGCTTGCACTCCCGAACTTTCAAAATCATAGATCACATAATTCATTTATATTCAGAGTCAGATATAGTAATATGACTTAGATTATACATCATACTTGTGGAAAAAAAATACACAGCATCTGACATAGAAGTACTTCAAGGAATAGAGCCAGTTCAAAAAAGACCTGGAATGTACACTGATACGATTTGTCCAAACCATCTTGTTCAAGAGGTTATTGATAATAGTGTTGATGAAGCAATAGCTGGTCATGGAAAAGAAATTATAATTACCCTAAAAGAAGACGGCTCAATTATCGTCGAAGATGATGGAAGAGGCATGCCAGTAGATAAACATCCAGATTTTGGAGTTCCTGGC
>CEUS01087020.1_pt1 | contig 27689 bp, 25 predicted proteins | sample 427031 | NCBI WGS metagenome assembly CEUS01 (sample SAMEA2622837, study PRJEB7988) | marine metagenome | biome: marine biome (ENVO:00000447); feature: marine epipelagic mixed layer (ENVO:xxxxxxxxx); material: "saline water (ENVO:00002010), including plankton (ENVO:xxxxxxxx)" | depth 140 m | reverse complement strand
AATTCCGCCCGATGATGCCGGCCTTATCTCGAGCAATCTCGACCGTCGTGTCGCCCAAAATGGCTGTGTGATCCAACCCAATCGGCATGATCACCACAATTTCAGCGCCGTCATAAACATTTGTTGCATCAAACGACCCGCCCAGGCCCACCTCAACCACCTGCCACCCGCTATCACCCAAAGCGTCTCGGGTTACCCAATGGAAGAGGGCCGTGAGCACCCCAAAAGTACTCACTGTGCCACCAGCTGACTCTTGCTCCGCCTCTACTGCAGGACGGATAGCACTCAATCCCTCAGCAACATCTACCGGTTCCCCGTCAATTCGAATGCGCTCAGCATAAGAATGGAGGTGTGGGCTCGTGAAAAGAGCCGTCCGTTCTCCAGCTGCCCGAAGTATTCCTTCGATCATCGCAGAGACGCTGCCTTTGCCGTTTGTACCCGTCACATGAACAGTTTTGCGGCCTCGCTGAGGGTCTCCTAGTCGACGAAGCAATGATCGCATCGAGGCAAGATTCATCGGCGGACTTGCAGAGGCCCCGGAGTCGCGCTCCATGTCTACAAACGACTCAAGGAACCTAATGGCATCTCGCTGGTTCATGTGGGTCATTGTAGGTTCGATGTGCGATGCTGGTCTGGTCGTGACCAATTATTCATTTGGACCCCGCTTCCAAGACGCCATCTCCCTAATCGATGAGGCCAACGCCGCCGATCCCGTAACTATTGAGGTTGACGGCCAGCCTTTACCTAAGGAGCTCACCCACGCGCGCATGCTTATGGAGTGGATGGGCCGTCTACTTCCAGAACCTACTGAACCCCTACTACTTGCCGCCCGCGCCCACCACATTCGCCGATGGGAGTCTCCCCGTGACAGTTTCCCAGAGGGTCGGCGGGGATACCTCCGCTGGCGCCGTGATCTTCAGATGCGCCACGCACGCTACGCCCGGGAGATCTTGGAAAAGGCTGGATACGAAGAGGAGGCAATCAAACGTGTCGAGCAAATCATCCGTAAAGAAACCTCCAAGAATGACCCCGAAGGCCAAGCTTTTGAAGACGGTCTCACTCTGGTGTTTCTCGAAACACAGCTCCATGACCTTGTACTCCGTACCAACAACGACACCATGGTCGATGTTATTCGCAAGACCTGGCAAAAGATCAGCCCAGCCGCTCGTGAGTTAGCCCTAGCTTCCGACATCTCTCCAGCAGATCGGTCTCTTATCGAGCAAGCTCTGGCCTAACGCCCAACGAGACCACCTACCAACTCCTACAATTGATGAGATGTCTGCCGAAAACGACTTCGCTCACAAACTGATGGAGACCCAGCCCGACCGCTTCACATCTGTAATCTCCGAGGCCCCTTCTGACATCAGGCTTTCGGCCATTTCTACTGCCCTCCAGATTGCCACCCTCGTGCGAGCGACACGGGCTAGCTACATCCTTCTTGTTGAGGACACACCCATCCCAGAACAGTTCGCCACTAGCCTGGCTACTTATCTCGCCCTTCACATATCTGGCGCCCTCGGCCACACGGGCCGGTTAGAAGTCGTGGAACAAAATCCAAAAGTTGCCACTGCTATACAAAAAGCGGCCAAACAGCAGGCTCTCTCCGAACACGTACACGTCCACTCTGGAAATCTCTCATCCGTGATCCATGGGCTTAATGGACCGTATGACCTCGCCATTTTAAGCGGGGGGTGGAGCCAATACGAACACATGCAAGAGGACATCACGCGACTCCTCCGTGTCGGCGGTTCACTCACCGTCATCAACACTACCGCCCTTGCAGAGGCCTCAGAGGACAGCGAGGCTAATGCCCTCCGTCGGTTCCTTGTCCTCCTTGCTGCCGATGAGCGCTACCTGCTCAGCACCGGGCTCAACTTCGCCGGCGTTATTGCCGCTCGAATACATTAAAGCCCCATGACTGAACCATCCCGCCGCCGCATCACCATCCCTACCGAGCGCGAAGAGTCATCCCAACGCCGGGGCTGCCTCCGCATCGCAGCCATTCTTGGAATCATCGTGGGGCTCCCAGCCGGCATCCTCGGTGTCCCTGCTGCCCTCAACTTCTTCTTCGACGAAGCCACTGTGACCACAGGGGGAACGTACAGCGACAGTGAACATGTAATCACTATCGCCCATATCTCCAGCAACGAGTCCGTTGACCACGACAAAGTGTTGCGCAGCATCGAAATCCTCCTCAATGTTGAAGCGAAGGAGGTGCTGATCTTTGATAGCAACGGAGCAACGCTGGAACTTGCAAACGGAGAGCACATCCTGGCTAAGCCGAAAGATCTCGATCCTCCAAGACAGCTACGGAAGGGGGAGCGGTTCATTTTCTCTTTATCTTTCACCCTCTCTAAAGACCAGCAGTTCAATGCCCTCTTCCTTCACCTAGAAGATCCGGATGTTCGTTTTGAGCTCACCGAGTCCGAAGAATGACAGTGAATATCCAGACCCTCCCTCGCTACCTCCGCCCCGGTCTGGGGTTTGTCTTCATTGGCTATAACCCCTCTATCTACTCTGCCAAGGAGGGGCACTACTACGCCCGAGCCAGCAACGTTTTCTGGAAACAACTGAATGCAAGCGGCCTTCTCACCCAACCCGCTGGACCCGAGGATGATGCAACTCTCATGGATGAAGCAGGGATCGGCTTCATAGACCTTTGTCCTCGCCCCACCGTGCAGGCAAACGAACTTACTGACATGGAAATCGCTCAGGGTTCCAAGTACCTCCTCAGGAAACTCGAGGAACATCAACCGACATACGCCATCTTCAATGGACGAGGTGTCTACTCTCTCTTTGCCCAACATGCTCTCGGCCAACTTCCCACGAAGTCGAAGGGTCACCTCAACGGGATTCAGCCGGTTCGCATTGGCAATACCATTCCCTATGTAGTGCCCTCGTCCAGTGGCCTTGCTTGTCGCTGGCAACACGAGCGACTAGCCCTCCTTAAAAAGTTGGCTAAGTTGGTCAATCCCCCCTCTGCGCCCTTGCGCTCGTAGGATTAGATCATGCGCGCAGCTTCGCTGGAAAGCCCCAGATCCGCGGGCGATACACCTCTAACAATCACCTCCCAACCCGATCCCATCCCTGCAGCCGGAGAACTGCTGCTGAAGGTTTCAGCTTGCGCCGTTTGCCGCACAGATCTCCAGATCTGCGAAGGCGACCTCAAGGCAAGACTCCTCCCCATAATCCCCGGACACCAGGCTATCGGAATCGTCGAAGAGCTGGGTGAAGGGGTGGAGGATTGGCAAGTCGGCGAACACGCAGGAGTAGCCTGGCTTGCTGATGCCTGCGGAAACTGCTCTCGTTGTAATTCGGGCAATGAGAACCTTTGTGAGACTTCCCAATTCACAGGCTGGGACCGTGATGGCGGGTTTGCAGAATTCATGACTGTACGTGCGGATTTCGCTCATTCACTTCCCTCGACCCTCGACCCTATCGAGACGGCACCCCTACTTTGTGGCGGTATCATCGGCTACCGCGCCCTGCGCCTCTCCGGTATCTCGCACGGCGGACGGCTCGGGCTATACGGCTTCGGATCCTCAGCGCGGCTGACCCTGCAGATAGCAACCTATTGGGGTTGCGAAGTCTTCGTTGCCACCCGATCAAAGCGGGACCAGCAGCATGCCTTATCCCTTGGGGCTACATGGGCTGGCGGAACGGATGACCTCCCACCCGTGGCCCTTGATGCCGCCATTACCTTCGCTCCCGCCGGCGAGGTCGTTGTGGCAGCACTAAAGGCGGTCGACCGGGGAGGCACAGTCGCCATAAACGCCATCCACCTGGACCGCATTCCCGAGTTTTCCTACGAACACCTCTGGTGGGAACGCACTATCCGCAGTGTCGCCAATTTCACACGACAAGATTCCAAAGAGTTCCTCGCCCTCGCCACCAAGATCCCCATCCGTGCCGAAACCGAGGTTTACAATCTTGATGCTGCCAACCAGATCCTGACAGACCTAGCGGAGGGCAGAACAGTCGGCACCGCTGTAATTAAGATGAGCCAATAGCTATTCCCCACCTCGGCTAGACTCTTCGAGCACAACCGCAGGAGTAATTCGGTGACTTCAGACCAAGTCGTACAGATGATCGATTACAACAACAAGATCATCAAAGAATTCCGTGACAACAAGGGGAGGGTGACTGGCCAGTTCACAGGAGCACCCCTTCTACTGATCACCACGATCGGTTCCAAAACCGGTAAAACACGGACCACGCCGCTCGTTCACAGCACTGACGGCAATGACATCGTCATAATCGCCTCATACGCAGGCGGCCCCCGCCATCCTGCTTGGTTTCTCAACTTACGCAACAACCCTGAGGTCACAATCGAGCTCCCCACCGAGACCTTTACAACAACTGCCGTTATCACCGAGGGTGAGGAACGCCAGCGCCTTTTCGATCAGCAGTCGGCCCAAATGCCGCAGTTCAAGGAGTACCAGTCCAAGACAAGTCGTCAGATACCAGTCGTAGTCATTCGACGCCCCTAGATAGGCTCAGAGAAAGGAACCTGCCATGCCCGAACCCCGAGTCCTCACAGAGCTCGATGAGTGGCCCCGCCACCAAACGATCGATACCTTCAACTCCGTCCAAACTGCCAGCCCCGAGTGGAGTGATGGCTATTGGTTCTGCTTCGGCGACCCTGCCGGGGAGGTGAATCTGATAACTGCTATCCGCCTCTATCCCAACACCAACGTGATGGACGCCTATGCCATCGTTAGCGTCGACGATGGGAAGCAGTACAACCTGCGAGCCAGCCGCCGCCTCCGCCCTCGCATCGATGAGCTGCGAGTTGGCCCCTTCTGGCAGGAAATCATCCGCGGGATGCGCACCCTCCGCCTCGGATGTGACGAAAATGCCCATGGCATTGAGTTTGACATCCTCTGGGAGAGCAAGGCCCCAGCCTACGACGAGGCTCCGGGCAGCAGCTTCAGGGTCGACGGGCGGCTCGTCGCAGAGCGCTCCAACTACATCCAGTCCGCGGACATCGCTGGTTGGATCAAGATCAACGGCCGTGAATGGAAATTCGACTTCGGGGATGGTTGGGCAGGAACGCGAGACCATTCATGGGGGATGGGCGCAGGTACCGGAACCGGCGGCAAGCCGAACCCTTACGTTGCTCCACCACTAAATCCGCCCGCCCCAGGCAGCTTCCGCGCCGACGGCATGCGCCACTGGGCAGTGGTCAATATGCCTGATCGTTGCTTGTACTACGCCTTTCGCCTGGGCGAAGACGGACGCTATACGGCCTCTGGAACAGGCAGGCAGGCCCAGCCAGGCATTCACTCATGGGTGGAGTACGGCTATGAGTCAGATAAGAAGAGCTTTTCCTATACAGACGTCTCAATTGAGGACCACGAGTGGGAAGAAGGCCTGCCTCGCTTTAAGCGAGGGAAACTCAACCTCACCCGCCCTGATGGCGGAATCGATCGCTTTCAGTTAGAGGTCGTAAGCGAGCCCGTGTATATGCGCGCGGGCGGCTATGCCGACGGTTGGAATGACCGGCTGGGGAGGGGTGTCTACCGAGGAGAGCTTCTTGTCGAGGGCGAGGTTTGGGATATCTCCCACCCCGTAAAGGTTTTTGATATGGATGGAAACGAGATTCCCCAAATGAGTGGTGGTGGGTCTTATGCGGAACTTTCTACCGTCTATACGAACCTCGACGATCCAAGCGATACCGGCGTTGGCATCCTGGAATGCGTGATCATGACCGAGTTCGAAGGCGTCAAGGGCCCATAGACTTATTGGCCCAAAACGAGGCGCCTCCTGCATTTATTGGGCAAGGTCCCCCTTGCTTAATTAACGGTTATCTAGACCTCATGGTCCTCCCTGCCCAACGCCTCCGCCAGGAGCTCAGCCACGTGCCGCGGTTCACGAGACGTAAAGTGTCCAATTTGCTGCCGACAAGACACTCCCGTTACCGCTACCTCAGTCTCTTCTGAAGCGCCCTCCACGGCAGGAAAGAGACGATAGGCGCCCATCTTTCGGGATACATCGTAGTGCTCCTTTTCGAAGCCAAACGATCCCGCCATCCCGCAACAGCCGGAATCCACCAGTGCAGGGGCGTAACCGGCAATTTCCAGCGCTTTCAGCGTTACCTGTGCTCCTGCAAGCGACTTCTGATGACAGTGGACATGCACAAGCACATCACTCCTTTCACCAACACCAAACGTTGTCCGCGCCCCTTCATCCTCATCCACCAACTGGACAAGCAATTCATCAAGAAGAACGACCTGTCCCGCAATCATCTCAACCCTATCCCGAGGCAGCAGGTCGCAATACTCGTCCCGGAGAGTAAGCAAGCAGGAAGGCTCTGTCCCCACGATAGGGACCCCTTGCTCGGCAAACGGCTCTAGGAGCGCAATGTTCTCCTCTGCCCATCCTCGAGCCAGATCTAACTGCCCCTTCGAGATTGCAGGTCGGCCACAGCAACGCAATTTCGACATTACTGTGACTCTGTACCCCAAAGCCTCCATCACTTTCACTGCCGCCTGACCTACTTCCGGATGAAAGTACTCCGTAAACGTATCCACCAAATAGACGGCCTCCCCACGAGGAGCTGGACCTAAGTTTTTACCTCGGTCCGCCCACCAATATTCGAACCGCTGAGAAGCGAACATCGGCAGGGGTCGGCGAGAGGCAATACCAGCTATCTGCTCCAATAACCTTCGAGCTAACCCAAGCCTCGCCAAGGTATTAACAAAGGGAGAAAACCGGCTTGCCAGAGCACTCAGTCGGTGGATACGCGCGAAGGCACGGTCGCGCAACGGCGCGCCGTGCATCGCACTAACCTGCGCCTGCACTTCGTATTTAAGTTTGGCAAGGTCCACCCCCGAAGGACACTCAGTCTTACAAGCCTTGCACTCAACACACAGATCGAGGGCCTCGCGCATGCGCTCGCCCGTTACATCCTCCACCGGTAACACCCCATTAAGTGCTTGCCGCAACAAATTAGCCCGCCCCCTAGTTGAGTGCTCTTCATCCCTAGTCACCATGAAGGAAGGACACATTCCTCCATCAAGCTTTCGGCAAGCACCTTGGCCATTGCACTGCTCCGCCGCCGCTGCCAGGCCACCTTCGAATCCAAAATCAAATTTAGTATTTACCTCCGCATTCACAGTTGAGGGACTCAATCGCAAGTTGTCGGAGAACGGAGGGGTCTCCACAATCTTTCCAGGATTGAGCAAGTCCTGAGGATCCCAAATGGCTTTCAGCTCTCGAAAAGCACGTGTTAGCTTCGGCCCGAACATGCGCTCCGTGAACACGCCCCGCACAATTCCATCGCCATGTTCCCCGCTTAGCGAACCCCCAAACTCCAACACAAGGTCTGCCACCTCCTCAGCTAACCCTTCCGCCTGTGCCAACCCTTCTGCATCTTTGAGGTTAACTACTGGGCGAATGTGGAGGCAGCCAACACTCGCGTGCCCGTAGTAAGCAGGATGCAATCCTCGTGCCCTTGCAAGAGCATCGAACCGAGCCACATATTCGGCCAGCCGTTCCGGAGCGACCGCCGTGTCTTCTACAAATGAGGCTGGCTTGGCATCCCCACGCAAGCTCATTAGCAGTCCCAAGCCAGCCTCTCTCATGCGCCACATGAGCTGCTGCTCCTCCTCTTTCTTCGCGACTACAGCCGCAATGGCTATATCTCCCCCCAGCAATTCCGCCTTTAGTGCTTCAGCCTTCCCCTCTACTTCATCCATCCGATCCCCGGAAAACTCGACCAGGAGCAACGCGCCAGGGTCCCCCTCTACAAACTCGACCAACTGATGGAATCCGGCACTCTCGCGACAGCGCTCAATAATCGTTTCGTCAACAAGCTCAACAGCAGAAGGCCCATGCGCATTCACCTGAACCGTTGCAGCCGCCGCTTGCACCACGGTCGAAAAATGAAATGCAGTTAGCATTTTTACCTGCGGGATAGGCACTACCTGCACTAATGCCTCAGTTACTGTGGTGAGCGTCCCCTCTGACCCAACAACCAATTTCGCAAGATTGAGTAGGCCATTTTTTGTGACCTCATCAAGGTTGTATCCAGAAACACGTCGCAGTATCTGCGGAAACCGGGCCTCCACTTCCTCCCGGTACTCTTTCGCTAGCGTGCTCACCCCCCTATATATATGACCCTCGAGCCCTCCTCGAGCTTTCCGCTCCGTGACCTCATCTTCGCTCAAGGACTGAAGCCTTGTTATCGAGCCGTCCGCCAGCACCACTTCCAATTCAATAACGTTGTCGACCGTCTTGCCGTATACCGCCGAATGTGCCCCGCACGAGTTATTCCCAATACCACCGCCGACAGTGGCACGATTCGCCGTTGAGGGATCGATTGGATACTGAAGCCCATGAGAACGCAATGCTTTGTTAAGCTCCGACAGAACGATGCCAGGCTGCACCAGTGCCGTTCGCGCCTCAGGATTGATTTTCAACAATCCTGCCATATGGCGGGTAAAGTCCAGGACTATTGCATGGTTCACGGTTTGGCCCGATAGGCTTGTACCCCCTCCTCGGGGCAGCACCGGCACACCATGGTCTCTTGCCACACACATCACGTGGCTCACATCCTGGGATGAGCGCGGAAAAACTACCGCCACCGGCTCCATTTCATAGATGGAGGCATCAGTCGCGTACAGAAGACGGCGGTAGCGCTCAACCTCGACATCCGCTACCCCTCCAGAAAGTCCTGCTGCCAAATCCTTAGCCAGTGGAGCCAAGGCCCCATCGCCTCTACCAAGCAACTCGCGTGCTCGCACGACCGTTGAAAAGGTAGAGGGTGTTTGACCCTCTACGATACGTCCCTCACCAACCCCAACAGTGGACACAGACCTAAGCCGGATCAAACTCTATCCAGAGCTCCCACGGCTCAAGACTGATCGCTATAGGTCTTGGTTGCGATCCAGGCTTGAAGCGTGGATTTCTCATAACATCCATCAACATTCGACTGCCTATTACCGTCTCGGTTTGTGCCAGCTGATAACCCACACAAAAGTGTTTACCTAACCCAAAACCGAGATGGCTTGCCTGCCCATTATCGTGATAACCCGCCCGCAGAGCCTTCCCTACGTATAGATCGGGGCGCATGATGTCGAACTTGTCCGGGTGAGCGAAAACACGCTCATCTCGGTTGCCGCCATAGATTGAAAGATTCACGTACGCCCCTTTGGGGATGGTCACGCCGTACTCGGGGAAGGGAATGTCCTTTATTGCCTGCCGGGACTGCCCGCCCGAAGGGGGATGGACACGCATCATTTCAGTAAAAGCACGTTCCAGAAGCGAAGGCTCCTCGCGCACTAGCTCCCACTGCTCGGGATTTGCCAGCATCTGATACCAGAGGTTCGCGATTGCCTTGTCTGTTGTCTCCGCACCAGCCACAAGTAGCAGGCTTGCAAACGACTTTATCTCCTGAAAGGTCATCCGGTGGCCGTCTACTTCCGCAACGCACAGACGTGAGATGAGATCGTCTTTCGGGTCCTTACTGCGGCTCTGGAGCAAAGGCTCCAAGTACTCGTGATACTCCTGGTTTGCCTTGATTCCCGCCTGGCGAATATCTGGCGGCCCCCCTATCCCATTCATCATTGCCGGGTACCACTCATGAAACATCTCATGAGCGTCCTGCGGCAAGTCCAGCACATCCAAGATCACGTTTAGGGGCAGGCGAGTGGCAAAGTCGTCGACGATATCGATCTGACCCGTCTTTACCGCCGCTTCAGCAATTCGACGCGCGTGCTTCTCTGTGTACTTTTCTATGAGAGCCATCGAGTTTCGCTCAATTACGGGAAGGAGGGCGTCCAGCTTCCTTCCAACAAATTCCGGAGCAACTATGTTGCGAAGTTTGTTGTGTTGTTCGCCGTCGTACTCCATAAGGGTCGGTCCAAAAACTGCCCCTATTCCCAAGGCGTTTGGTTGGGCCGAATAGCTCTCCAGGTCGCGGAATGCTGCACAAACGTCGTCGTAACGAGTAATCATCCAATTGTCCGAAATCGGGTTGTGGTAAACAGGGTGGTGGTCACGCAGTTCTTTTAGCGTGGGGTACGGGTTGTCTGCATACTCTCTACTGAAAAAGATTTCTGGATCGATCTCTGGCTTGGTCATAGTCATTACTCGTGCTCCTGCTGCAGAGTTGCTCCGCAAACGGATTCGCGCGTCATAGTAGCTGTTTACCCGCTGCAGCGGGCACTCGCGATGCGCCAGCCAGCGCCATCGCGTAGCGTTCAAGAAACCGCTGAGGAGCGCCCTAAATGCCTGTTGACCCACACCGCAAAAGCTGGAAGCCAGGCATGCCCTGGGAACAGGCCATTGAAGACATCGAATACATACGTGAGCTTGGCCGTGAAATGGGGGGGGTCGAGCGGATCGCCCGACAGCACGCTGGTGGTCGTTACACCATCCGCGAACGCATCGAGAAAATGATTGACCCTGGAAGCTTTATCGAGGCCGGGCCCCTCGTTGGTGCCGCCGAGTACGATGAAGCCGGTAACTTAGTTAATTTCACCCCTGGTGCCTACGTAATGGGACTCGCCGAAATTAACGGGCGGCCTATCGCCATCGGGGGCGACGACTTCACAATCTCAGGCGGCAGTCCCCACAACATTCGCAAACACCCAAGGGACTTCACTCAGCCACTCGCCCTCCAATACGGCATCCCCTACGTACAGCTCGTCGAAGGAGTTGGCCATAGCTCTAAGGCAGACGAGGCCGAGGGCCACATGGGACTCCCGGCAGGAGACATGTGGTGGCGCGCGATAGAGCTGCTAAGAACCGTACCTGTTGCTGCAGGGATTATGGGTTCGGTGGCGGGGGCACCCGCCGCTTTCGCGCTGATGTCTCACTTCACCGTGATGGTCAAAGGGCAGTCCCAAATCTTCCCGTCCGGCCCCCCTGTTGTGCGACGGGCGATTGGAGAAGATCTTGACAAAGAGGCCCTCGGCGGAGCCTCCATGCATGTGCACGAGAGCGGCCAGATCGATAACGAAGCTGAATCGGAGGAAGAGGCATTCGAGCAAATCAAGAGCTTCCTCTCTTACCTGCCCAACACTACCTCGGAGGTGGCACCTCGCATCGAAACTGGCGATCCTCCCGACCGCCGGCCCGAGGAATTACTGACCATCATTCCCCCCAACCGCAAACGAGGCTACAACGCCCGAGAGCTTCTTGGTCACGTAGTCGACAACGGCCAGTTTTTTGAAATGCGCCGCCATTATGCCGGCGCCATCATCACGGCCTTTGCTCGCCTCGATGGCTACCCAGTGGGTGTAATCGCCAGCGATCCAATGAAGCTTGCAGGTGCCATGGACGGCGATGTGGCCGATAAGTACACCCACTTCGTTGACCTCTGCGACACCTTCAATCTGCCCCTACTAATCTTCCTAGACATGCCTGGTTTCATGCTCGGCTCCCACGCCGAGCGAAAAGCAACAATGCGGCGCGGCGTTCGAGCTCTTATCGCTAGCGCTGAGGCCCAAGTGCCCAAAATCGAGTTCAATGTTCGTAAGTCATACGGTGTGGCTGCCGATGCACCAAACAGTGTGGGAATCCCCAATGGCCTTAACCTCCGCTTCGGTTGGCCAGCTGGTGAATGGGGCGGCATTCCGATCGAGGGAGGGGTAGCGGCTGCTTACCGCCGGGAAATAGAGGCTGCTACCGACCCAGAAGCCCACCGCGAGGCCATCGAAGAGCGCCTCCTCCGACTTCGCTCCCCCTTTCGCGCCGCCCATCACGGAGATGTAATTGACCTGATTGACCCCCGCGACACGCGTAGGCTGGCTTGTACCTTCGTCAAGCTTGCCCAACCCGCCATTGCCCGGCTCGCGGGCCTTCCCAAGCGGGCCGTCCGCCCCTGAGCCAGCGCCTACTCCCCATTGAGTTCTATCTCTAGCCGGCTGCCACGGCCTCCCTGGCCCTAGTGAATTCCAGATGCAATTCGTATAGGCCTAGCATAATCCCAGGCTGGTGCCTGAAATCATTCTTTCCTTCTACCAGCTTTAGCTCATCGATACGGTCCAGCATCACATTCACTGCAATGTTCTGTTCAAGTCGAGAAAGACCAGCCCCAGGGCAGCCCCGTGGGCGAATCGAGAATGTGAGGTGTTTACCAGGATTCTTACGGTCCAAGCGCAGCTCGTCGGGAGCCTGGCAAAGATCCGGATCACGGTTGGCTGCCGCCCAGCGCAAGTGCAGGAGAGAGCCTGCGGGAATCTTTACGCCCCGAATCTCCGTGTCGCGAGCTACCATCCGGCCCGAGAGGCCCTGAGTGGGAGCGTAAAGCCGAAGAGCCTCCTCCACGAAGAACCGGACTTTCGACCGATCGGCCCGCATTTCCTCAGCAATCTCTGGGTGCTGCGCCAGTAACATCGCCTCGGACGTAAGTGCGTATTGAGTCGTCTCATTCCCACCGATATGCATCCCCGAGACCACGCTGATTATGTCCCCATCACTCAAGGGGTTCCCCTGGAAATCAACCTGGGTAAGGAACGTAATCATGTCGTCCTTGGGATTACGCCGCTTTTCGTCAATCTGCTCCTGGATATAGCGATTAAAAGCGACCAGGGCTCGAGCATTATCCTCCTCGTCGGGATCCTCCATAGAACTCTTCGGCCCGAAGCCATACACGAAACGTCGTACCTGAGCCTCCTCCCACTTCTTTGTCATAGGCATGTCCTCAAGTGGGAAACCAAGGATCGTGGAAATCACAGCCTGTGGAAGTGGCGCGGCGAACTCCGTAACAAACTCAACCTTGCCTTTATCAATCCAGCTGTCCATCAGGCGGTTTGCATGAGCGGTGATCATGTCACGGTGCTGAAGGGCACCCGAGGCGCCCACCCAAGGCTCCGTTAGCTGCTCACGGTGAGCCTTATGCGAATCGATATCCGGACGCAGCCGCTCCCGAGCCGAAACCACCTCTCCAAACCCTTCGTCCTCGAATATTTCATCGTGGATCTTGCTTGTGCCTGAGGAGCCCGGCCCCTGGCGCGAAGGAAAAAGGTCTGGATCTCGTACTACTTGCCGAATGTCTTCGTACTTGGTCAGCACATAGGCATCCGAGCCAGGGTCATAACCCTGTCCAGGCAGCCGCAGTACTGGCTCATCAGACTGCAAAAGCTTGTAGGACTCATACCAATGCTCCTGTGCGCCAGGGGCGAACAGATCTACATCTCCTACGCTCATAGGGCATGCCGCTTGGGGCATCGCTTCAAAGTCTTCACGATTTGCAGCCATTGATGTCCTTCTTTCGGCCGGATATGGGTTGGCCCGTTCCGGCAGATGTTGGAAGTGCGGGAATTATAGCGTTTGTGAAATAGCGTTTGTGACAAACGCTCAACTTTCTATCGAGCAGATCCCCCAGAAACCGTTAGCAAGGACCCTGTAGTGAAGCTCGAGGCCCCCGAAGCAAAGTAGAGAGCCGCCCCAACAATCTCCTCTGCAATGCCACCACGCTCAAGCAAAATTGTGCTAGCGGCCCGGGCTTCAAATGCTTCCATGTCCCAGGCCTTAGAAATATCCGTCAGGAATGGCCCCGGGATGATGCAGTTAACCCGCACTTTGGGAGCAAATGTCCTCGCAAAAGCGACCGCCAACATATTCAGGCCCGCCTTTGCCGCCGCGTACGGAATCGCATTCTCGCTCGGGCTTTGGGAAGCCGTACTCGACACCATGATGATCGAGCCCCCATCTCCTTCCGCCATACGCGTTCCAATGTTGGCCGTTAGCCGGAAAGGTCCCTTTAGATTGACGTCGAGGACCTTGTCATAGAGCGATTCGCTCACATTGCTTACATGGTCGTAAAGGGGAGACATCCCAGCGTTGTTCACCAGCACATCCACTCTGCCGAACTCCGAATATGCGGCTTCAGCTAGTCGGTCAACCTGCTCCCAATCTCCCACATGACAGGAGATGGCCAACGCCTGGCGTCCCGTCTCTGCCCGTACCTCTCTTGCGAGGTCCTCACACGAATCCAAGTTCCGACTCGCGATCACTACATCTGCCCCAGCCCTGGCATAGCTGCGCACCATCGCCGCACCGAGCCCCCGACTACCCCCCGTAACAAGCGCCACCTTTCCGCTCAGGTCGAATAGCTCCTCGACTTCATTCATGAAAACCCCTTTAACAAGGACAAAATAATAAGGCGTGCCTCTATCCGTGATGTGATGGGAGATCGCGCCAGGAAACCCGCCGGCGTGGCACCAACGGCCTAACCTCATCCCAACTCTGGAATACTGTTAGGGCTCCAGCCAGAAATGCTTTCGTAACAGCATCTCGGAGATCACTTTCTGCGGGCTTCGCATGTCGACCTTGTAATTTTTCCTGCTCTTTCCAATAGTTCTCTGCCCATTCCGCCACCATCTTGCCAAGTTGCTCTCCAGGATCATCGCTTTCAATTGCTTGGCCCATTCTCTTGCTCCTCTCCAGGACTCCTGGAGAGTCTACGGGGACTTGAAAACCCGCAGGCACCGAATGCTTCTTGAAAAAGCTCTTGGAACATCTGCGGTGTTGGAAAAAAAGATCTCTTTTCAATTGGCCTTATTTCGCATTAGTAGATTTGCGTCTTTAGCTTTTGGGCAAAAAAAACCTGGATCCAGTTGCGATTGCACAACGGATAGCCGAGAATCCCCGGAACCGTGTGAGCAGAGCTTCGACGCCAAGCCACACAAGGGAGACCGCCGCTAGGGCAAAGCGCTCATTGGGAGCATTGCCTTATTCCCAATGTTCTAGGCGTGGAGGAACATGACCGGCTACATCATCCGCAGGTTGATCGCTGTCCCGTTCATGCTTCTTGGCATTTCGTTTGTTCTCTTCATGCTGCTCTACATTCGACCTGGCAGCGCTGCTTTCGCTGTTGTCGCATCCATCATGTCTGGTGGCGACGAGGCCACCAGCAAATTCGAGGAGAAGTACGGCCTTAACGATCCGTGGTACGAGCAGTACACGGATTGGCTATGGGGTGTGATTAGCGAAGGAAGCTTCGGTGATGCCCTGACTCCTCCCAACGACAGCGTGACTGAAAAGATTTTCGAGCGGCTTCCTAACACTGTCGAGATTGGTTTGCTCACCATCGTTATGGCGGCAATGTTCGGCATTGCCGTTGGGGTTTTATCGGCGGTAAAAAGAAATAGCCTCCTGGACTACCTCCTGCGCGGGGTTACCATCGCAGGCATATCAATTCCCAACTTCTGGATCGCCCTCCTTCTCGTTACTTTGCCTGCTGGCTGGTGGGGCTGGAGCCCCTTCGCATTTGAGTGGGTCACTTTTACCGAGGATCCTGCCAAGAATCTTTCGATCGTAATTTGGCCAGCAATGGTGCTAGCTCTCGCAAGCGCCGCTGGTACTGCCCGTCTTGTAAGGACATCTATGCTTGAGGTGTTCTACTCAGACTATGTTCGTACTGCTCGGGCCAAAGGCCTCCGGGACCGAAAAGTTATCTGGGGTCACGTCTTCCGTAACTCACTGATTCCCGTAATTACTCTCATTGGACTCCAGACAGGGGCAGTGCTTGGTGGCGTGGTCATTGCAGAACTGATCTTTGGTATCCCCGGACTTGGGCGCCTTACTCTCGCCGCTGTAATGGCCCAGGACTATCCCATGGTTCTGGGCTCCATCATGATGTTCTCCGTAGTATTTATTGTGGTGACCTTGGTGGTCGATATCTTGTACACAGTCGTGGATCCGAGGATTCGGTACTAGAAAAATGTCACAAGAAGAAACAACAACAGCCCCAGAGCCCGTTTCGACAGAAGCGCTTGAGCTTGAGTACGCACTTCCGCCGAAGCAGCGCTTCAACCCCTTCCGCTGGGCGCGAAGGGAGCCTTTTGGGGCCTTCGGCCTCCTCCTGATAATTATCGTCGCGGTGGGCTCGGGTGCCGCACCCATACTAAACACCGTGGATCCCCAGGCATTCGCCACGGGCGCTCCTCTTTCAGGTCCCTGCATCAACTGCTCTAACTCTGATGTCAACCACCGTGCCTATAACGAAAACGTCAACTGGCGGGAACACCGTCTTTTCGGAGTAACCTCGCGTGGTCGTGACCTCTGGTCTCGCGTTCTTTATGGCGGGCGGGTCTCGTTGAAAATTGGTGTAGTCACCGTCCTCATCGGAACTCTCGCGGGAACCGTACTAGCTCTCGTCTCCACCTATGCTGGCGGTATCGTGGATTTCACGGTTGGTCGACTTGCAGACATGATCATCGCCATACCGGGTATTTTGCTGGCCCTCACCCTTCATACTGCCATCGGCGAGGACTTACCGGATTTACCGGCATTAAGTCGACAAGAATTTACAATTACTTTAGCAATCTCAGCTTTCTTCCTGCCTGGTACCTACCGAATCATGCGTGGAATGGTCCTTGAGTTACGCGAATCGCAATATGTCGAGGCGGCTCAGGTAGTCGGCGCAAATGCTTTCCGCATTATGTGGCGACATATCAGCCCCAATATGTTCGGTCTCATGATCGTAATCACGAGCATTTCCTTGCCAGCCGCAATCCTTACCGAGGCCAGCCTTAGCTTCCTCGGCATCGGTGTTGAACGTGGAACTCCATCTTGGGGCGCTGACCTTTCTGGTGACTCTCGTCAGTTTTTCCAGCAGGGCTGGTGGCTCGCAGTCTTCCCTGGCCTTGCTCTGTCTATGACCGTTTTCGGTTTCAATATTTTCGGGGACGCCCTCCGCGACACACTCGACCCAAGGCTCCGCGGCCGCATCTAGGGTTTTCCAGCGCCCTTTGCTGGTCATCTCCTAAGTTGTGCTTGCGGGTTTTGCTGTGTGGCCCGAAGGTCACGAGCCATGGAACAGTCCGAGCAACAATTTCGGCATCATCTTCCGGTTAATGTGTAACCGATCATTAACTAGTTCCAACCATGTCTATGGCTTTGCTGGAACACCTCAATCGGGTGGGATGGCACCCAATAATTTGTTTCCCCCACGGAAGCAGTAGTAACTTCATTCATCAGCACGACAGGAATGCAAGCAGGTGCGCTCCTCCCGGACGGGTAACTCCCACGAACCTCCTGGGGGAGCAGTTGGAGCCAACCTTGCGAAAAAGTACTTAACTAAGGAGAAGCATCATGTTGGGTGAAAAGATCGGTTCAATTTCGGGTCCGACCGCCATGAAGGCCCTTCCGGCTGTAAATGGGAGTCCGACATTTGAAACGGTTGCTTCGGGCTTAACCGGGACGCTTGCTGGTACTGAAGTGACTAGTTTCGCAACATACTCGGCAACGCTAAGGGCGGACGGCTCTTTCTATGGCGAATGCCCTAACTCTGGCGTTGTGATGGCAGCAGATGGAGTAGCTACATTCAAAGCTACTGGTATTGGCTCCCCAACAGCTGATGGCGGGTTCTCGTTCAGAGGGGTGGTGTACTTTGAATCAGCTGCTGCCTCCCTGTCTTCCCTAAACGGGATTGCTGTTGTTTACCACTGGGAGGTCGCCACTAGCGGCGACGCGTTGTGGGAACTTTGGGAGTGGAAATAGTTCAATACCTCCGGGACTCAGGCTGTCCTGACCTAGTTTGTCGACCCGATTCAGAAAAGAGCCCACCGTGGTTATCCGGCCTCTGCCTAACAACAGGCACCGAGGGTTTTAGTATTTGTGCGGCCTTCGTAAGGCGAGCTCTCCCGCCGAATACAATTGCAGTCACCACACTCGAACTAATTTCCCGTCCTTGGGGATCAACTCCTCAGGGCAGCAAAACCGCCAAAACCCTCCATATATAGGGCACTTTCAGTGCTAAAGCACCAAAAACAAAGGTTTAAGAAAAAAAGGAGAGGTCCCCCATGGGTTGCCCACAAAGTTGTGCCTACGCGTATACTGCGCAAATCAATCCCGATATGGGTTGAATTCGGAGGTAGTCGCATCGATGCGAGATAACGAGAACTATTGGAACAGGTTGCGGCGACGCTCAGTAAGTCGCCGAAGCTTCCTAGTTGGCAGCGGCGTGGCCGCAGCTGGCTCGGCTGCCATCCTCGCTGGCTGTGGCGACGATGACGACGACGACTCAAGTGCAGCACCAGCAGCCACAGCAGCTGCAACCTCAGCAGCGACCGCTGCTGCGACCGCTGCTGCGACGGAAGCTGCCGAAGCAGCAGCAACTCCCGTCCCAACGGAAGCGCCAGCACCAGGCGTCGATAAGCGTGGTGGCACGCTTAAGCTGTGGAAGAAGGAAGAGGACGCAGGACTCGACCCGGCCGTTTTCCACGTAAACAACACAGAGGTCATCTATTCGACGATGACCCAGCCCTACACCTACCAGCCTACAAAGAACATCATCTCCCGAGACGGAATGGTTGGCTGGGAGCAGGTCGACCCGACGACATGGGTTTGGTCGCTCCGAGAAGGCATGAAGTTCCACAACGGCGACCCGGTTAATTCCGAGGCCGTTGCTTTTAGCTTCTCCCGTCTTCCTGAGCTCTATCAGGCTCTAGGCGCGACCCACGTTACGAACACGGGCTTCACTTTCGTAGATACGTTTGAAGCTACCGATGAGAACACCGTGGTTGAGAATTGGAAGTCTCCCAACGCTGACGCGCCGATTTACCGCGCTCGCCACTACTATTCATTCGTAAACCCCCGAATGGTAGACGAGCACGGCGCGCTCGAGGGAACCATTGAACTGGCCGATGGCTCAACGAAGGACATCTACAGCGTCCAGTCGATGCCATTGGGTTCGGCCAGCGGTCCTTACACGCTCACCCGCCGGGATGCCATTGGCACGAAGGTAGAGCGCTGGGCTGATTACCACGGTCATCCCGAAGAGGACGACGGCTTTGTTGCCGATGGTCCCTACATCGATTCTTGGGAGACCCGAATCATTCCTGACTTCGCTGCAGCGAAGTCGGCCTTCCTTGCCGGCGAACTTGATGTCTACGCAGACGTCGACCCACTCGAGCTCGGTGACTTCGAGGGACAGGACCATCTGGCCATCCTCGAATTGCCCGCAGGTGGCTACTCGCACATCGGCATGGACGGCGGCAAGTTCCACGACAAGCGGTCCCGCCAGGCTTTGCAGAAGGGCTTCGACTACGAGGGCTTCATTGCAGCCCTGCGACCCTTCGGCGGAAAGTACCAGGGTCCGATCTCGAACCTGCTGACTGCATACGCACTCAGCCAGGAGGAACTCCAGGAGTACTACAGGTACGATCCGAAGGAAGCACGGGCGCTCTGGGCAGCCGCCGACTTCCTGCATCCGCTCGAAAGCATCAAGGTATTCATGTCGGGTGGTAACGCACTTCAGGAGCAGATTGGCCAGTTCATGGCACAGTCTCTTGCTGAGGGCCTCGGCATCGAGACCGAAGTGGAAGCAGTTGACACCAACACTTGGGCAGCCCGTGCTCTCGAGCGCGCACAGGTGAAGGACTGGGAGTTGCTGGCCTACGGTATCGGCACTTCCGGTGGTACAACCGGCCTCCCCAACGACTCGAGTCTTATCCACTACGACCCACGCGGTTACGGCAACAGTGCCTTCAACCACAGCTTGGCCGAGGATCTCGATCCCCGACCAGAAATCATCGAGGACGGAAACGCGATGATTGCACTGCTGGAGGCACAGGAGCAGGAAACCGACCCAGAGGCTCGCACCGAGAAGCTGAAAGACCTCCAGCACTGGATTCTCGATCGGCATTGGTGCAACTGGTCGCTACCGCAGTCTTCAGTGTCGTATTACGGCTTTAGCTCCCGTCTAAAGGACTTTGCGCCGAACGACTACCTGAACTTCTACTCGAACCGCCGCGAGTCCATGTGGCTCGACGACGCATAGAGTATTCCGACCAAGGACGCTACTAAACCAGCGTTCACCAAGAACAAAAGAAATACCCGCCCATGGGCGGGTATTTCTTTTGCCTTAAATCTCGCAGTCCTGCTGGCCAAAGGACCCTACTTTCCAGTACCCTCGTCTCCCGGAGTCTGCAGTAGGTGCCTTTCCCTAAATTACCTGCTTTAATAACGAACTGGAAAATTGACATTTGGGAGTTAACCTATGCCTGAGTATGACGTCGTAATCAAAGGTGGAACTATCTTTGATGGCCAACGAACCCCTCGATATAACGGGGATATCGGAATCAAAGACGGCCGCATAGCCTCGATCAACGGAAAGATTCACCAGTCGAGCGGGGCAAAAGTAATCGATGCCAGCGGCCTAAATGTGGCACCAGGTTTCGTTGACCTGCATACCCACTACGACTCCCAGATTTACTGGGATCCATGGTGCACAATTTCCGGATGGCACGGCGTTACCTCTGTAGCTATCGGCAACTGCGGGTTCGGCTTCGCACCTTGCAAGCCAGAGGACCAGGAACGCGCCATGATGACGATGTCGCGAAATGAAGCAGTTCCCCTGGAGTCAATGCAGGAAGGCATGCCCTGGGACTGGGAGACTTATCCTCAGTTCTTAGACAGTCTCGACCGCACTCCCAAGGGGGTGAATGTACTGAGCTACATGCCCCTCAACCCCCTCATGGCTTACGTAATGGGCCTAGAGGCCGCGAAGAGCCGGCCGGCGAACGAGACCGAAATGGCCGAGATGCATCGCTTGATGAAAGAGGGCCTCGAAGCTGGTGGTTGCGGCTGGTCAGCACAGATGGGGGATAACGACGTCCAGCGTGACTACGATGGCACCCTGATGATCACAAACTTGATGTCACAGGCTGACTTGCTCTCCTTCGCACATGTGCTACGAGACGTAGGGCGTGGCTTTATTCAGTGTATTGGCGCAAGCCAGGAGCTCACGGAGAAGCTAGCCGACGAGAGCGGACGACCAGTCATCTGGAACGTCCTCGCTGTTTTCGCAGATCAACACGGCATAGCTATGCCAGGCTGGGACTCCTCAATGAAATGGCTGGATGAGTGCAATGCCCGCGGAACTCGTATCTTCGGCCAAGCACTTACTGCAGAGAACAACTTCCAGTTCACTTTCGAGGAATGGAACCTCTTTGACTCAAGCCCGGCCTGGCGTGAAATCACGCTAGGCACTGTTGAAGAACGGGCTGTCAAGATGGCTAATCCTGAGCTTCGCGCAGCTATCAAAGCTGAAATGGAAGATTCACCCTGGAAGGATCGTGGTGGCAACGGAGCCGGAGTGGTATTGAACTTCAACGACCTCATCGTGGGTGAGCTGCATAAACCAGAACTAGACAAGTACACCGGCTGGACATGCGGCGAAATCGCGAAGGACCGTGACTGCCACGTTATCGACGCAATCCTCGATATTGCACTCGAGGACGACATGCAGGCGCTTTTCGTTACCGCCCCTCAGAAGATGGATGTGGAGGCCATGAAGAAGATGGCAAACTCTGCATTCGCTCTTCCTGGTGTCTCCGACGGCGGGGCCCACACGAAATTCATTACGTTGGGCCGCTACCCGACGGAGTATCTCTCCCTTCTAGTTCGGGAGCACGAGATGATGGACCTTGAGCAGGCTCATTGGCGACTCAGTGCTTATCCAGCTATGGCAGCCGGCTTCCGTGATCGCGGCACTATCCGAGAAGGTGCTCCGGCTGACCTCGTTGTCTACGACTTCGAAAACCTCGAAATGGGGGAAACGGAAAGGGCTTACGACTACCCAGCAGGGGCTTGGCGCCTTATCCGAAAGCCACATGGATACCGCCACATCCTTGTCAATGGCGAAGAGACCTTCGTCGACGGTGAGTGCACAGGAGCCACAAGCGGCAAGCTCCTCCGGCACGGAATAGCCTAGCTCACCACCAACCCAGCTAAACAAAACAGGGCACCTATTGGGTGCCCTGTTTTGTTATTTCTAGGTTTTGCCCAACGCCAAGAGACCTTCGCTTTATCTCAACTTGGCGACTACTCTTCATTCATGGACCAACAGAGCCGCATCGCCGTTTCAAGGATCCACTCAATGGTGGCTTTTTAATCCACGGTACGAACGCCACGGATGGCGATTGTGAGCATGGCAACCCCGAAGATGACAACGATACCGAGCTCTTCCCAGGTGCTGAGGGTATAGCCAAACCAATCAACATGGGTGATCTGGAAAGGAGCATCAGCAGGAAGCTCGCTAAGCTGCTTTGAGAGCGCTATCTCTCTGATAGGCGCTACTGCATAGGTGACCGGATTAACCTTTACAAGGACGTCCATCCAGACGGGAAGGTTATTAACAGGGAAGAAAATACCGGACAAAAACATACCCGGCATGATCGCAACTTGGGACAGCATCTGGAAACTCTCGACAGAGCGAAGCCGGCTTCCCATAGCCACACCCACCCCTGTAAGCATGAACGACACGAGGGCAATAAGACCAATTAATTTAGCAACAATCTCGAGAGAGATATCGATTCCAAGCAGGGGAGCAATCGCGAACATCACAAGTCCATTTGCAAGGGCCAGGGTTGCCCCACCCACAATCTTCCCAAAGCAGATAGCAGTACGACTAACAGGCGCTACCAGGATCTCACGAAGGAACCCGAACTGCCGATCAGTGACAATAGAAACGCCTGAGAAAACGGAGCTCATCAGCACCTGCATCGCGACCATGCCAGGGAAGAAGAACTGCCGGTAACTAATATCCCCGGGAAGAGTGGCAATACTGTTACCTAGCCCTTCTCCAAACAGGACTAGCATGAGGACGGGCATTGCAAAGGCAGAGATCATGCGAGGGCGATCTCGGACGTATATGAGTATCTCCCGAAGCCAGATAACACGAACTACCTGAAGGAAGCTTGCACGACCAGTGCTGCGGCGCGTTGAACCTATTTCGGAATGCTTACCTACTTCTGCAGTGGCCTGGTCGGCAGTCATCCGCCCCTCCTCCCAAAGCCCCTTTGGTGCATAGACCGGAGCTTATCCTCCTCGCTCGCTTCAGCTTCACGAATCTGATGGCCCGTCATCGAGACAAACACATCTTCCAAGGTGGGCGGGCGGATACCGACGGAGCGAACCTCACCCTGGATACGGTTCAGAAGGATGGGAATAAAATCGCCCCCACGCTCGATATTGAATTCGACGGCATTGTTCTCAAAGCGCGGGTCGATCTCGAAAGAATCCCTGACCTCACGAGCAAGCGCCTCATTATCCGGGCCAGAGAGGGAAACAAGATCCCCTCCAAGCCGCGCTTTCAAGCGTTCAGGCGTATCAATTGCAACGATCTTGCCGTGATCCATGATTGCGACTCGATCGCAGGCCTCAGCCTCGTCCATGTAGTGGGTAGTCAAAAAGATGGTTACTCCCTCCGTATCTCGAAGGGAACGGGCATAGGCCCAAATACTGCGGCGAGTCTGAGGATCAAGACCGACAGTGGGTTCATCGAGGAAGAGTACTGAGGGCCAGTGCATGAGCCCACGCGCAACCTCGAGGCGTCTGCGCATACCACCTGAGAAAGTAATTACAGCGTCGTCAGCACGTCCCAACAGACCAACGCGGTCAAGGAGCTGCTCAGCCCGAGGACGTATATCGTTGCGGGCCATGCCAAAGAGCTCCCCATGAAAGACAAGGTTCTCTCGGGCAGTCAACCGCTCATCCACCGTGGAATCCTGGAAGACAATACCGATCTCGCGACGGACACCTTCTGGATCGTCGACTATTTCATAACCACCGATAGTGGCACGTCCTGATGTTGGCCGAAGAAGTGTGCACAGCATCGAGATGGTAGTGGTCTTACCAGCGCCGTTGGGGCCTAGGAAACCGAAAATCTCAGCCTCACCAACTTCAAAGGAAATTTCGTCGACGGCTTTGATCTCGCCGAAGCTTCGGCTGAGTGCAGCAACCTGTACCGATGAACTCACTATTCCATCTTGAAGGTTTGTCCTCACTGCGTCCAAGTCATTACTGCCTTCCACGTTCCCGCAGCTTTAAAGAAGCCCATTGCTCGAGATGGTTTGTACGTTGCGGACCTTAACAAGGTCCCTGCTGGACCCCAAAAACGAGAAGGCTCGTGGCCAGAGTTCTACTTCGCCTGAGGATAACTACCAAAGACCTTTAGCATGCTGGTCATTGAGGTCAGCCCCTCAAGGGCCTTGGCACACTCACGATCTAGGACATGGCCTTCAAAGTCGATTAGGAAGATATATTCACCGAAGGTGGCCCGTGTGGGGCGACTCTCCATCTTCGTGCAGTTAATGCCCCGGCTGGAGAATTCGTTTAGTGCCGATGTCAAAAGGCCGGCACGGTCACCTGAGAACTCAAAGGCAATCGACGTACGATCGCGACCACTGGGTTCGGGTTGGTGAGTACCTATTACAACAAAGCGGGTAGCGTTGTTGTCCTGATCTTGAATACCTCTAGCCAGAACATCGGCCCCGAAGATCTCGGCGGCTCTTAACGTAGCGATAGCGGCAGCGCCTTGGTGCGCCACTGCAAGTTCTACGGCCTGAGCAGTAGAAAGCGCCGCTACTCGTTGAGCATTGGGGCAGCTCGTCTCAAGAAAGGCACTGCATTGGCCCAGCGCTTGGGTATGAGAGTAGACAAGATTGATGTCCGAGATGGTCATCCCCGGGGCAGCAATCAGATTGTGAGCAACGGGCACAACTAGTTCGCCATGAATCTTGAGGACAGTTTCGTGAATAAGGATGTCGAGGGTTTCAGCCACAGAGCCATTGAGGCTATTCTCGATAGCCATCACTCCTGCGTCAGCCTGACCTAACTCGACAGCACGTGCGACAGCGCTATGGGTGGAGCAGGGGATCAGTTCGTCGCCAGGGGCAAAGCGGCGCGCCGCCTCCTCGCCAAAAGTTCCCGGCGGACCGAGATAAGCGATCTTCACACGATCCCACCCGGCTCATGTGTCAAACCCATGTGCTCCCCCGATTAGAGCTTCCTGAAGCATACCCTTGCTCTCGGCCCGTGTGACCACAACAAGGGCATCACCGGCAGTGAGGGTAGTATCAGCACCAGGAACCCGGGGAACACCACCAGAATCAACGATCAAAGCGATTAGCGATTCGGGGGGGAGCAAAACTTCTCGGGGAGTCCTCCCGACGACGGGAGAGGTTTCGCCAAGCCGAACCTCTACTAGCTCTAGCCCCTGGTGCAGTTGCATAACTGGAACCATGGCTGTGACCGGAAGTTCCTGCTCAATCTGAAAAAGAATCGCCTCAGTGGCTGAAACAGTTGTCTCAATTCCACGCTTCTGGAATAGCTGCGCGTTAGTAGGATTGTTTACGCGTGCGAGGACACGGGATACGCCTCGGTATCGAGCAATTTCGCAAACAACTAGGTTGTCCTCGTCATCGCCCGTAACTGCAGCAACAAGATCAGCACGAGCAATTCCAGCACCATCCAAGACCGACGCTTCGCAGCCATCACCCTGAAGTACAGTGCCCTCAAGCAGGTCATTGATCTCAGCAGCGCGAGAGGAGCTTCTCTCGATTACAAGTATCTCGTGATCGCCACTAAGCAACTCGCGAGCGAGGTAATACCCAACTTTTCCTCCACCAGCAATGATGACGTACACGATTTAAGTCCGCCCAGCAGGGACCAACATGGAGAGCATTGCCTCCACCCCCGCGCTTGTAGGGCTATATGTCTGCAACCCGAGGTGACCGAATATCTCACCTCGCTCTGGATCCTTCACGCGACAAATAACACTCTCCACTCCAAACACCTCGCGGGCTAGCTGGCTAGCAAAGAAATTACGATTATCGCCCTGGGTAACTGCTATAAAAGCATCTGAATCGCGGGCACCGGCCCGCTCAAGGGAATCTGTATCCATTCCATTCCCAACAGCCATCTGTCCGCCAAAGGCGTCCGGAAGGCGGCGGAATTGCGAAGCATTTAAATCAAGCACCGTGACCTTGTGACCATCTTGGTCAAGCTGACCAGCAATAGCAGCCCCAGTGCGCCCACAGCCCATAATTAGTACTTTCACCGGCCAACCGACCCCTTCTCAACCACATTTTCTGGCGTCAACTCCAATTGGTCCCGCACGATCCAGACATTGCAAGATGCATGTTTGAGAACATACCCAGCAGTTGGCCCGATTTCGAATTTCCCGAGAAGGGGGGTCCAGCCAACCCCAAGCACTATCACGTCCACATTTCGCTCCTCTGCCTCCTCCACGATAGCTGGCCCAGCTACACGTGCCTGCAAAAGCTGGTCTTGAATAGCAGCTCCATCTATCTCGCTTTCGGCCAGAACCCGCGCTCGGCCTAGGAGATCCTCGCCCCGTTGGGCCTCGAGATCCATGTCAGCGGTAACGGGCAGGCTCCTCTCCACCTCGATAACATGAAGCAGGGTCAGAACACCGTTTTCCTGCCGGACTAAGGAAGCACTGACGCCAACTGCATCAAGGCTCGCCGCATCATCTACCACAGGAACCAAAATGGAACGAGATCTCGCCATTGCGAAACGTCCCTCCGAGACGCCTGAGATTACTGCCGCGGGGCTTCGTGCACAATGCAACCTATCTTCTTCTCGACATCAGCACCAAGAGGACTTCCGCTGCTCAGGGCAAGTCCTGCAGACTATTACCAGAAGCCCGGTAGGCACTATCTTACGAAAACCTTCCCCTGCGAGGACACGAAAAAAGCTCTAGGCGTGGCGGGGAGGCGCTTAGATCGCCATAATGGGCCCGCTCGGTCGCAAGAGCGACCCAACTGCGAGGGAGAGCGCAAATGGACAGCACCGACTTCTATCTGACCCCAATGACGATGAGCTACTTCTTCCTCGAGGCGCTCGAGAAGAATGGTTTTGCCTTCCCCCAAGGCTGGCGTTCCCACCAGCAAAACGTGGAAGCCCTCCTAGAGGACGGCAAAGTCGTCAGCATTCACGTGGACGCATCGAATCAAATCGTGGTGGAAGACATCACAGAGGAAGCCGCAAGCGCTTAACTCCAATCGCGCTTGCCTTGGGTAATGCAGGAGGCCCGCGCCTCTCGCAGCCTGCACTTTGTCACTTTAGCCCCCTGCAGCATTAGCTTGTCCTGATCCCATAGTTGACAACATCTTTGTCATATTGTCTTCTTACTCTTTGTTGTGTTTTACCACTTCCCCATGTACAATCTAGGTTGTGGCCCAAAGCTTTTATGCGACGCTAGGAGTTGCCCGCAACGCCTCCGACAAAGAGATCCGTTCTTCCTACCGGAAACTCGCCCGCCGTTACCACCCCGACGTAAATCCCAACGACAAAGATGCTGAAGATCGCTTCAAGGAGATTCAGAGCGCCTACGATGTGCTCTCTGACGAAGAGTCTCGTAAGAAATACGATAAGTATGGCGATCGCTGGGAGCAGGCCGAACAGATCGAAGAGATGGAGCGTCACCGTGCTCAAGCTGGGTTCGGCGGCGGATTTTCTTTTGATCGAGGATTCGGGGATGTCGACCTTGGCAGCATGTTCGGGGGAATCTTTGGAACAGGGCCGCGAGGCGCCCGTCGCGGCCAGGATGTCGAGGCTCCTGCTGAGATTACCCTGGAACAGGCGGCATCTGGTACAACCCGCACTGTCAACCTCCAGGGCAGAGAGACTTGCGGGGCCTGTAGAGGGAGCGGCGGCGTAGGCAATGCGCGCTGCCAGACCTGTAGGGGCGCAGGAGCTATTTCAAAGCCCCGCCGACTGGAGGTTAAGGTGCCCCCTGGAGTCCGAACTGGCTCCCGCATACGCGTTGCCGGAGAGGGGCAGCCTGGATTAGGCGGGGGGGGTTCCGGAGATTTATACCTGCTCGTAACTGTGCTGCCCCACGCATATTTTGAGCGCAACGGCGACGACCTCTCAGTTGATGTGTCGGTTCCCTATCTCGAAGCCATTCTTGGGGGCGAGGT
>CEUS01069034.1_pt1 | contig 27702 bp, 25 predicted proteins | sample 427031 | NCBI WGS metagenome assembly CEUS01 (sample SAMEA2622837, study PRJEB7988) | marine metagenome | biome: marine biome (ENVO:00000447); feature: marine epipelagic mixed layer (ENVO:xxxxxxxxx); material: "saline water (ENVO:00002010), including plankton (ENVO:xxxxxxxx)" | depth 140 m | reverse complement strand
AGGGATGGACTGGTATCAATCAAGGGCCCACTCACAACGCCAGTGGGGGGGGGCATTCGAAGCCTCAATGTGGCTCTAAGACAGCAACTAGATCTGTATGCATGCGTCAGGCCAGTCAGATGGTTTGAGGGAACTCCAAGCCCAGTCAAGGATCCGGGTGCAGTGGACATGATAATCTTCAGAGAGAACAGCGAGGATGTCTATGCAGGAATCGAATGGGAGGCCGGAAGCGAGGATGCCCGAAAAGTGATAGATTTCCTACAGAATGAAATGGGAGTTGACAAAATCAGGTTCCCGGGAACCTCTGGTCTAGGGATTAAGCCAGTTAGCCAGGAGGGAACGACTCGTTTAGTCAGGGCCGCGATAAAGTATGCAATAGAGAACAACAGGGATAGCGTAACTCTCGTTCACAAGGGGAACATCATGAAATTTACAGAGGGCGGATTCAGAGACTGGGGGTACCAGTTAGCAAAGGACGAATTCGGTGCCACCGAACTGGAAGGTGGTCCCTGGTGCACATTTGAGAACCCAATTTATGGAAGCACCATTACAGTCAAAGACGTAATCGCCGACGCCATGCTCCAACAAGTCCTTACTCGTCCACGAGAGTATGGGGTCCTTACCACAATGAATCTCAACGGCGACTACATCTCCGATGCTCTGGCTGCCCAAGTCGGCGGAATAGGGATTGCTCCCGGAGCGAACATCAACTACGACACCGGAGTGGCGATTTTCGAGGCAACTCATGGCACTGCCCCCAAATACACTGGACAAGACAAGGTGAACCCTGGCAGTCTGATTCTATCTGCAGAAATGATGCTCAGGCACATGGGATGGCCTGAAGCGGCAGACCTGATAATCAAAGGAATGGAAGGAGCTATTTCAGCAAAAACCGTCACCTACGACTTCGAGAGGCTGATGGATGGGGCTACTCTGCTTACTTGCTCTCAATTTGGGGAAGCCGTGGTCTCACACATGTAGGCAGAATCATGGACGAAGCTAGGGAGAGGATGCTAGCCCTGTTCAATCGTTCAATGGAATCGAATCAGCCCCTATCGTGGTTCGAGGAACTATACCAAGAATCTGATAGAGACAGGGGATTGATTCCGTGGGATTGGAAGGAACCTCATCCGTTTCTCGTTGACTGGATTGAAAATTTCGAAGGTAATCACGGAAGGGCACTCGTTGTAGGCTGCGGTCTTGGTGAGGATGCAGCCTTTCTGAGTACCAGGGGGTGGCAAGTTACGGCCTTTGACATATCGGAGTCTGCAGTAGAATGGGCCAGAAAACTACACCCCCAGATCCCAGTAGAATGGGTGGTGGAGGACCTACTCAACACTCCAGACTCATGGCACGGCAAGTTCGATCTGGTTCTAGAGGTCCACATCCTCCAAGCAATCCCCAGAGAGATTAGCAAAATGGCCTCGAAAAGACTCTCCCCGCTTGTAGCTACGGGCGGGCATCTAGTCTGCATTGGCAGAATCGATGACTCAGAAGAGGAGCAGACAGGGCCACCTTGGCCGCTTCCTATTGACTACATTGAAGAGATAGGTACCGAACTTGAAAGTCTTGGGATATTCACAGCAATCATCCCAGATAAGGAATCCACCAGATACAGGGCGGTTTGGAAAAATAGCCTGTGACAGGCAGTTTGAGAAATTAGCCAAATCTAAGTCGAACCAGCCTGTCCACAGTACGTGAACCCGGCTAGACTAGCAGTAGTGCTCGCACATCCGATGGCAGCCGTTTTACTAATCTGGATGTTCTTTAGACAGAGAAGGTGGAGGCAGCAGGCCTCCGTCTTGAAAGGCGAGGAAAGGAGGAATGCAGTATCCGGACATGAGTCTAAAGGTGACAAGATTGCTATAGCTAGTGTCGGGATTGTGCTCCTTGCATTCGCTTCCAATGCCGCTAGAGGGCTAATTGATCATGGAGATGCAACCAGTTACCTTGCCCCAAGCTTCCACGGATTGACAGGTTTAATGGGATTGATGATGATGTTGTATCTTTGGAGGCTAGGAAGGAGAACCAAGGAGAAAAGGCAATCCGGAGAAGGGTTCTCTAGGACCAAGGAAATGCACGGGAAGATTAGCGATCTGCTGGGCATTCTCGTAGTTATTCACGCTTTCCTGGGCTTCCTGTATCTGCTAAACATTCTCTAATCCACGTTCAGCCCAAATATCCAGCCAAACAGCAATGTTTCTTTCTATGTCATCTCTGGTAACAGTCCTCTCTTCGATGTCCACCCCGGAGATTGGCTTGATTCTGCAGCCACATGCATTCGAATGGCCTCCTCCGTCCTCGTCGAAGCGCTTGGCCAAATTTGTTAGATCGAAAACTCCTCCTTCGGGATGCAGGAACGAGTTGGTGTAGAAGGAGGCGGATACAGGATATCTGCCGCCTTCCCCAAAAGATGCACCCACGTCCCCGTGAATAATCATACATGCATCGCATTCTGCTCCTGCCATTGCAGTTACTTGGTATCCATTTGTTCTCATTCCTAGGCCCTCAAGTCTCACTATCGCCAATCTATCTACAACCGTCATCCTTCCTTCAATCTCTCCAATTAGCGCCCTCCTTTCCCTCCGCCTCTCCTCGACAATCGCTGAAATCTGAGGTTCAGATAGGATACTGTCCACAGAGCCGCCCTCTTGCAGTAATTCCAACACCGTCATTGCGGTTTCTTCACCGTCATCAATGGCCCAACTCAGCCATAATGCCGGTGCTTCGGCAAGATACTCCTCCCGTGAAATGCCTCCGCTATCGAGCTTGTCCACCCAAAACAACAGATCAGTCAGATCGGATAGATCCACTTTCTTGGAGATCAAATCGAAAGCTATACGTGCAGCAGAAGGAGCATCTCTCCAGACAACTACTGGCATTTCAGGCCTATCGCTTTGAGGCTTGTTGGACTGATGATGGTCAATGCTAAGTCCGCAATCCGGATGGCTGGGTAAATCGCATACTGCAGTCCACTGGTCTATTCTATCGTCAAACATTCCTGCCCGCAGCTCTCCTGGGTGGCCAAACACAATCTCGGCTTCTACCCACCATCGACGAAGAATTGCTGCAGTGACTACCCCGTCCAGGTCACTATCAGTGACAACTCTCCTGATTTCTAGATCTAGAGGATCAATTCCCACAGCACGGGGCCAATAACCACACCAATGGTGGTTTCGCATCTTCGAATCGATTCACGGAAGGTTTTCATCCTTCAGCGAAACACAGTATAGTCATGCAAGGCAAACCCGGGGCCCTCGAGACCTCATGCGGATTCATTCTGGTAAATTTCGACAGTGTATTGCTACTTCAATACCCACAGGGCCACTGGAGCTTCCCCAAGGGGCACGTCGAGGAGACGGACTCTGGTCACCATTCTACCGCTCTGAGGGAGCTAACCGAAGAAACAGGAATTTCCAATGTGGTGGTTGAAGATGTCTGGAGCAAAAAGACGGAATACACCTTCACCAGGAGGGGAAGGGAAACCCCTAAGCAGGTTTTCTGGTACATCGCAGAGACAGACGAACTAACAGTCTCTTTGTCTCACGAGCACACCAACTATCTCTGGCTCCAATTTGACGAGGCAGAGGATATGGTAACTTTCGAGCAGGAGAAGGAACTACTTCGGTCAGCAAGGGACCATCTTCGGAGAAATGGCCGAATTTTGTAATCAAGCACCCCTCTTCCCCTTTGGGGTCCAGAGGGACTCATCTTCTCCCGTGTTCATAGTAATCCATCTTGCCATGACGAATAACCAGTCAGAGATCCTGTTCAGATAGCAAATTACCTCTTCCCTCACGGAACCCCCTCCCTCCAGTTCTCTCAGAGAACATGATTGTCTTTCGGCTCTCCTAGCTACTGTTCTAGCTACATGGAGGAAAGCCACTGGCGCAACTCCGGTGGGCAAGATGAATGACTCAAGGGGCTCCAACTCCTGTAGCCAGACATCCATCTCTTCAACCAGCTTATCACATTCTTCCATACTAATTAGCGCCATTTGTTCAGGGAGCTTACCCGGTTTGCACGCGCACTCTCCACCTAGATCGAATAGCTCCTGCTGAACTCTAGACAGTGCGTCCTCAGCATCATCGGGCCTATGGAACCTAGTTAGGCCAGGCATCCTTGCTAGTTCCATCCTTACGACACCAATTTGGGAGTTCAATTCGTCAATGGTCCCGAATAATTCGACCCTTGGATCATCCTTCCCAACATTTGTCCCATCAAGCAAAGAGGTCCTGCCTCCGTCACCAGCCCCAGTATGGACCCTGTTTATTCGGACCATGAAGGCGCGAGGGGGCTCCTGCTTTCAATCGTACTCTGGCTAATTTGCTGAAGATGACAGACCTTGCTCTATTGCCTCGGTCCACGAAGAGTCCACCGAATCCCACCCTCCCAACTTCTCTAATTCTTCCAGGCTTTCAGCCTCTTCAGAGGAGTTCCCCAGATGTCGATGAATTAGAATAAGTGCCGCGTAGCTCATCGAATTGATCCACTGCTCCTCCATATCCCAGGACTTTTCGAAGTGAGCAATTGCCCCCTTCGGACCTAGCAACAACCCTCTGTGGATTTGCCTAAGCCCGGACTTTGACCAAGCTATTCCGGGTACCCCCAACACCAATCCTCTGAAGGCCAAGTACAACTCGATTGTAACCATCGTACTAGCTAGAACGAATGACCCAATCTGCTCAGACTGGCCTGCGAATTCCCATCTTGCAGAGAGGAGGTAGATTCCACCAACGCAGAAAAGCACCCCACCTAGGGGTGCCACGATCACATCGGTCTTTGTGACGCTCATACTCCTTATCCCTGAGATGACGAAGATCCCGCCAAGAAGTGCGGAAACTACTGCGGGCAAGTCTCCCTCCGTCTCCCTAGGGCTTGTACTTGCAATCCAAAGAATTAGGGCCGAAAAAAGAAGTACAGCAGCGAACCGACCACCATTTTCGGGGAACGGCTGTAGCCTACTTAGGTAGTATCCGTACGCTCCCAAAACACCGAATAGAACGACCCAGAATAGCATTTCAACTCTCCACTTGGCTGCCCCATCCTGCTTTCCAGAAGTTATCATTATCGAGAAGTAGAGACCACTCTGAATCATCCGCATTGAGAAGCTTTTCTGCACGCCTCTCTAGCCCTAGCAAAAGAGACTCGTCAACCTCTCCCAGAGAATGGGCCTTCTTCCATTCTAACCGCATTCTCTCCACGCCATTCTGCCCCTTCTCCCTCTCGTTAAAACTCATCTCGCAGACTTCCCTTAGGTCTTGAATCCACATCTTTGACCCCCTGATATGGGGTTCGTTCTGGAAATCTTGGGCCCCCCTTCTGAATGGCCACCATCCCATGCTACCGAGCGGACGTCTGAGCAGAACGTATTGATGCTTTGTGAACGCCTAAGTGCTATAGTCCCCACGAGAAAACATGGGTCGAGTAGTTGTTCACATTGATTGCAAGCCCAAGGATAGGTCAATTTCCTCAATTATCAACGATTATCGAGAAAGACTTCTTCCCCGCGGCATCACTTTGAATGTTCACGGATCAAATAGTGGATCGGAGGGCTACGAGTCTGAAATTTCGGGGCTTTCTGGAAATCTAGTAATTTTGGACGAGAACGGGACATCTATTTCAAGCCTAGAAATGGCAGCATGGATGGACTCGATCCAACTAAGTAGCGAAACCACCCATCTAGCGGTGGGGCCTCATCGGGGGTTTTCAGATCACGTAAAGGACCATGCGGACAAGATAATCTCCCTATCACGTCTCACGCTAACACACGAAATGTCTGCTGCACTGCTGATGGAGCAGTTGTACCGGGCGACGGAAATAAACAGGGGCACTGCATATCACAGAGGCTGACCCCTCATTGAGCATGATACAACAAAGCCTCTGTGATACGAATTACTACTATGTCAGGAATCCATTGATAAGGACTGGAATCGGCGCCCAGTATCCTACCTGACGGTATGTGGTGATTTCAATGGAAAAACAAGAACAGAGTAACGCGAACAAGAGAATACTCCCAGCAATCTCGTTAGTAGCACTAATGCTTCTAAGTACACAGTTGATGGTTATGCAAGATTCCGGAGACTCACCCGAGGAACCCGAGACAACAGATTTGCCGAAGAGAACAGCATACCAACAACTCGAACAGTTTTCCGCACCCGTTCAGGGAGATGGCCAGAATCAGCCAGCTTCCACAAATCCATTCCTAGAGGCATACTTCCGAGATCCTTTCTACAACGATCCCGCTTCCTACTATGGCAAGGTATCAGACCCCACAGCCCTAGCACTAGACCCAAGTTACGGATTCTTCCTCGAGGAAACTAACACGGATGACCACGACAACGACGGAATAGACGACTTGAATGACCTTGATGACGACAACGACGGGATAAATGACCTCATCGAAAGGTTCGATGGGTGCTACGGAACCGATCCGTATGACCACGACAACGACGGAATTCAGGACGAATTCGATTGGGACGACGACAACGACGGAATTCTTGAGGGACCCATCGACTATTCACAGGGGAATGACCCTTGGAATGTAACATCGGACAGGCACGTTCACCCAGATGTCATCCATCCTTGGACTGGCCAGTCCGTTGGTTTCGACTACCTCGTAGATCAGAACCCAATGGACCACGACAACGACGGAATTACTGACGAGGACATAGACGGTTCGGGCAGGGGGTCCTATGACGAGGACGACGACAACGACGGGCGCATCGACCAGTTCATTTGGCCTTGCGACTTCGACTCCGACGGAATTCAGGACTACTTCGACTTGGATGACGATGGCGATGGAGTGAACGATATCGATGACATTCACCCATGGGATGCAAGTCAGACCTCTATCATTTCTGAAGCCTCGGATATACTATGGGATTCTTGGACTAGATGGGACCCAGAAGACTATGCACAGTACGTGGATGGCCTCGACTATGTGGCACTGCATGCACTGGAGCGCCCCAGAGAGCAGAGCTTCACAGAAATAGTGGACGGGGACTTGGATGGTGACGGGATCCCGAACTTCCTAGATCCAGACAACGACAACGACGGGGCACCAGACTCTTCTGACACAGACGACGACAACGACGGCCTTCTGGACATGTACGACGTTGACGACGACAACGACGGAATACCCGATGCCTGTCGCCAGCTAGACACCAACGGAGACGGCCAGGGAGATTATCCCAACGAAGCTTTCAATGACGCCGTGGTAGAAATCGAGACTCCAGGAACCCAATGCGAAATCGACTACGACGGGGACCTAGATGACGACCGCTTCAGGGCAATAGACAGAGACTACGACATGGTCTGGGACTGGTTAGACACGGACCAGGGAGGGTCCGAAACCCCGGACAACCTAGCCGGCGGCTCTCAGGCCTGGGACCTCGACGACGATGGACTTCCAAACGAACTAGACCCCTACCCCCTAAACGATACCGCAGAGGTCGCCGCGTGGGATTGCGCCAGCGTCGAGAACCCCAACCCCCAGGATCCCAGCGACAACTGCGTTCTGTGGAGGACATCTTACACCGGCTTCAATGACTGGGACGGAGACGGGGTCAACAACTGGGTTGATGTGGACGACGACAACGACGGGATACTCGACTTCCTGGACATTGACCCAGACTGCGACCTTGACAATGACGCTGACCTGCACGAGCTTAACGGCTCGATGTACCGCGATGACGGACCCAACGACATCGACACAGACGTCGACGGCGACGGACTTCAGAACGACGAGGACTGGGACGACGACAATGACGGGATAAACGACTTCTACGATCCCGATGACGGAAACTGCGGAGTGGTGGACACTGACAATACTGACAATTTCTGGGGCAACAGCTGGCCCCAGAATGACGGGGACGCTATCGATGGCTCGGAGGACAGCAACGCCTATGTTGCAGTTCCACACTACTACTGGAATCTCACATGGGGATTCAACCCATTCAATGAGAACAATAGCTTCATGCTGGACTACAACGGCTACGACGACAGCGCATTCCCTCCTGTTATGGGGGTAATTCCGGAGATGTACTGGTTCCTGATAATGAAGTGGAGCCCGTACAACGGTGACAACTTCTTCGACATTGACACCGACGGCGACTCTCTGATCAACGGGATTGACGTTGATCAGGACGGCGACGGACTCCCCGATTGGTGGGATCAGGACGAGGGAAATGACGGAATTCTAGACGTGGACGACGTGAAGATGGGAGGGTCCCTCGACGGAAACTCATGTGGGACTATTATTCTGGATGCCAACCAGGAAAGGTGGTGCGGCCACATTTACGGCTTCCTCTTCAAGTCACCCCTGCTAACCCCTACTCAGTCAGGGGGGCAGTCATTCACGGTGCCATACAGCACCAGACCGGACCCGGAATGGGACGATGGAGAATACGATGGCACAAACCACCCCACAGGACTAGGCGCCTGCGTCAGCAATTGCTTCTGGTTCACCTTCGATCCATCGAGTAACCCAACCCCTTCTGTGGCATACACCTACAATGACATGAAGAACAACCGGGATTTATGGATCGCATACCTTGGGGTCTCAGTCTTTGGCTTCTTCCAATGGACCTCAGACGCAAATAACAACTTCTTCCCAGATGAAATAGCTGACGAACTAAACGATGATGTCGATCCGGACATAGACTGCGGTCAGCCTATGCCCGAGGTTTCTTGGACCCCAAATTGCATGTTCAACAACACCAATGACCTTGATGACGACTGGGACATCGTCTACGATCATTTCGATGTTGACGACGATAACGACGGGGTATGGGACTACTTCGAGGTAGACTCTAACGACGACCTTGATGACGACTCAACCATCGAGGAACCATACTACTTCACAGGAAGCAACTGCGAGGACAATGACGACGATGGACTAGACACAGACCCCGACGACGACGGGATTTACCAAGCAGTCTGGGACAAAGGGGTGCTCGGTCAGGCCTTACTTTTCCCAGAGTACTATGACGTGGACAACGACAACGACGGGGTACCCGATGGAGAGGATCCTGACGATGACAACAACGGACTACTGGACTCAGCGCAGGACGAGTTCCCGGGCTGCTTCACAGGAGAGGAGCAGAGCACCTGGGACCACGACAATGACGGTATTGTGAACTGGGCGGACGACGACTGGGACGGTGATGGAATACCAAATTCGCTCGAGCTCCTGAACCTTGTGGACCAGAACGGAACGGCCGATCCCATTGACGATTCATGCTGCCTCAACTTCCCCATAGCTCCATGGGACCACGACAACGATGGAATCAGGGACGACTTTGACGACGATGACGACTACGACGGTATGAAGGACGAGGATGAGGTTATGCTTTGGCCGTCAAGGTTCGGCACGGAGTCGACCAACCCCTGGGACCACGACGACTTTGGAGGAGGGGTGGGGATGGCCGATCCCACAAACAACACCACAGGCCCGGACTACTTCGACGTCGATGACGACAACGACGGAAGGGCCGATCTTGATTGGAACAACCCCTCTCCTGGAAGTTGGGCCACACCCTCCAACAAGACAGAAGAATCCTCTGGTTGGAGTTCGGACTGGGATTCGGACAACGATGGCATTCTCGATGACGATGACAAGATCCCAACCAGAATCACACTTACCACCCAACCGGTACTCTGGCTGGACGAGACCTTGCCTGCAATATTCAATGGGTCGGTTTTCTGGCTAGATGACACTGGATTTGTCCCGGCCCCAGATATCCCTGTTCAAGTCCACATCAGGTACAGAGACAATGGGACGTCAGTCATAGAAACGATAGATGTCCTGACAGACGACAACGGCGAGTACATCGTAGGACAGTTCCTTTTCCCCGAGGACATCCAAGTTGGCCCGAACACAACCTACGAGGTATACTCGGAGGTTACGGAGATGTTTGTTCACGACTACAGCTCTACACTGGAGGACTCCGATGGGGACGGTATTGGGGATACGGGTTTCCCTGTCGAGGTCAGGGCAAACACCACCATAGGATTCGTCTCAGGTCAGAGGTTTAGGGCCGACGAGCAACCTCTGAAGCTTGACTTCAAGGTACACTATACTGCCGATTACAACAGAGGCATATTTGACAACAGACTCCCACACGCTCCAGTGTCTTTCACCATAAGCGATCCAGGGACACAGTTCGGGAACATCACTCATCCAACTGTGTACGACGGTTATGGAAACGGTTACAGAGCCGACTCTGGGGGGTGGGTTTCCCTAGCTTACAACCAGACTTTGGATCGGTGGGAGCAGGTTCAGTGGAACTCTCTATTAGATAACGGCCCAGGAATCCCGACGGGGGGTTACGAGGAGATTGTTTGGAACCCATGCACCTCCCTAAACCCGCAGGGTTCACACTCAGTCCTAGGCCCCTACGAATACAAGAACACAACTCTCCCTGTTGGCGACTACAGCTTCATCGGATTCTCCAGACCTGATCTCGGGGGATGCACAGAGGACCCCTATGAGTGGCCATGGGCACATCTGGAGGGCTCCAAGACTGACACTTTCTACATCAGAGCGATGCACAGAATGTACGTCGAGGCAGAGATGTACGTATCCTCGTTCAGACCCGTCTACTTCTGGGACGCCACCCAGTTCACGGGGTCATCCTTCGGGGCTTGGAGGGCTCTTTTCCACGCTCCTTCGCTTGCTAATGCGGGAATCACATTCTCCGAGGCCAGCCTAGGAAAGCCATACCCACTCCTTTGGGACGGAACCCCCTCTGTTCTGAACGGAATAGCCAGTGGCGCACTCTCCCCGTTCCTATCTTCTGACGGAACACACTGGACAATTACAATGCAGAACGGTGCCGACTTCGACTCGCCCCCTTGCGGGCCGGTTGACCCTCTGGTTTCCAATAGCGACGTCCGGTGCGAGATTGTCCCGGAGATGTTCACTGGAGAGACCTTGAGGGTAGTGGGACACGTCTGGAATAGGACATTCACCCCATGGACAGAGAACAGGATTGCACTACAGGTAGATTTGGATAAAAACGGACTTTTCGTTGGGGGTCTAGAGACCCAGCACAACAAGAAACCGAGCATGAGGGACGGGCTAGCAACCTTCGACTACAATTTCACATGGTACTCGCAATACGCTGCTGGAACCTACGGAGTAAGGGCAGACTTCAGCCAGTCTGACTACTACTTCACAGGACAGCAAGACCAGATTCTAGCTGCAACCGGGGCATATGCAAACGTCACTATGATCGGGACTACAGACTTCCTGCTAAACTCTGTGCCACGACTTTACAGAGGCCAGAATGCAACCGTGGAGGCACGTCTTATCGACAATGCAGGACAGGTAGTTCGCGAGGTCCCAGTAAACTGGACTTGGTCCGAAGATTCATCAAGCGGAATCGCCATAACAGATAACCAAGGCATATTCAAGGTCAACCTAACGGATATCGACACTCTTGGAAACTTCACTCTTGGATTCACCTATCTCGGAGACAGTCTCAGAATGGGCAGCGTAGGGGAGGTCAGCCTCTGGGTCGTCTCTAGGACATTCATCAACGTTCAGAGTACCAGCCCCAATATCAGATCCAACGGAGACCTCTGGGAGTTCTCAGCAGTCGTGACAGATGACAACAAAACCCCGTTCGAGAAAGACGGTGGACAGGTGCTGAACAGTTGCGCTGGAGGAATGCAGAACCCAGATGGTTATGACCTGGGGGGCAACGTCACCGTAATCTTCGAGGGAATAGATTTCGAGGATAGAACGCATAGGCAGATTGTCTCTGTAGAGTGTCCAGCATCAGGGTCAATTACCTACGGCGATTTCCTCGACCCACAGCTGCTCAAGGACGACCCCTTCTCCTACCTACCTGATGGCTTCGGCCCAGTTAACGTGATACTGAGGTTTGAGGAGAACCTGCCCCACGAAGGGTGTGGGGCCCTCGACTCAGGGATGCTCACAACCTCGGGTGCATGGGACCCGTGCGTGACTATACAGAACAGTGACCACTTCCGCAAGGTCCTCCAGTTCCAAGTAGACGGGTTCAGCCTTATTGGGAATACCGAACTAGACGTGGAACAACAGATAGTATACACCTCTGAGATCGACCCGAACACAGGAAAGATTCTCGAGAAGCCAATGATTGTCACAGGACAACTTACCGACGAACTGGGCGGTAACCTTTCCAGCAGGCAGATCAGGGTGACTTTCGAAATGGGGTCGATGGTTTACGACCCGATCGAGGACAGGATGAAGTTCCGAGCGGGGGACAAAGGAATTGAGGCCTGCATCCCAGGAGCCACAGATGAGAATGGATTCTTTGAGATCAACTGTCCTATTTCTGGCGTTGATGCAGGGATGGCCAAGGTGAAGGTGGAGTACAACGCTTGGGACACCCTGAACAACGATCGCTACAGGTACAAGAACAAGACACAGACCATGTTCTTCCCCGTATTCTCTAACTCCACCATAGAGGTATCCGAGGTGGGTCCATTCAGGTCCGACTACCTAACTTACACCTTCCCTAACGGATCCACCTTCGAGGTTCTTTACCTAAAGGAGGCTTTCCACATCAATGCCAAGCTTTCACAGTCAAACGGTAAGCCCGTGGGCGGCAAGTGTGTGAACATATACCTAGACCCCGAGGTAAACACTAGGCCAATTGCGACTGCATTCACCGCAGACGGTACTGGAGAGTTTGTGTGGTACTCTGCAGACCCGGACGACAATCCAAGTAGAAGGGGGGTGGAACCCAGTGGGAACAACCTGGAGGGATTCAGAACGGTAAGGGTTGCATATGAGCCCGAGAAGTACGTTCCAGGTGGCTGCGATTACGAGGCCCTGGAGCCAAACCCGGTCCTGAACAGCTCACTGATGGACGTCGAGGTCCTTGTTAGAAGCAAGGTCGACATCCTGCTAAAGGAGCACTGGTCAAGCCCATCAGGATACTTGGAAGGCGAGATTATCGCCGGAGAGGTAGCAATCCTGCGAGACAGGCTCGACCTCACTGTAGAAGGCCAGAGAGTAGAGTTCCATAGGCAGTTCTGGAATGGTTCGGATTGGCAGACAGAGAGAGTCGAGATCCTGATCACTAACGAGAGAGGGTCCGCTAACTTCTCATTCCCGTACACAGGCGAAATCATCCCTGGCCACCCTGAGTGGTCAGCCGACGAGGGAAGGTGGAGGGTCCTAGTCCACTTCGAGTCTGCGGATGACAACAAGCCGTACTTCGTGGAGCAGTGGCTAAACAGCACACCGGTGATATTCCTCGGCAATCCGGAAGTAGACGCCAAGGCCAGCTTCCTGACAACTCAGGTAATGGTAATCTCCGGAATCGCGCTATCAGCGATGGTTCTCGTTGGTACAATGATGTACAACAACTATCGAGAGCGCCGCAAGGTCGAGATTCTGAGGGGGATACTGACAGACGCCCTGATGTCACTAAAGGCCTCTAACAACTACATCGAGGCCATATTCTCATGCTACAAGGACCTGATCAAGTACTTCAGGATGAGAGGTGCGATGAAGAAGGTGTTCGAGACCACAAGAGAGTTCGAGGACGTGATCAACAACATGCTCGGAGGAATCGTACCTCCAGAGGAGCTAGACATGTTCTTCACCATATTCGAGGAAGCTAGGTACTCCGACCACGAGATAGGCTCTGACGAGAGGGACAGGGCGATTCAGATATTCCAGTCTATGATAGGAAGGATGAACAGGTCTCTGGGTGAGAGCTTGCTCACAAGGACATCAGCAACCGAATCCTCGCTCTACGGTCCGTCCATCAAGGCAGGACAGTTCGTAGATGCCGATGGGCAGGTCAGGTTCGCGGGTGTCGACGACTCTGTCGACGATGACGGATTCAAGATTTGAGTTCGGATGGCTGAATGTCCTCCTGTCTACCGCCCCTACGGGGCGCCCGCAGGATTCATAACACCGACTTGGGTGGGCGCGCTACCCGACCATGGGGGCGTAGCCTATGAGTAAGCCAGAAAGGAAGACCAACCGAGCACTAGTCTCACTCATTGGAGACCTGAAGGACCACAGCAGGTCAACCGGCTCGGCGATTTGGAGGGACACAGCATCCAGGCTCGAGTCCAGCAGGAAGAACTGGGCTGAGCCTAACCTTAGCCACATCTCTAGGCACTCAGATGACAAGGAGACAGTACTGGTCCCGGGAAAGGTGCTCGGAAGCGGAGAGATCATCGGAAAGCAAACGGTAGCAGCCTACAGCTTCAGCGATGGAGCCAAGACCAAGATAGAGGCCTCCGGAGGGAGGACCCTAAGCATTAGGGAGCTAATGGAGGAGAACCCGAACGGGAAGGGGGTAAGGATTCTTGTCTGACCCGACCACCGTGTACGACGCTACAGGAAAGATCCTGGGCAGGCTGGCAAGCCAGGTAGCCAAGGAGATGATTTCAGCTAGGAAATCGGGAATGCAGCAGAGAGTCATAATCATCAACGCAGAGGGAGCAATAGTGTCCGGACCTAGGTCCAAGGTCTTCAGCGACTACAGAGCGAAGTACAAGCTCAACCACGCAAGGAAGGGCCCTTACTTCCCCAGAATGCCAGACAAGATCATCAAGAGGACAGTCAGAGGCATGCTTCCCTACCAGAAGAATAGCAGTGGCCGGGGGGCGCTCAGAGACCTGAGAGTCATGATCGGAACACCTTCGAACCTATCGGGAGAAGATCTTCCAGAGGGCCACCAGTGGGGCGAAACCGGGAAAATAGACCGAGACCTACCTAACAAGTTCGTTAGGCTAGGTGAGATAAGCTCACACCTAGGCGTCGACGCGTCGAGATGGGGGGGTGAGTGATTTGGCGAAGAAGAAGGGGCCCAAGGTAGTCAATACCAGCGGAAAGCGCAAGACAGCCATAGCCCGGGCGACCCTAAAGCCAGGAAAGGGCAGGGTCAGGGTCAACGGGATCCCCATCCACATCATGGAGCCCGAGCTGGCTAGAAGGAAGGCGCTGGAGCCCGTCAGAATCGCCGAGGCTATGAACAGGATTGACAGAGTAGACATTTCAGTGGACGTCAAGGGGGGCGGCCAGATGGGCCAGGTAGACGCGATCAGGACCGCAATAGCCCGTGGACTGGTTAAGTACAACGACGGCGCAGAGGGGGATGACGAGGAACTTAGGGAAGAACTCATCAGGTTCGAAAGGAAGATACTCGTTAACGATCCGAGAAGGAAGGAGCCGAAGCATCAAATGGGCCGAGGCGCTCGAAAGAAGTGGCAGAAGTCGTACAGGTAGGTGAGAAGAATGCTAATCCCAGTGAGGTGTTGGAGTTGTGGGAAGGTGATTGCGCACAAGTACCAGCAGTTTAGGGACGCCGTCGACGACGGAAAGGATCCGGGAGAGACTCTCGACGAGCTCGGATTCCAAAGGTACTGCTGCAGAAGGATGTTTGTAGGGCACATCGACCTAATAGACGAGGTAGCGCCCTTCAGCATTGACAGGCAGCAGTAGGCTCCGTCAGGGCTTTGACCCACCACTTGTTCGTAGGCAGGCCCAAGGGGCCTGTAGGTTAGTTTGGCCTATACTTCGCGGCTGGGGGTCGCGCGACCCAGGTTCAAATCCTGGCAGGCCCACCACGGGCAGTTTCAAGGACGTCGGCCCCCTTGCATCAACATGGCAGAGGATGCCCCGGACGGGTCTGGCCCAGGGGACCGAATAGAGTGGCTAGCGAAGCAGTTGGAGACGCACTCGGACCTCTACTACAACAAGGCTCAACCCGTAATTTCGGATGCAGAGTTCGATGCTCTGAGGGACGAGTTGCAGACACTCTCTCCTGACCATCCACAATTGGGTAGGGTGGGTTCGGACCCACCACCCGGTTCGGTCAAGGTAGACCATCTGTTCAGGATGATGAGTCTCGACAAGGCCACCACGGACGAAGAGGTCGCACACTTCGTGTCCCAGACTACAGCAAATGGTCGCAGGTTCGTCTGCCAGCCAAAGCTAGACGGATCGGCTCTTTCTCTGGAGTACCGCAGGGGGCGGCTGGTTAGGGCCGCAACAAGGGGGAACGGCAGGAGGGGGGAGGACGTTACCGCCAATGTCAGGAGGATGATGAACGTCCCAGAGAACCTCTCATGGACAGGGGACTGCCACGTCAGGGGGGAGGTTGTCATGCCTCTGAGATTGTTCAAGGACAAATACTCCCAAGTGGCCCCCAACCCTCGGAACCTAGCAGCGGGAGCACTGCGCCAGAAGCACCCCGACGCTGGCAAGGGAAGACCAGAAGACTTGGCTTTCCTAGCATACGGCGTGGAATTCCCAGAGAGGGACGATCGACACCCAGAGAGCCCCGATCCACCAGACCTACAACTAGACTCAGAAGCAATCTCCTGGATTGCCGAAATGGGCATCGATGTGGCCGGCAACACCGTGGTTTCCGGAGACGACGATTCCTCCACCACGGAGGCAATACTGGCTGTCACGGAGAAATGGTTCCAATCTCGAGAATCTGCGGACTGGGAGATGGACGGTGTCGTGATTAAGCTTGACCGCCTAGACAAGAGAGGGCTTCTGGGCGTGACCGCCCACCATCCTCGTTGGGCCCTAGCGTGGAAGTTCCCCCCAGAGGAAGCCGTCACCGTCCTTATGGATGTGTACTGGCAGACTGGCCGGACAGGAAACGTCACCCCCGTGTCCAGGGTAGCGCCGGTAGTCGTCTCCGGCGTGACAGTGGAGAATACAACTCTCCACAATAGGGGTGAGGTAGAGCGGCTGGGAATAATGTTGGGGGACAAAGTCAGGATTGTCAGAAGAGGCGACGTTATCCCGAAGATCACACAGGTCCTAGGTCCAGCCGAGGAGTCCGACCTGAGGAATAGATCTCATGCCGACGGAACCGCTTTCACAGAGGTGCTTCCAGACAGATCAATCATAGTTTCACCAGAAGCGTGTCCGAGGTGCTCCACTAGGCTAATCGAAGACGGGGCCTTCATCAGATGCACGAACATCGACTGCCCTTCTCGACTAGAGAGGGCCATACTATACTGGTGCCGAAAGCTGGGCATGGACGGAATCGGCGAGAAGTTGGCAGAGCAACTATGCGAATCAGGAATGGTGTCCAGTCTAGCGGACCTGTATAGGCTAGAGGACAGGGAGCAAGAGCTCATCTCCCTCGACAGAATGGCAGCCAAGTCTGTTGGCAACATCCTAGAAGAGCTTAACTCAAGCAGGTCGATGACCCTAAGCACATTCATCTCTGCTCTAGGGCTTCCCAGAATAGGCCCAGAAATCGCATCACTGGTTTGCTCGGAAGTTACCACATTCGAGGAGCTCATAGGGTTGATTGACGAAAGAGACTCAGCGGTACAGCGTCTTGTATCCATTGACAGAGTTGGCGAAACCGTTGCGACGCTGCTCCTAGATGGAATTTCAGACAGGAGGGATGCAATTACAGATCTCTACGGGCAGATAGAGATCGTCCAGGCGGAAGAACCTCCATCAGATGGCCCCATGTCGGGGTTGACATTCTGTATCACTGGAACTCTGAGCAGACCCAGAAAGGAAATCTCTCTTTCTATAAAATCAGAGGGGGGGAAAGTGGTAACATCGGTCTCTGGGAACCTTGACTACCTAGTTGCCGGTGAGTCCGCAGGCTCGAAGCTGGACAAGGCGAATCGACTCGGCGTTAGGGTGGTCTCAGAGTCAGAGCTGGACGAATTACTGGGTGGTGCCATTCTCGAGGAACTCCCCCAGGAGAGGCAGTCTACCCTAGGAGAGTTCTGATCAGCCGTACATCCCAGTTGGCGCCCCACTGCCATCCTGTGGAGGGTTTAGGTGGAGGGACATCATGTCTCTAATCTGCCCCTCAATCCTCTGGGCTTCCTCCATCAGAGGCTCGGGATCAAGACTTACAGCAGGAAGAAGACCGTCCATGCATCCGATTATCCTTGCTGCGGCCCTTGCATCGGGAATCACCCCCTGACCAATCTCACCATCCGACTCAGCCAGAATGGCCAAAGCATCAATTCTCCTTCTCCTGCACTCCCCCATCATCACCCCAGTCATCCCGCCTACTACGCCGTGCTTGAGTAGCGGGACTCCAATGCTCTTCAGGAGCTCGTGGCTAGAGTCCGTGGACCCTATTCCAAGCATCGACTCCATCCCCTCGTCGTCGTCGAAGATGCTGTGACTGCTTTCAATGCCGTGAGCGAACGAATCGACCATTATCGTAGAGCCTACTCCTGATTTCACGATCCAGTCTATTAGTCCAGTAGATAGGGGAAGACTTAGATCAGAAGGCACTTGAATCTCCGAGGCAATCAGAACCACCTTGTCGCATTTGTCCATATTGCAAATGGGCTCCCCTGCGTAGAACCTCACCGGGGGGAGTGGCTTTCCATCCTGAACAAGGCATACCGGAGGAAGATTTGGGTGCCTGACTCCCCCAACCAGTTCCAACTCTAGCTTCTCCACCAAGAAATGAGCTACTATGCTGCTTACGAAACCGACTGAGGGGAAGCAACTCACAAGTAGGGCACCCGATGAGTTTACGCCATCTTCTACCTCGACTAGAGGCCCCTCCGCCATGGGTCGAGTAACCACTCAATGGTGTTAACCGTTGCCACTCGTCGGCTTCAATTGTCAGGGAGTTTTACCATGGACATGGAGGGTGGTTTCCAGACCCATCAGTTATCTCCGTCTTCATGGAACCGCTTCGAAGAGTGCCCTAGGAAGTACTGGCTCTCCCGACAGGGGCTTCCTCGGAAGGCGAGTATGCCGGCATCGATGGGCACCGCAATCCACAATTCTGTGGAGGATCTGTGCAATCTAGATCTAGCAGGAAGGGAAAGCGGCGAGGTTGGTTGGCTGCTGACCGCTGCCAAGGATGTCCTAGAAGGACACTGGAAGGCTGAGAAGGAGATATTCTTGGATACGCCAAGGCACCCCCGGTGGAAATCCGAGTTGATTTCCAAGGCAAACGAAGGACTTGAGGGTGCACTACTCATCCTCTTAGAAAAGGCAAAGGTTCCCCAGAAAAAACTCTCTAAGATTACAATCGGCTCTTGGAGGCAGGTGCAGGACATCGTTCTATCCAACGAGGGAACACTTGTTTCGGAATGCGGGAGGCTGTTGGGCCGACTCGACCTCCTCATCTATGACCTAGATTCTGGGTCCCGAGGTGGGTGGATAGTTGCTGATTTGAAGACTGGAAAACCACCAGAGGAGAATCTGAACGAGAAAGTTAGCAGGCAACTTCTATTCTACCGGGACCTTCTCAAGGATATCACTCCAGACCATCCGCCAGTCCATGCAGAGGGGTGGTATTCGGCAAACAAGACCGTACACAGGGTAGACGGCCCCACTATTATGGAAGACGCCTTCGAAGCTTGGGAAGAGATGAGGCCTACTGAAGAGCCACTAGTTGCCACTCCAAGCGAAGCAGCCTGCTCTTTCTGCGAGTGGAAGGCTTGGTGCCCTAAGTGGTGGGTGGCCAGAAGGGACGGAGAGCTTGCCCCTGGAGGTATGTTCACTGACGAGGTGGTGAGCCTAGTGAAATTCGACGGAGATTCTGGGGCCTCGCTGTTTGAAAGAACCCCCCCGGTGGGTGACCACGGGGATCTAGCTGGCTCTGAACACCGCTTCGGAGCCATACTCAAGGACCGGGCCCTCGAAAAGATGAGGCAAATCGAGGAATCGGGATACGATGGAGCACTGTTCCTAGGAAGCGCTAGGGTGGGTGGAAAGACTTTGCACTTGGGAGACTGGTCAGAAATTCTCCCTTGGTCGCCATTGTTAAGCTCACTAAGAGAGTGACCTGACGAATTCTTCGAGAGTACACCTGAACTTTTCTGGATACGCCCTCATGAACTTCCAGAGAAGCAGCAGCGTTGCACCAGCATCGGCATCCGCACTGTGGGATCTTTCCAGTGAGATCCCGAACCTGTCACAAAGCACTCCGAGCTTGTGAGGCCGGGGAACCCCCAATCTTCTAGCTATTTTGAGAGTGTCCAAGATGGCGTGAGGCACAGGAACCTCTGCTCCAAGCCTAGCGCACTCCACCTCAATGAACCTCCAGTCAAAATCGATCACATTGTGCCCTACGATCACGGACCCCTCGGCCAATTCTGCAAACGCCCCAAGATGTTCGCCGAAGCTAGCCTCACCTAGCACGTCCCGATCGGTAATCCCATGCACCTCGGAGGACTTCGGTGGTATGCTGGTACCCGGGTTCACCACAGACTGGAGTGCCACATGAGTTCCGTCTGACTCGCTTCCTACCAAAGCGAACTGTACTATCCTGTCAGATCTGGGGTCGAATCCGGTCGTCTCCAGATCGAACCCCAAAACTCTGAACCCATCTAGAAAACTAGACGCCACGAAACACCCCTCCCGAGGCCGTCCATGAACTCTACCAATGACCACTCCGAATGCCGAGACACCCAACACCCTATGAGGGGCCGTTACTTTCTCGCACTATGGAAAACAGGTGGCGAAGGCACTCATTGCTGATATGCATGCTACTATTGTCATCATCACTCTCGGGCTGCGGGGGGATTGGCCCAGGAAGCCCAAATGCCAGCCTAAGCTCGGATCGAGAGACCATAAACGCGGGAGAATCGGTAAACTTCGACGCGAGGTCCTCAACAAGCCCGAACCCAACCATCATTGACGAATTCAGGTGGACCTTCGGTGATGGACAGACGAAGACCACAAAACAAGGCATAATCAGCCACGTTTTCGAAGAGTCAGGGACCTTCGATGTGACAGTTGAGGTTTTCAACGACGAAGGAGCATCCGACACCGCCAGCATCTCAGTATTCGTAAACGCGCTTCCAGAGATTGTGCTAAATCTTCCCGATTTTGTCAAGACCGGGCAAGAGGCAAGGCTAGACGCCAGCGGCTCTTTCGACCCCGAGGGCGGAGGCGTCGAGGTGTCATGGGATTTCGATGCAAATTCCGACTCGGACGGGGACAGCGACCCCCTAAACGATGTAGACGCTAGCGGAGCAGTGGCGAAGATAAGCCTCTCAGAGGCCACGAACGTAACAGGTGCAGTTACCGTAGTCGACGATACGGGAGCATCGAACACCACCCTCTGGACCCTGAGAGTTATCTCACGTTCCTTCAGGGTTGTCTGGGAAGAGGCGTACGTCGAATACGAATGGTCTGGATACCTTGAGCAGGGACACTCTGAAGAGATTCAGTTCCAGCCTGGCGACGGTGCGAGGCTGATTGACTTTAGCGCCACTCTGAGCCTTTCTAGGGACCTCCTGCCGATTACTTGGCCGGAGGACAACTTCACATTGGAGGTGGATTTGCCTTCCTCGGGGTGGACTTACAGCGTTATCACCACACAGGATAACATTACGGAGAACTCCTCTGCTACAATCGAGAGGACAGGGATGAACCCCTATCCAGAGTCAGGATATACTGTTTATGCAGACTCGAAGGAGGAGCTGGAGGCCTCGCTCCTCGGAGACCCAGACGGGAGGTTCGGCCAAGGCATCTGGTACTGGACGATAACCGCATTGGAGTGCGATCCGGACACCCCTGTGGACGGCGTCGATCCCGACCAAGGGAACGACTGGAACCTCGATGCTCAATTCTTGGTACTAATCCTCAGGATTAGCGAAGTCAGTGTCTGAACGCTATTCTCTGCGAGCGAAGGGCTTTCAACCACCTGACTCTGGCAGTGTCATGGTCAGGTCGATGGAGATTACCAGGGTCACGGTCAGGGACCGGCTAGTGGTAGACATGGAGGTATGCATGACCGACCCACAGGACTACGACTTCTCCCCCCGGGCTAGAATTGAAGGCAAAACCCTCAACCTGGAAAATGAAGGTTCAGGCCCATCATCGTCATTCGAGCTAGACTCAGAGCAGATTACGACAGCGGAGAGGGACAGGATGCTCGAGCTAAGGGTAAAGTTCAGCGTAGATGGGATGCACGGGGTTCTCACGCACAAGACGCCTAAGCCTATGATAGGGCCCAATTCAAAGAAGTTGGCAGAGCCAAGATGGAAGACAGTCCTGCCGCTCTCGATGTGATTTCTGGCACCGTCGGGATTAAGCCGGGCCCTACCGTCCAAATACCGCTGGACCCATAGTGTAGCTGGATATCACATGAGCTTGCGGAGCTCGTAACCCGTGTTCGAATCGCGGTGGGTCCGCCATCAAATCGTTGAAGCGGAGCCACCTTTACGACGGTGCATGGCATTCGTTTCAGAGCGCAGGGTGGACTTCCCGATGGTAGACCTTGCCAAGATAGTCTACTACCCTATGTTCTGGGATTTGGCTCATAGATTCTACGAGGAATCATGGGACTTTTCATGTGGGATGCACTACAATGAGATTCTTTCAGACAAGGAGATAGCATTCCCGTTGGTTCATAGTGAGGCTCGGTTCCTTCACCCGATATCATATGGGGACACAGTTCAGTGCACTCTCACGGTCCCAAGGATAGGCAACACCTCCATTGCATGGCACTACGAGTTCAGGAACCAGGATGGAACCCTCTGCTGGACCGCCGATCAGGTCACGGTATGCACAGATATGAGGGAGGTCAAGACGAAAATACCAGTTCCTCGGTGGATGAGGGATGGCCTAGGAAAGATGGCCCCATAGGACTATTCCCTGGGCCATTTCTTCGACAGCGCCCTAGTAAGCGACTCGTCCATCTTTGCATCCCACCAGTTCGCATCTCTCCAGACAGCGTACTTGCCCCTTATGCCCCGCATGTCAGCACCGTCAAGCCTAGCTCCTTGCAGATTTGAAAGCCCTAGTCTAGCCTTGACCATCCTAGCACCCCTTAGATCGGCTCCGTCCAGTGCCGCCTTCATCAGGTTCGACTCCCTCATCGAGGCGTTCCGCAGATCGGCACCAGAGAGATTTGCACCCTCCAAATCAGCCTTGTCTAGCACCGCTCGACGTAGATCGGCACCAGAGAGATCGGCCCCTCTGAGGTCCTCCGCAACGTGGGAGGTGAAAGACCAGTCCTTCTCTTCGCCCGTCATCGAATCACCTGTTTAGGGATAACTTGTCCAAGTGGTCTCTTCCAGCCTCGGTCAGCACGACGTAGCCGTTCTTCCTTGGCCTCCTTCGTGGGTACTCAAGGAAGGGTCCAGAACCTCCAGGGCCACCCTCAAGCATCCTCCCTATGTACAGTGAGATGTTCCACTTTCCCACAGCCTTCTTCGACCACTTCCGAGTTTCCTCGACCAACCTTCTGAGCTCTCTTGGCTGAGTATGACTCTCTTTCTCTACAGACCTCATGTACTGAATGGCAGCGAGTACAACATCCGACTTGTTCTCTATACCACAAGAGTCTAGGAGCCTTGCGAAAGACGATCCCCTATCAGGGAACCCACTGATCCTTATTGCCTCTATGGTACCCTCCAAAGCCTCCTGTCTGGCAATTCTTACTCTGGAAAGGGTTGATGACCACGTGTCCTGGGGAGTGACCCTCAACCAGCGATCGCTCGCCTCCCTGGTGTAGTCTGCTAGGTTGATTTCCTGCGAGCCAAGTCTGAGGTATAGACCCCCTAACTCATTGGGCTCCTTGGATGGCACGGGCTTCCCTGAGCGCTAATCCTTATCAGGTTAATTTTCTCAATATTTCCTTAACAGTTTAATGAATTACCGAGCCGTGAGATTCAAAGAGCGCCTCCGCAACGAATCGACATGACCGAGGAAAAATCAGGGGGGTATCCACTGGTCTTGCACTCCGAGGCTGACCCCTCAAGACTGGGGGGAACCGCAGTATGCGGCTTCTCCACTGTGGGGTCTGTAGGTGTCATCGCGACGTCCCACATGATTAGCTCCTTGGACTTGAGCCCCATGGGAACTGTTCTGCACCCTAAGTTCCCCGCCATTGCCTTGATACACGACTCGGTCCCTAAGCATCCGGTAAGGGTGTATCAGGGAGACGGGATAGGGGTCTTCACCTCCGAGATCCAGTTTCCAAGCGAGCATGACGTATACTTCGCAAACACCGTTTTGGAGTGGTTTACCAAGGGGGGCTTCGATCGCCTCGTGGTAATTGATGGAGTAGTCAGCAACGAGTTGGGAATAAAGGAGGATAGCGAGCTATGGGGTGTCTCTTCCACTTCTCTGGGTAGGGAACAGCTGGACAACTCGAGCATTCAGCGAATCCAACAGGGAATCGTAACAGGAATCGCAGGCTACCTTATTGCAGAGGGGGAGAGGAGGGGCCTAGACGTAACTGCCCTGTTAGCGGAGTGCAATCCAATGTACCCAGATGCCAGAGCAGCTCTCATAGCAGTTGAGGGCCTAAGCGAGCTCTCGGGAGTCGAGGTACCGGTCGGGGGGCTTCTAGAGGATGCCAAGAACATCGAAGAAAGGGTGAGAGAGGCCTTTGAGAGGGCTCAGGCCACCGCGCTCCCGGCTCCCGGATCAGATGAGGACGACGATGACGTTCCAATGGTGTACTGACTAGTAGAAGGGGTTGGTTCCGGCTGCGTGGTCAGTGACGTCAATCACCCCAGAAACCCCTGGTACGCCCTCTGTGATCATCACCTCGACACCCTGTCTGAGTGTAACATCTACCATCCCACACCCCTGGCATCCTCCTCCGAAGGCTATGACTGCCTTCCCGTCGTCTATTCCTATTAGATCAACATGGCCTCCGTGCGAAGCAACCACTGGGTTCACCTTCTCTGAAATTACATCCGCAACAGCCTTCGATAGGTCATCCATCCATAGCGGATTTGGGTTCTCGAAGCTGAAGCCACCCCCCATTAGGGTCTCCTTGTAGTCCAGAGTGGTTCCTTCTAGGTATTGAGCGCTTTTTGCACTGACGAACACGGCGAGACCGTCTACCTCCGACTCCACGTCGTCGTCTAGCGCGTCACCCCTGCCGATTAGTTGCAAGTCGTATTGGAAGCCCTTGGGTCCACGACCCACGATTTCCACCTTGAGTGCCATAGGATCATCGTTCTCGGCCTGTTCTACGAAGCTTTGCAGCATCTCCTTGGCCTTATCGGTTATCTTTAGCATCAATAGTAGGCAACAATCACCTATTCTTCAACCTGTTCTCTCGTCAGACAAGCTCATCACTATCTTCTTCGCGGAGAAAGTCGTGATCAGGGACAAGCTAGGCCGGCCCCTCAGGGACCTTCGCATTTCTGTGACGGACAGGTGCAACTTCAGGTGCAGGTATTGCATGCCCAGAGAGAGGTTCGGCGACGGCCACACGTTCCTCCCCAAGAGGGCCCTTTTGAGTTTCGAGGAGATTGAGAAGTTCGTTAGGGCATGCATACCTATCGGATTGAGGAAGGTGAGGATCACTGGTGGAGAGCCGTTGCTGAGGCCTAATCTACACGAACTCGTGCGAATGCTCGGACAAACTGGTGTCGAGGTCGCTCTCACAACCAACGCATCCCTCCTTGCAAAACATGCCGCCACTCTAGCCGACTCCGGACTAGATCGAGTGACTGTGAGCCTAGATGCGCTCGATCCGGACATCCATTCCAGGATGGCAGATTGCTCTGTTCCTGTCGGTGACGTCCTAGACGGGATTAATTCTGCATTGGATCACGATTTGGGACCGGTGAAGGTGAACTGCGTAGTCCAGAGGGGCGTAAACGAGTCGGAAGTCCCTAGCCTAGTGAGGCACTTCAAGGGGACAGGGGTGACGGTTCGATTCATCGAGTACATGGACGTGGGAAGAACGAACGGCTGGATTCCAAGCCAGGTCGTGAGGTCTTCCGAGCTAATTGATAAACTCAGAGGGGAGTTCGACCTTCTCCAAGTCGAGCCCCAGTCTCCCAGCGACGTCGCGACAAGGTGGGCCCATTCAGACGGCTCGGGCGAGATAGGCTTCATTTCCTCTGTTTCGGAGCCCTTCTGCGGAGATTGTGTCAGGGCCAGGCTCTCTGCAGATGGTCATCTATTCACCTGCCTTTTCGCCTCTGGGGGGCATGACCTGAGGGCAATCATCCACGGAGACTCAGGTGTACAGGAGATTACCGACGCGGTCTCGGCGGTCTGGTCCCGTCGAACGGACAGGTATAGCGAGGTCAGGTCTTCTGAGACATCATCACTTCCAAGGATAGAGATGTCCTACATCGGTGGTTGAATAGACTCCGCAGCCGTCACTATGTCCTCCCAAGGAGAGTCAGTTCTGAATGAAGGCCTGCCATAGCTGGACAGACCTGCAGAGTGACCGGCATCCCTCAGAATTTCCACAATCCTCCGGGGGCTTGGAGGCGCCCCAGTTCCAAGCCACGAGGACAGGTCGTCGACCACGATCAGGTGGTGTGAGCTGATAGCCGACGCCTCTTCGGCAAGGCTCCTCACGCTCCTCGCTACTACCCTCCTCTCCATCTCAAATCTCCTCTCGTCCCACCCCACAGGATCCCCTTCGAAGAACTCGGGCCCGCAGATCTCCAGAGCCCCCTCTTCAGTCATAGAAGACATCGCAGAAGCGTCTCCTGTTGGCCCGATCCATAGAGGCCCCGAGATCCGAGCGTCTTCTCTTTCAAGGGGGAAGCCTAGTGGGAGCATGCAATGCATTGGCAGGGAGTCCATACTGCTAGGAGGGTGCATCCCAAACCCTATCGAAGCAGCAACTTCCTCTTTCGTAGGAGAAAAAACCCTCCACCCTATCGATTCTTCAAGGTTATTCGCCGCCGAGACCCCCTTCACCACTCTGAATGAAACTCTTAGGTGGTGGGAGTCCCATACCGAGAGTAGTGGCTGAATAGAACGGTCATGCTTCGCGGCTGCCCTTGACAAAGTCGCCAGCAGCACCCTCATGCCAGAGTCGTGTGACAGGCTGTCCGTGCGCACTCTAGCCCCGTAGCGTCTCATCAGTGCAGTCTTTGACGACCCTGTTAGTGCAGCGGTGTCCGTTGCGCTGACCTCCATTACGCCGCTCCTTGCCATTGACTGCAGGGCAGAGTCGATGAACGGAGTTGGAGATCCGTAGGGGTCGATGTCCACCCAGTGTCTTCCGCTTCTCAGGACTTCCACACGTAAGTCCCCACTAACTAGCCGAAGCTCTCCGTTTCCGTGCCTTGGCGGGAAATGTTTGTGGGAGTCTTGGGCCCACCCAAGAGCCTCTTCGTCCAAGTCCACAATGGTGGCAGAGATCCTGCTCGCCATTTCAGTTGGGAGCTCGTTAAGCCACCTTCTGGCCCTCAGTCCACTGGCGGTTAGTCCGTCAAGCGCATAAATCGTCCCCTTTCCAAGCAAACCCTCGTCTATCGCATGCCTCAACAGGAGGACGCTCCTGGTCCTGCTGCCCGCCATTGCGGGATTGTAGAACACTTCTCCGGAGGCCTTGGAACCGGGACCTTGCGAGGAAGTAGGGGGATGCCCTGGTAGGAGCATCGTTGTTCTGCCCTCTCGGTGGTTGACGCCCCTTAGAGAGCCGTCGCCGCCCCTTGCCATGCCTCCCGGAGGAGCTTTGCACAAAAGGCATTCACGAACCTAGTACTCGCTGAAGCATACATCGGGGTCCGAGTGAGTCACAACTCTTCCTTTCGATGTCACCTCGCCTACGACCCTGCTTCCCGGGAGTCTCTCGTTCAGCCACCTTGATATTGAATCAGCCGAATCCGACGAGACTGCGACCAACATCCCCATCCCCATGTTGAATGTTCGATACATCTCCCTCGCCCCGACGGATCCCACTTCGGAGATCCACTCGAATTCGGGCTGAGGTTCGAGGGGGTCCCCGATGTGCCAACCCAGAGACTCATTCAGACGCAAAAGGTTCGACAGCCCAC